>Ga0209380_10002328_pt1 | contig 12265 bp, 9 predicted proteins | sample HubBroMetageWFT6_FD_188347 | JGI IMG/M metagenome (GOLD analysis project Ga0209380, IMG submission 188347) | Warmed and freeze-thawed soil microbial communities from the Hubbard Brook experimental Forest, New Hampshire - Hubbard Brook CCASE Soil... | ecosystem: Environmental > Terrestrial > Soil...
GCTGAAATCCTTCCCGAGCGACAGATCGAAGGTCGTGTGTTGCGGCAGATGGTCGCCGGGATAGGGAGCGTCAGGAAACGCGTTGCTGAAGCCGGAGCCGTAGTAGATGTTTGTGGAAGCAAACGATTTCCACGGAAGAGTGACTTCACCTCCGAAGTTGAGAGTATTGCGCTGGTCGTGATCGAGAGGAAAAAATGGAGTTGGCGGCGCAAAGTTCGTCAGACCGCCGGTAATGGGTAGGGCGCCCTCCGCAATTTGATTCGAGTAGGCGACATGGATTTGTCCGCGACGGGCAATCCGAGGCGAGCGGAGAGTAAGTTCCCATCCTCGAATGACCGCTTGGGAGATTGTGATGGGAATGCAGGCCCCGGAACCGATGCAGCTATGATCGAAGAAATTACGAGCATTGGTTTTGAAGTTGTCAGCGTCAACCGTCCATCCGCGGTAAGGAATGGTTACACCGAACTGATGCTCTTCGTCGCGTTCACCCTGAAGGGGGATGAACCCGCAATTGTTGGCAGTGCAGAAATCAAGTAACGGACCGGAAATGGTAACCAGAGGTGGCGCTTGATAATAGTGGCCGTAAAAGGCGCGGAACGTCCAGTTGAGGCGCGGAATGTTTAGCGCGACACCGAAGCGCGGGCTGATCGCGGTCTCAACAAAATCGCCAGAAAAGCGGGTAGGCCGCAAACCGACGGAAAGTGTAAGCCAGGAAACAGGTTTGAATTTGTCATCCAGGAAGTACGCTACGACGCTCCCAGAAGGATGCTCAGGGTCGGCGACTGGCGGTGGGTTTGGCGGGATGCCATTGAAAATCAACCCGAAGAACTCGTTGTCATGCTGATAGAAGGTGTACAAGCCCGTCTGAATATCGTTTCTTGCGAAGCTGGTGCTAAAGGAGACTTGCCCTCCAGCATAAGTCGAAGTGCGATGGTCGGTCGAGGCAATGGACACATCATTTGGGGAGCTATCGAAATTAGCGGCGTTGTAGTGGTAGAAGGGAGAGATCGTCAGCAGCGTTTTCGAGTTAAAGGTGTGTACCCAGGAAAAGTTCACAAAGGCATCACCTTCGTGCTGACCGTCACGCAAGCCGAATGTTGGGTACTGCCCCGCAAAGGTATTCGGAGCGGTTTGCTGGTTTTCGATGTCGTTCGGGTTGGGATCATAGGGAATTTGGTAGTAGTCCTTGCGCAACGAGGTCACGAACCGGAGTTGGTTGGAAGGATCGGCGTTGAATATCAGTGAGCCGAAGCCCCCATACCCATTTTCGGCATCATGAACTACCTGCGCAACAGGCGGCTGCAAGCCCAGATCGCTTCGATTCCCATTCACACTGGCATAGTATGCAAAACGCTCGGTGTGACTCCCAAAGCTTAGCTGGGCATTGGTCTGATAAAAGCTTCCCCCGCTGAGAACGAGTTCCGCTTCGTTGTTGCGTTCGAAACCGGTGCGAGGGACGAGGTTGAATACACCATAGGTCCTGTCGCCAAATTCTGCGCCGTAACTTCCACGATTTACTTCCATATAGTCGAAGTCTTTGGGGTCAAGCTGCGGGCCGAGGTTGGAACCAATGTTGGTGTTGGGAACAGGCACACCATCGATTAGCCAACTCGTTTGGTGTCCGCCACGAATATGGAGCATGTCGTGGGTAATGTACGCGCCTGGGACGTAGTCTGTGACGATCGCCAAACTATTCGTTCGGCTGGCCCCAGGAGTCTGCTGGACATCCAGACGATTCAGAAGCGTTGTGGGGGTGACCGAATCTATCGTTGCGGTTACCGGTTCTCCAGTTACAACTGTTTTTTCGGTGACGCTGGCCAACTCCAGTTGAAAATGAAGCACAGGGCTCGTGCCAGATCCGACAACGACATTCTGCTTCGCCTGTTGGAAGTTGGTCACAGTAACGGTGACCGTGTATTCGCCCAATGACACGGCGCTGAAATCGAATTCTCCGTTGTCATTCGTTTTTTGGTGTTGTACCCAATCGGAATGTTGCGCCTTCAAATCGACTGCTGCGTCTTGAATGGGCCGATGCTGCGGATCATGGACGACGCCGTGCACGGTCCCGAAAATCTCTGCGCGTGCCCGTGTTGAGCCGATGGTCATTGCGCCCGCCACAAAGGCCAATGCAACAATTAGACCGCTTACCTGCATCCTGAATTTCATTTTCTCCCTCTTCTGAGTTGAATTCCAAACGATGCCGGACGGACCAACTCTTGATCCGGCAGAACTTGCTTTTGCAACGTGCTTCGTTCAGTTAGCTCAGAAAGGTGCGAGGAGGGGGAGTCAAAGGGATAGCGGCAACGTAAGGAAAGAACTGCGAGGGCAAAACAGCAGCGGCTTCCGCAACAGCCGGGCCGCGAAGTGCAAGGGGCGCCACGAGGACAAATGCGGCGCTTCCGATGGCCGGATTCGGCGCGGCATCGCACGCCCGCATCGAGCAATCAGCTTGTCCAGGGACGCTCATCGAGGCGCAATTGCTTTTGTCCCTCTCGAGATTGCGCACTTGACGATGGTGCACCGGGCAATAGGCCGTGTTGCAGCAAGCGGGCAAAGCGGAGGCGGCAAGAGTTTCCGCGAGGGCGGAAACTCCCGGCAGAAACAATGTCAGAAGAGCCGCCATGGCAGCGAGTTTGCGTGCGATGTTCCGCAATTTTGAGCGACCTTTCCGGTCAAGTTTATCGAGGAAGCATAACCCCTTAGAGCCCGCGCTGACAAGCGGTCGGGGTCAATTTGTTTTGTAGGACAGGCACTCTTGGCTGTCCAGCGCAGCGTCAGCAGGGCTAATGCGGACGGCCAAGAGTGGCTGTCCTCCAAACCATCCGGTCTTGACACACGGCGCGTCGGCTACCAAAATGCTGAACATGGCACATTCCTTCTTGATTTTTGATTTTGGCGGGAACGAAGACGCCGCTCAGCAGGCGCGGCATCGAATCGACGGCTGGAAGCAGGGTTTCCGGCTGGACAAAAAACTCCAGGTCAAATTTGAGCGCAAGGAGCCGGAAGGAAAACCAGTTGACGCCCCAACCGCGCAAGCAAAAGCGGCAAAATCCGGCGCAAAGGGGAAAGCCAAACCGGCAGCGAAATCAAAAACTGGAGACAAGCCCTCTTCGAAGTCCAATTCGGCGGCGGATGGTTCCGGACAGATTCGCTTGATCGTGCGCCTCGATTTTTCCGATCATGAAAAGCTCTCTCACCAGCGCTGGATCGAGCGCATCCCGATGGAGGAGCCTTTCAAGACCGCAAATCCCCAAATTATCCGAGCCGGTGAATCGGAGTTCAAAGCTACATCAGACTTGTTTGATGCGTTGGATTGACAGGGCTCGCGGCATGGCCGAAGCGGGAGTCTTAGCCGCGGGATTCCTGCAAACTCTCAAGGGACGCAAATACGCAGGTAAGCAACTCATCTCTGCGGACACGCTCGGCTCTGCGAATGGCCGCCCCCAAACCCAATCCCATTACCAGGGCGACTAACGACCACGTTGCCAAGACCTTTACGATCAGGATCCCCATGTTCGCCTCCCAGGGCTAAATTGCAACCCGCAGTGGGTATGGCAAAACAAGAGCCAAACAGAGGATCTGGCAAATTTTCCGTAAATCCTAGAAACCCCAACAAATAGAAACCATCGCCTAGGTTCGGCAAGGTATCGAACGAATCAAGGCTCAGTAAACTCTATACGGAGAGGGAGTTGTTTACATCTTCAGTGCGTACTATAACTTACAGTACGTTGGCATCGTAATTTGTGCCGTTAGAATATTTTTACACGCCTGTGAATCACGCTAAGTCCTCGATTTTCAGCTTGCCCGTTCGTACGGCTATTTTCCCCGGCCCAATTCTGTCCTTTTGACCAGCGTCTTATTTGCGATCTTGCCGATAGGCTTCTATGTGGACCCGCAGCCGCCTTGTCGGCGGATATGGCGTAAACCTGTCGGTGGACCCCGGCCGTGGAAACGAGTGGAGGAGTGCTCATGCGTGTGGCTCATTATCGCCCTGGATTGCTAGTAGTTTTCGCGCTCCTTCTGTCATTTTCAGTTAACGCCCAGACTTGGCGGCAGATTGGGCCCCCTGGTGGAGACGTTCAATCCCTCGCAGCTGTGCACGGCAATGCACGCACGCTCTTCCTTGGCACCTCAGACGGGCACGTGTTTGGTTCCCGTGATGCCGGAGAACACTGGGAGTTGCTCGGAAGAATCGGCGAGCATCACGACGACGTGATTATGTCCCTGTTGGTTGACCAACGCTCGGCGAACACAGTGTATGCCACCAGCTGGACGCTGAGTTCCCACGGCGGTGGCGTCTACCGCAGCGGCGACGCCGGCCATACCTGGCAACTCATTGGCCTTGAAGGACTCGTAGTCCGCGCCATCGCCCAGGCACGATCCAACCCCGATCTTCTTATAGCCGGCGCAACCGATGGCGTGTATCGCTCCGAAGACTCTGGAAAACACTGGGCCCGCATCTCTCCCGAGAAACACGAAGACCTGCGCAATTTTGATTCGATCGCCATCGATCCGGATGATCCCAATATCATCTATGCGGGCACTTATCACCTGCCCTGGAAAACCATCGATGGCGGAAAGAACTGGTCTCCAGTCCACCAAGGAATGGTGGACGATTCGGATGTGATGAGCATCACCATCGATCAGAACAATGCCTCGCACGTTTTTGCCAGCGCCTGCTCGGGCATTTACCACAGTCCGGATGGCGGAGCGAACTGGACCAAATTCAAGGGCATCCCCAAAGATTCCCGCCGAACCGTGCACATCCTTCAGGACCCGAAACGCCCGGCTACGGTATATGCCGCGACTACCGAAGGCCTCTGGAAGACCTCGGACGACGGCGCAACCTGGCGCCTGATCACGCCTGTGTCGTGGAGCATTCTTTCGATGGTCATTGATCCTGAAAATTCGGACCGGCTGATTCTCGGCACGGAACGCCTGGGCATTCAGGTGAGCGACAACGGCGGGCAAACCTACCGCGCCTCGAACCAGGGATTCTCGCACCGGCGCATTGTGGATGCTGCAGTTGACCCACAGCATCCGGAACGAGCACTGGTGGTCTTGACCAGCAATTTTGAGCCTTTGCTCGAAACCAACGACGCGGGGCGCAATTGGACCCCATTGGCCACCGGTCTCAAATCCGGCCCGCCACGCCATATTTTTGCTTCTCCCGACGGATGGTTCGCGGCTCCGGGTCCCGGAGGCTTGCTGCGCTATGATGCTTCCAAGAGTTCCTGGGTGCCGGTCAATCAGGTCAGCGAAAAAACCGTTCCAACGCAGACGCGGCGCGCCGCCAGCGTGAAGAAAGTGTCGGCGGCGAGCGCGAAAAATACCGCTTCAAAAGCGCCGGCGAGTTCCGCGGCTTCCGCAGCAACAAAATCAACGGTTCCGTTCCATGCCAAAGTGAATGACATGGCGTTTGGCCATGACGCCTGGTATGCGGCCACGGAAGATGGATTGATGGTTTCGCGTGACCGGGGCCTCAATTGGAGCACCGTGTCCCTCGCGCATTCACAGCAGCCTGCGGCAGTTGGTTCCGGCGTTAGCACGACCTCGATTCGCGCCGTGCGCACAGGGAATGGCGATTCTCACGTCTGGGCGCTTACCTCCCGGCAACTGGAAGTCTCCGGCGACGGCGGGAAGACCTGGATCTCGCGGACGCTGCCGTTTGAACCGCGAGGCTCGCTGCATCTCCATCCGACGGATGAGAATACCGTCGTGCTGGCGAGCGACCACGGTGTCTTCGTTTCCCGCGATACCGGCGAATCCTGGCATCAGGCAAATCTTTCGGAACTCCTGATCGACGATTTGGCCCCTGTGCGAAATGCGGTCGTCGTATCTACGGCGAAGGGAACGTTGTTCCTTTCCCGCGACGCTGGGAAAACCTGGGGACACATGACCGGGCCTACCGCGGACAGCGCGATTTCCGCATTGCGCTCGCGGGAAGCGGGAAACCAGTTGGTCGCGGCGTCCGCTACGGAAGGCCTGTTTGTGCTGGATATGGCCTCGGCTTCGTCCGCGTCCGCCGATCCGATTCTTGCTTCACCGGCGGCGCAGCAGTAGTTGCCATGCAGGGTTCGGCAAAACGCCGCACCTGGCAAGAAGAGCAGTTCGCAACGGATTTATAGAGATTGCCAGCGCGCCTTCGCTGCCGCGATGTCGTGCGCTTGCAATATGTCGGCGCTCATCCCCCCCGGTTGCGCCGTCATACAACGCGGCTGAGCGATTCCATCCCAGCACCACACCCTGGGATGGAACGCTCGCCGCGATTTTTTTTATAGACGCAAAGGCACTGAGCTATCAGGTTGGCTACTTTTTGGAGAATTTGTTGGGCTGTTTATTCGCTTGCTGCGCGGCTTTGGATATAATGAGATGTACTTCCGAAACTAGCTGCCCTAGCTCAGCTCAAGGTGATTCGGATGCCGGTTCAGGCGCGCCAAAAGACGGCGAAAATCGACTCCAGCCGATACCAAGGCCTGTCTCGGGGGGATCTTCTTCGTATTTACCGCACCATGTATCTTTCGCGGCGGATCGATGACCGCGAAATTCAACTGAAGCGCCAGAACAAGACTTTTTTCCAGATCAGCGGCGCGGGGCATGAGGGCGTTTTGGCCGCCGCGGGGCTGATCCTCCGGCCGGGGCACGACTGGGTCTACCCCTATTATCGCGACCGCACGCTTTGCCTTATGCTGGGTGTCACGCCGCTCGAAATGTTCCTTGAGGCGGTGGGAGCCAAGGATGATCCAAACTCCGGCGGGCGCCAGATGCCTTCGCACTGGGGTATTCCCCGGCTGAATATTCTTCCGCGGTCTTCCGCAACCGGGATGCAGTACCCGCATGCCGTGGGCATGGCCGAGGCCACGCAATATTACGAAAAATTTCCGCGGGCGCTGGAGCAGGCTCAGCAGGCGCCGCTCGGCGAACATGTGCGCCACCAGGCGGACGAAATTGTGTACGTCTCGGGCGGGGACGGTTCCACCAGCGAAGGGGAATTTTTCGAGGGCTTGAACTCCGCGTGCCTGCGCCAACTCCCCATTCTCTTTTTGATTGAAGATAACGGCTGGGCGATTTCCGTTCCGGTGCAATTCCAGACGGCGGGCGGGAGCATTGCGAAACTCGTGGCGAATTATCCCGGGCTTTTTTTGGAGGAATGCGACGGCAGCGATCCTCTTGCGAGCTACGCCGTGCTGCACCGAGCCGCGGAATATTGCCGGGCGCGAAAGGGTCCGGCGCTGGTGCACGCGCAGGTTACGCGCCCCTATTCGCATTCACTTTCCGACGACGAGAAGCTCTATAAAACGGACGCCTTGCGGGAGGAAGAGGCGCAGCGCGATCCCATTCCCAAGTTTGGACTATTTTTGGTGCGCGAGGGGATCGTCGATGAAAAAGAATTGGAGGCTATCGAAGCGGAAGTGGACTTGGAAATTCGCGAATCGTCCGACAAGGCGCTCGCTGCGGAGCCGCCCTCCAAGGAATCCATCCTTGTAAATCAGTATTCTCACGACATCGATCCCACGTCTTCCCGCTTTGAATCCGCTCCTGATTTTTCCGGCGAACCGCGCACTATGGTGGAAATGGTTTCGGCCACGCTGGCCGATGAGATGGCGCGCGACGAAAGGATTGTCGTACTCGGCGAGGACGTGGCCGATTGCAGCAACGAAGAAGATTTGAAGGGTCTGAAAGGGAAGGGCGGCGTATTCAAGGCCACGGTAGGCTTGCAGCGGAGATTCGGATACGCGCGCGTGTTCAATACGCCGATTGCGGAGGCCTGCATTGTGGGCAGCGCGCTGGGCATGGCCGCTCGCGGCTTGAAACCTGTCGCGGAGATTCAGTTCTTCGATTACATCTGGCCGGCGATGATGCAGTTGCGCAACGAATTATCGTTATTTCGCTGGCGCTCGAACGGGGCGTTCAAGGCGCCCGCCGTGATTCGCGTGGCTACCGGCGGATATCTGACGGGCGGAGCGATTTATCACAGCCAGAGCGGGGAAGTGCTGTTCACGCACACTCCGGGGATCCGAGTGGTCATGCCTTCGACGGCGCTCGATCTTTGCGGCTTGTTGCGCACGGCGATTCGCTGCGATGATCCGGTTTTATTCCTGGAACACAAGCATCTCTACCGCCAGCCATACAACCGGTCTCCCTATCCCGGGCCGGACTACACCATTCCCTTCGGGCGCGCGCGCGTTGTGCGGGAAGGGAGCGACGCGAGCATCATCACCTACGGCGCCGTCGTTCACCGCGCCGAAGTCGCGGCGGCGCAACTCGAGCGTGAGGGCGTATCCGTGGAAATCATCGATCTTCGCTCGCTCTCGCCATTTGATTGGGAGGCGATTGCGGCGAGCGTTCGGAAGACCAATCGAGTGATTGTGGCCCAAGAAGACATGCTCTCGTGGGGCTACGGCGCCGAAATCGCCGCGCGCATCGCCGACCAGCTATTTGATGAATTGGACGCCCCAGTGCGGCGCGTTGCGGCGATGGACACTTTCTGCGCATACGCGCCGAAACTCGAGGATGAAATCCTTCCCCAAAGCGGCCATTTGGCCGCCGCCGTTCGCGAATTGCTTGCCTATTGACGCGGATCAGGTTTGGTAGCGCCGGTTTACCGCCCGTTCCTCACGGGAACGCCATTCTTCTGAATGGCGTCTCAAAATCCGCCAATCGGGAGATTGGCGTTCCCAGGCGTTGCAATGCGAATCTTCGGCTGTTAGGTTTCTTTGGGCTTGCCTTGGAGGACTGCAATTCTAACTTGTGAAAAATGCGCGGCGGAGGTCCCGGAGGGGGCCAGCGTCTGCCCGCAATGCGAGACTCCCTTGAGCGTCGCGCAAATCGGGCCTGTGTACGTTCCGCAAAGCGCCCCGGCTACGCAGGTTATTCCCGCAATCCACGATCTTTCCGCGTTGCCGGCGCGGCCGGCGTTTGCGGGTTTTTGGCTGCGGGCGGTGGCGTGTTTCATCGATACGATTCTCATCGCCGCTATTTTCGTTTTAAGTGCGTCTTTTTTCCCCTCTACTTTCGAGAAGTTGCTTCCAACTACTCCTCCTTCATTGACTGCCATGCCGCAACCCGCGCCCCTGGTGATAGTCCTGTTAGTTTCTCTTGGGTGTCTCTACTACACGCTGTTTGAGGCTTCGAGCTGGCAGGCTACGCCCGGGAAGCGAATCTTGAAGCTCTACGTGACGGACCTGAACGGCCAACGCATAAGCATCCAGCGCGCGTTGATCCGCAACTTGGCCAGGCAAATTTCAGGGATTTTTTTTATTGGGTACGTGATTGCGGGATTCACCGAGAAGAAGCAAGCTTTGCACGACATAATAGCCAGCTGCCTCGTTTTCCGAAGGCCGTAAAAAAAATCAGACGCCGCGCGGTTCTCTCAATCCTTGGCCTTGGATTTTTTTGCGGATTTGCGGCCCGCCGACTCGAACGTGAAAGCGTCAATGGAAATTGCCCCTGCGCCCGTGGTGACGAGCGCCAGCGCCATCGCGCACAAAAGCAGGGGCATTTCATACCGCCCGAATGAATAAATACTACCTGACGGGACGATGGATCGGCCGAGCACCAGCGCCGTCTCAATGGCCAGCAACAGAGCCGCGCCGCGCGTAAATAATCCGGCGATCAGCAATCCGCCTCCAAACACTTCCAGAATCCCCGAAATATACGCGAAATAACTCGGGAGGCCGTATCCTTGAAATAATTTGAATGCGCGCGCCGGATCGCTCAACTTCGGATATCCATGGTAGAGGAAACTCGCGCCGAGCGCTACGCGCAGGACAAGCAGCCCTAGCGGCTTGAATTTTTCGAGAAATTGCATTTCGTGCGTCTCCTGTCGCGCGCAATTCTAGCAGAGTTGCCGGCGCAAACGATTTACCGGGTTTTCAGCGATTGTCCTAATAGAAAATCATCCCGACGATCGTCGTTCCATAAAGAGAGTAGTGGCACAGGCTTCAGCCTGTGGGGTTTCTTCCTTGCAAGGACTAACCCCCACAGGCTGAAGCCTGTGCCACTAAAACATTACGCTTGCTCGGCTGATTGCCAGAGGGGGATCGGCTGGCCGATGTGGCGCGCGACAGCCATTTCGTAAACGCGCACTGCAGCCGCCAGATCCCAGGTTGCGATTCCATTCGATTTGAACAAAGTGATTTGATCGGCGTTGCTTCTGCCGGGGGTTTTGCCGGCGACGATTTGCGATAGCTCCTGCACCGCGTTCCATCGTGACTGATCTTCTCCGAACGCCTGGATGAGGTCACCAGCTTCCATTTTGGATTGCTCGATGGAGTCCACCACAATTGTGCCCGCGCGGGCGACCGCCGCGGCGTCGAGCTCGCGTTTTTGCGCCCAATTCGCACCCATGGCGTTGATGTGCATGCCGGGCGCGAGCCACGCGCCTTCGAGCACGACCTTCGTCGCGGAGGTCGCGGTGATGACGATGTCCGCGCCCTGCACGGCTTCCTGGCCGGAGCGCATCGGTTCGACGGCGACGCCGATCCGTTCACTCATCTCGCGGCAAAAGTTTTCGCGGCGTTCGGGATCGCGTCCGAAGGCGCGAACGCGCTCAAGGCGCCGCACGGCTGCAACGGCCTCGAGTTGCGTCCGCGCCTGGTAGCCGGTGCCGATGATGCACGCAGTGCGCGCATTTGCATTCGCGAGATATTTCGTCGCGACGCCGCTGGCCGCGCCAGTGCGAAGCTGGCCCAGCGCATCGGCCTCAATCAGCGCCGCCATTTCGCCCGTCGCCGACCGGAAAAGAGGCACAACGAATCGCGCGACGCCGCGAACGACCGTATAAATTTTCATGCCGATGTAACCCCGGGCCGTGTCGGCCGCCGCCATGTAATGCAGGAGGGCGTTGTCCGGAAGCTTGATCCTGCGGCGCGGGTGCAGGACGAGCTCGCCGTCCCCCTGTTGCCGCAAGGACTCTTCCACGATTTCCAGCGCGATGGGCATGGTCAAAAGGGAACGCACGTCGGCTTCGGTAAGAAGCAGCGTCATATTGGCTCCTTACTATCCAGATGCATGCGGAAACGAAATACTTTGGGGGCGGAAGGATCGAACACCAGCAGCTCCGCATGAGGCGTCACGACGATTTGAGGCGCGGCAATTTTGCCGAGACTCGCGCCAAGGTCCGCGTCGAGTTTAGGCTGCCCATCCTTTGTCCAAACATGAATCTCCGCGGAGGAAGCAGCCATTGTAAATACAAGCTCTCCCGCCACCGCAAATCCGCTGATGGGAGCGGATTCTCCCGACGGAGTATTCGCGGCAGGCCAGATGGCCATCGAAGCGCCGTCGGAAGAAAATTTCTCTATGCGCCCGGTGTTGAAATATGCAACGAATACCGAATTATCCGGTTGCGTAGAAATCCACGAGGGCCGTTCGTCCGGGGAAATCGCTTTTTGCGGAGCGGGCCAGGATTTTACCAGTCGCCCGCGATTGCTAAACTTTTGAACACGTGAATTTGCCGGATCGGGCACATAGAGAGCGCCCTCTTCGTCCGTGCCGATACCCATCGCGCCGGAAAAATGCCGCTGGGCAGTGGTCCGCCAGGTTTGGAAGAATGTTCCGTCCGGGAAAAAGACGTGGATGGCGCCTCGCTGCGCGTCAACGACATAGATGGCGCCTCCGGAATCCACCGCGATTCCCGCTGTGTGACGCACGCGCGAGTCCTCAAAGGATTGCAGGGGAGTGCCGCTCGATTCAAATTTGTGGACAAAACCGGAGTTTGGGTCGGCAAAGAAAATGTTCCCGAGTGAATCGGCCGCGGAAGCCACGGGCGCGTCGAGTTGGCCCGGGCCCTGGCCTTTATCTCCCCACGCGTTGAGGAATTCAAACGGCGGAGGAGGTTGCGGTTTCGGCGCCGGATTCACGCGATTTCCGCAAGAAACGAGGAAAATTACCGCGACCAGCGCAGCTTGAGAAAGTTTCGATCTCATCGGATCGGAATTTGTCTTCGCCATTCGGCAAACTTGCGTTCAGAACTCAAGCGAACTTTTCGAGTAGGATATTACCACGCGCCTCCTGATGTGGCGGGTTGCTGACTGGAAAAGTGTTCAAAAAATTTTGAACCTGATGGGAATGGCGGGCGTGAAGAAGGCGAGGAAGACGACATTCAGAGTCTGTGTGGCAGTTCGGGTTTGAGCAGGCCAGCGGCTGAAGCCGTGTTTTTTTTGCGTACTTCACGGCACGGCTGAACAGGTTGCGGAAAAATTCCAAAAGTGTCATTCCGAGGGCGCGGTTTGCCCGAGGAATCTGCTTTTTTCTTGGGATTGGT
>Ga0209380_10002330_pt1 | contig 12262 bp, 6 predicted proteins | sample HubBroMetageWFT6_FD_188347 | JGI IMG/M metagenome (GOLD analysis project Ga0209380, IMG submission 188347) | Warmed and freeze-thawed soil microbial communities from the Hubbard Brook experimental Forest, New Hampshire - Hubbard Brook CCASE Soil... | ecosystem: Environmental > Terrestrial > Soil...
GGCCTCTTCGGCCTGCCGGCGCGCCATGCCTTGCTGCATCATGCCGGCAAGGATCTTCTTGCGCAACAACTTGGCCAGTTTGTCCACCTTACGGCTGATGGTGGATTCATGGACACCCAGCAACAGGGCGATCTCGGCCAGGGTACGTCCGTCGAGGTAATACGTCGCCAAAACCATACGATCTTCACCAGAGAGCGAGGCGAGAGCCTCATCGGTAGCAGCTTCCAGGCGCGGGTCGGCGGACAAAAGCGGTTCAGGCTCAGGAGCGGCGAACTGCGCCCCATCTTCGTTTTCTTCGTCGAGACTTACCGTGCGCTTCCTGCGGCGGTAGCGATTTACGAATTCCTGCGCGAGCACTGTGCGAAGCCAGCCTTCGAGCGATCCCCGGCCCGTAAATGAGGCCAGCTTGGAAACGCGTTCGCCGTCGCGCGTGGTGGTGCCGTAGAGTTCGGCATAAAGGCTGTCGGCCAAGTCCCGGGCGGCGGAGTCTTCACGCGCGATGCGCAGCGCCGACTGATAAAGCTTTTCGCGATAGCGGGTGAGGAAAACCTCCCAGGCGGAGTTGTGGCCAGCGGCGCAGGCACGGGCGAGGGCAAGCTCATCGACACGCAGTGTGAGCAGAAAAGTACGGGCCTCGGCGTGGGTCGTTCCCGTAGGCAGGTACTTGGTGGCTACGTCACAAAGAATCGAAGCAAATGATTCCTGGTTAAGGCCAATCTTCTGGCTGCCGCTTTTCGCGTGCAATTCCGACACCAAGTCGGTGACTGCCGACTGCACTTGAGCGGAGATCGGTTTCGCAGCGCACATGCGGAAGAGTGACGTCGAGCGACTCGATGAAGCCTATCCCCGATCCTATCAATTCATTAGACGGTTGCAATGTTAATTTTGGCTGCAACGGCCAACTCTATATTTCGGAGTCGTTATTTCGGGTGTTTGGCTCCCAAACTGCTTCGCTTGTGGCTAAGCGAGTGGGCGTGAGAGCTCAGGCGTCCCTCCGGGACGCAGCTCGATTTTCCACTTTCCCCCGGCGCCAAAGGCGCCGGGCTATTGTCAGACGCCCCGCTGGGGCGCAAATCTTCGGTTCTCATTCCGCTGCATTGCATCATCCGAGATCTAGTTCTCACGCATACACTCGCGGTCCGAGCTTGTTATGTCTGCGATTTGTTACGAAAAACGAAACTGCTCAACCAACCAATTGACCGCGCCGGGGTTTGGTGGTAGGTTCGCGTCGGTTGTACTCCCCAGGCGCGTGATCGGGCCGAATCCCAGACCGTAAACCGGATCAGTATCCGACCGAAACAAACGTTCCCAACGTTTCTCCCGATAGGAGCTCGCGTAATGGCTAACCATAAGAAATCAAAAGCAGGAAAACAGAATGCGGCTAAGCCTGCCGGCAAGTCTTTGCTGTCCAAGATCAATCATATTGTGGTGGTGATGTTGGAAAACCGGTCTTTTGACCACATGCTCGGGTTTCTCTATCAATCGAGCAACAACGTTTCGCCGCTGGGACAGCCTTTTGAAGGGCTCAAGGGCAATGAGACCAATCCTGACACGAGCGGGAAGGCGGTTGCCGTATTTCCTATCCAACCTGGCGCTCCTCACCCTTACTTGATGCCGGGAGCCAATCCTGGCGAAGGCTACCTGAACACGAATTCGGAACTTTTCGGAACCCAGGATGCGCCAAGCCCGATCGCTGGCGCCTCTAACAACGGCTTTGTGACGAACTTCGCCTACACACTCGGCTGGGAGGGCAAAGATCCGGGCAGCGTGATCGCGGGAACGCAGCCTTCGGCAATTATGGGAATGTACACGCCGGCGACGCTTCCCATCCTATCGAAATTGGCAACAGGTTATGCGGTTTGCGATCACTGGTACGCCTCGGCGCCGACGGAGACATTTCCCAACCGGGCGTTTGTCTCCCAGGCAACCTCGCAAGGGTTTGTGCAGGATAAATCCTGCAGCGTTTTCACGGCTCCCAGCATTTTCACTGCGCTGGCCAAGAAATCGGCGACCTGGTCGGTTTATGGCTACGATGCTCCGCCGCTGATGCGAGGATCGGTCGCCGACATTGCGCACGCGCCTGAGAGCCAATTCGGAGAGTTCCCAGATTTCCAAAAGGCCGCCAAGAGCGGGAGCCTGGCGAATTACGTATTTCTCGAGCCGCAGTGGGGCACCACAGGAAACAGCCAGCATCCGAATTACGATGTCAGCAAAGGCGAACAGTTTCTGCACGACGTTTATTACTCGCTGTTCGGGACGCAGGTTTGGAACCAGACCCTGCTGATCATTACTTACGATGAACACGGAGGCTGCTACGACCACGTTCCGCCGCCGGAGAACGCCGTGCCGCCGGACAATTCCGCGGGTGAACTCGATTTCGATTTCAAACGCTTCGGCGTGCGCGTACCGACGGTATTGGTCTCGCCGCTGATTGCAGCCGGCACGGTGTTTCGCACGAAATCAGCCACGCCGTTCGATCACACCTCGATCCTGGCGACCGTGGAAGCGCGCTTCGGCGTGCCAGCCCTGACCAAGCGTGACGCTGCGGCTCCGAACGTGGGCGCGGTGCTGACTCTGCAGAAGCTGCGAACAGACGATCCGCTGAGCGGGGTCAAGGTTCCTACCAGCGCGGTACCGCCGCCGTTGTCAGCGAAGCCTGACAAGTTCGAGGCTGCGATTGCCGAGCACGCGCAGGATCTGCCTCTTCACGATCCTACGGGGAACGGACATCACCACGTGGCGCCAGTCTTTGCGACGGGCGAAGCCGCGAAAGAATATGCGCGTCAGCGCTATCAGGAATACGCGGTAGAGCGAAAGTCCAGGAAAAAGCCGCGAGTGGCGTGAGCTTTGGTGCTTCAGTCTTCCGGGCCGTGAGCTTGATACCAAGTGCGCCAGGCCGCGGAGTCGTTCGGCAGTCGCTGCCGGGTAATCTCGGCCAAAGCCTGGAAGGCCCAGGCTCGGGTTTGAACATCGAGAGCCGCATCGCCGGAATAGTCGATTAGCCGCGGTACTGCAATCAGCCGTTGCTGGCGGCTCAACATTCCGGATTGCGCCAGGCTGCAAGCAGCGCGCTGGCGCACGCTGGCCGATGCATCGTTGCGCATCGCATCCAGCAGAGGCGCGATGGTTGGAGTGGTTCCCACAAGAGCCAGACTTTCAACGGCCCAACGGCGCGTGTCTTCGTTGCTGTTCTTGGCGTTGTTGTTTTTATTCCGGTCAGGCTTGTCTCCGGAAACTCGCAGGTGCGAGGTCAATACCTCGACCACGCGATCGGTCTCAATCCCGCGGTTGCCCAGCAAGCCGAGAGCCCAGAGCGCCCAAATCTTTTTTGTGTGATCGCGAGAGTCGGCCTGCCGCACCAGCGCCTCGACGCTTGCCTCGCTCTTGGGAAGCCCGTAGGCAGCCAGTTGTACCTCGACGGCGGAATTGCGCACGCTCTGATCGTTGGAATTGAGTGCGACGGTGGTGAGGTTGCCGAGTTGCGCATCCCATTTGAGCTGACCCCGCCACGCGTCGATGCGGGCTTCGATCTGGGCTTCGACTTCGTCTTCAATCTTGCTCTCGGCGGGCCCATTGGCGAGGCTTATCGCGCGCTCCAGCAGAAGTTCGGCCTGTTCTTGCGGTCCCTGGCTCTTCAGGTCGGACTCGGAAAGCGCTGCCGAAGAAACATCAGAATCTTGTCTGAGCGAAAATGGGCCGGTGATTTTTCCCCAAACCGAGCTGACGCTCCCGCCGAAGCAAACTGAGAACACGACAACTATTCCCACCGTCATCGCGACCAACGGCAGGGAGCGCCGCTTTGCAGTTGCGCGGTATCGGCCCTGCCTGTTCGACTCCGGCAATTCCTCGGTCGAACGCTTGTGTCGAAACACACTCATAACCTAGAGTCTAAGGACGCCCCGAAATGGGGTAAAGTTACTTCAGGGCTCCGCCCAACTGAGTTAGATGCGAAAGGTCGGCCGCCTATACGTCGAATTTGGCATCGAATGAGGCGACATGGCCGTGGAGAAAGGTCAGGAAACAATCGTGTTTACGAAGACGAGATTCTTGCGTACGTATCTGATGACTTTTATCTCTCTAATGCTTGCCGCCGCGGCTCCGGCTGCGGCTCCGGAATACAAGGTCATCAAAACCTACAAAATCGGCGGCGAAGGGGGCTGGGATTATTTGATCGCGGATGCAGCAGCGCGACGGCTCTATATCTCCCGGGCAACCCATGTCATCGTACTCGATCTGGATTCCGGCAAGCAGGTGGGGGACATCACCGACGCACCTGGAGTTCATGGCATCGCGCTGGCCCCTGAACTGGGCCGCGGTTTCGTCAGCAATGGGCGTGAGGGGACGGTCAGCATCTTTGATCTCAAGACGCTGGCAACGATCACCAAGGTGAAGGCGGGAGAGAATCCAGATGCGATCCTTTACGATCCGGCGAGCCAGCGCGTGTTTGCCTTCAACGGTCGAAGCCAGGATGCCACGGCCATCGATGCGGCCAAAGGGACGGTGCTGGGCACGATCAAACTCGACGGCAAGCCGGAGTTCGCGGCCAGCGACGCCAAGGGCGAGATTTTTGTGAATATCGAAGACAAGAGTGAGCTGACGGCAATTGACTCGAACAAATTGGAGGTCAAGACGAAGTGGCCGCTCGCGCCTTGCGAATCGCCCTCTGGGTTGTCGATCGATCGCAAGAATCGGCGGCTCTTCGTGGGCTGCGAAAATCAGATGATGGCGGTGGTGAATGCGGATACGGGTAGGGTGCTGGCCACGCCCGCCATCGGTCATGGAGTCGACGCCACCACCTTCGACGCGGAGACTGGATTGGCCTTCGCATCGTGCGGCGAGGGCGTGCTGACGGTCGTGCGGGAGGAATCGCCCGACAAGTTCAGCGTGGCGGAAAATGTCCCCACACAGAAGGGCGCGCGCACCATGGCGCTCGACTCGCAGACGCATAACGCGTATGTCGTAACTGCGAACTTCGGGCCTGCACCGGCTGCGACACCGGACAATCCCCATCCGCGGCCTGCAATTTTGCCTGACAGTTTTGTGGTTCTTGTCGTCGGAAAATGAGATGGATTCTGCGTTTCCGGCGAAATGCAAGTTGCCTTGTACTGGCAATACTTCTATTACCGACCGGACAGAGCTGCGCAGCCTACTCGGTGTTGACGCATGAAGAAGTCGTCGATCTGTTATGGAAAGACGACATCGTTCCCCTGCTGAAACAGCGCTTTCCGGCAGCCACTGACGACGATCTGAAGAAGGCTCACGCCTATGCCTATGGCGGATCGGTGATGCCCGACATGGGCTACTACCCGTTTGGCAACAAATATTTCAGCGATCTTACGCACTACGTCCGCAGCGGAGATCTCGTCGTCAGTCTTCTTAAGGAAGCTTCTAACGTAGACGAGTATGCTTTTGCCCTGGGCGCTCTGGCTCACTATTCGGCCGACAACTGCGGACATCCAACTATCAATAAGGTCGTTGGCATTGAATTCCCCAAGCTCCGCAAGAAATATGGGGACGTGGTTACCTACGAGGACAATCCGAAGGATCACATCCGCACCGAATTCGGCTTCGACGTAACGCAGGTAGCGAAAAACCGCTACACTTCCGACAGCTATCACGATTTCATCGGCTTCGAGATCTCGAAACCGGTCCTGGAGCGAGCGTTTCAGGATACCTACAACATTCCACTGAGCGATGTGATTTCGAACGAGGACCTGGCGTTTGGCACTTTCCGGCGCGCAATCAGCACCGTGATTCCCGAGATGACTCGCGTGGCCCTGGTCACGCGACGCAAAGAGATCGTCGCAGAAACCCCAAACTTTCAGTCGCGCCAGTTCCGTTATTATCTGTCGCGCGCGAACTATCAAAAAGAATGGGGGCGAACCTACAAACGTCCCGGCTTCGGAACGCGCGTGCTGGCATTCCTTTTCAAACTCGTCCCGAAAATCGGGCCGTTCAAGGCGCTTGATTTTAAGGTACCCACCAGGCAAACGGAGGACCTTTACGTTGCAAGCGTTGACCGCACGGTGGAGGACTACACCAAACGACTGCGCGAAACGGCCGCTGGAAATCTGGAGCTTGCAAATACGGACTTTGACACCGGCCACGACACGCGTGCCGGCGAATACGCCCTCACCGATAAAACCTATGCCCGCCTTCTCGACCAACTGGCTGGGCATAACTTCGACTCGGTCACGCCGGAGTTGAGAAACAATATTCTGGCCTTCTACTCCGATCCGAACGCGCCGATTGCGACCAAGAAGAAGCCTGAGGCGTGGAAAAAAACGGAAGACGAATTGGAGAAACTCCGTTCGACCAGTACCCAACCCGAAGCAACACCAGCGGCGAACAGCCCGGATCGCTCGCTTCGAGTTGAGGAATAAACAGTTTGGCGCGAACGCCCGCCGTTATCAATTTCGGATTTGGCATCTAGTTCAGGGCCGGCATTCTCGCCAACAGCATCCAGAACTTACACGGGCGAAGATTAACCTCTTCGGAGGCCATGGGGGAGCGACGCTTCGGTTGTCAAATCAGGGGGCTCCCGTGTACTATCGCACAACTTTGTCGACCTGCGAGGTGGTTTGGGAGCCGACTTCTTCTTGAATTTCCTGGAACGAAAAAAATGACGGGTTCGGACGACAAATTCTACCAAGCACGGATCACTCAGCGCGTAGATTTTGCGCCCGACCTATGGATGATTCGCATCCGAGCAGGAGGCGAGTTTAACTTTGTTCCGGGACAGTATGCGACCCTGGGCGTGCAGCACGACGGCAAGCGGACAGAGCGTCCGTATTCGATTGTCTCGGCGCCTTTTGAAAATGAGCTGGAGTTTTTCTTCGAACTGGTGCCGGAAGGGGCGCTCACCCCGCGGCTGTATAAGCTTCAGCAGGGCGACGAATTGCTGATGCGTAAAGTACCCAAGGGCAAATTCACGCTCGATACGGAGAGCGGACGGAAAAACCATTTACTGGTTTCGACGGTGACGGGTGTGGCTCCATTCGTTAGCTTTGCTCGACAGCTTTCAAAAGATTGGAAAGAAGGGCGCTTCGATGGCAGCCATCAACTGTATCTGCTTAATGGCGCGAGCCGTCCGTGGGAGTTCGGCTATAAAGAGGAGTTGACGCGCTTCGACGCGGAGTTGCCATGGTTCAAATATGTTCCGACCGTGAGCCGACCGTGGGATCACGCGGACTGGCCGGGTGAGATCGGGCGCGCCGACGATGTTCTGCGCAAGTATGCCGATCACTGGGAGCTCGATGCCACGAACACAACGGCATATTTGTGCGGCCATCCTGAGATGATCGCGAACAGCAAGGCAATTCTGAAGCGGCGTGGCTTTCTCGACAGGTCGGCGATCAAGGAAGAAATCTACTGGATTGCACCGAAATAGTTTGGTCTGCGAACTCGGCGGATAACTCGTTTGACACGGCAAAGTGCGCAAACTAGACTCTGCGTTCCTAAGCTTCTAGAGATTCAATATGCCTCGGCGGCCTCGCATCGCGGTGGTTGGAAGTGCCAACGTCGATCTGACGACCTTCACGGATCGCTTTCCGAAGCCGGGAGAAACCATCTTCGGGCAGAAGTTCGATCTCGGATTCGGAGGCAAGGGCGCGAACCAGGCGGTCGCGGCTCGTCTTTGCGGCGCGGATGTGTTCATGGTGGCGCGGGTGGGAAGCGATCTGTTTGGTCCGGCGACGATTGAGAACTTCAAGAAGCTCGGTATCGATACGTCCCACGTAAAACAGGTGGAAGGACTCTCCAGCGGGGTTGCGCCCATCTTCGTCGAGCCCAACGGACAGAACCGCATCCTGGTGGTGAAGGGAGCGAATGACGCGCTGAAGGCGGCGGACGTTGACGCTGCGGCAGAGATATTGAAGGCTGCTGATTGCATCGTGCTCCAGTTTGAGATTCCGCTGGAAACCGTCTACTACGCTGTGGAGTTCGCGCGGAGGCATGGGGTTCGTTGCATCCTCAACCCGGCCCCGGGGCAGCGTGTCGATATGCGCGCGGTCAATGGACTCGATTATCTGGTTCCGAATGAGAGTGAGGCGGAATCGATTACGGAAATCGCGGTGCGGAATGTCGAGGACGCGAAAAAGTGCGCGGAGAAGCTGGTAGGCGGCGGGATTCGCCGCGTCATCATCACTCTGGGAGCCAATGGATCTCTGCTGGCGGGCCGCGAAGTAAATGAGCATGTACTTCCATTTGCCGTAAAGAGCATCGACAGTTCCGGCGCGGGCGATGCCTTCATCGGCAGTTTTGCCGTTTTTCTCGCGGAGGGAATGCCGGAACTGGAGGCGGTGCGGCGCGCCAATCTGTACGCGGGACTCTCGACCACTGGCATTGGCACGCAGAAGTCCTTTTATGATCGGGCGCGCTTTGATGCGGAGTGGACAGCCCGAAGCGGCAACTAGATCGAGCTCACCGCGTCACGTTATGCCAGCGATTGTCAGGTAGAGCGAACTCGATTTCGCTTTTGAACTTGTGCAAAAACGGAAGAAGCGGCAACCCAATATTTTTCTGCCGCGGAATAGTCTTGACTTCTGAACTATCAGCCATTTATAAGGCCCTTCTACGGTTAAAACCTACCAGTTCAACGCAGTACGGGGATTCACTGTCATCGGGTCAGTGGTGAAAGGGGTAGTCATGTTGAAGAAGAGGGCGCTGCTGGTTGTTGGTGTCTGTTCGTTCGCACTCTTAGTTTCTCCGCTGTTGCTTGGACAGGCGACGGGAAGCTTTTCCGGCACCGTTTCGGACAAGGCCGGCGCTGTGATAGCGGGCGCGACCGTCAACGCCATCTCGCAAGATACTGGACTTTCTCGCGAGGCAAGAACTGACGATTCGGGACACTACCTGATCCCTCTGTTGCCCGTTGCCGTGTACAGGATTCGAGTGGAATCGCAGGGGTTTCAGGCCACGGAACAGAAAGACATCCGGCTGCAAGTCGATGAACATCGGGAAGTAGATTTTACCCTCGTGCCCGCTTCCGTCTCCTCGACGGTTGAAGTGAGTGCGACCGAAGTGGCGGTTGAGACGGCGAATCCGACGCTTGGGCAGGTCATCACGTCGGAGCAGGTCGCCGACCTTCCACTGAACGGACGCAACTTCGTGCAACTCGCGACGCTAACGCCAGGCACGACCCAGTCAACCAGCCCGGTCAGCTTCTTCACCAGTGCGGCGAGCAGCGAAGCCGCCACGCGCGGATCGTTCTCACTTTCTTCCGGTGGTTCGCGCGAACAGGAAACCGACTGGCTGCTCGATGGCAACGATAACAACCAACTGGATGAGGGCGGCATTGCTATTTTTTCTTCGATCGACGACATCCAGGAATTTAAGGTGTTGACCTACAACTACTCGGCGGAATACGGAGAGCGCGCGGGGCCCACGGTGCTGGTGACGACGAAATCGGGAACAAACCAGTGGCACGGTTCGCTGTTTGAGTTTTTCCGGAACACATCTCTTGATGCCACCCGCTATTTCTTTACGACGAAACAGAAATTCAATCTGAATCAGTTTGGGTTTTCGCTGGGCGGTCCCATCAAGAAGGATAAGACATTTTTATTCGCCGACTATCAGGCGAAGATTCAGCGTGAGGGCGTGCCGTTCACGGGGTTTGTACCGTCGACCGCGATGACGACGCCCGACAGCAATGGCGATTACAACTTCACCAACGATCCTCTCGGGAACCCTCGTCCCGGCCTTTTCAACGGCTCGGTCAATGCGGACGGCTTCGGCGACTTGTTCAATCCCTTCAACGGTTATGCGCCCTTCGAATGCAATGGTGCGGGAAACGGCATTGTTCCGGTGGGCGGTGTGCAGACCGGGGGCACCAATTGCAACGTCATTCCCGCAGCCCTGATTAATCCTATCGCTGCAAGCGTGGTTCAACTTTATCCTGCCCCGAATGTAAACGGCTCTGGTTTCAACTATTTCAACCAGCCAGTGAGGAAGCTCAACGAAGGGACTTGGGACGTTCGCCTGGATCATAATTTTTCCAGCAAGGATTCCGCCTTCACCCGATTCAGCTATGACCAGGCGACGAACTTTGTCCCGGGCGGCTCGCCTACGTGGTCGGAGGCCAATGCTTTTGGCAGCAACCAGCACATTGAAAATCACGGGCGCAATGTGGTCGTGACGGAGACGCACGTCTTTTCTCCGAATTTGATCAACCAGGCCACGGCGGGCTATAGCCGGATATTCAACCATATTCTTTCCTACGGTACCGGCAGCTGCGAGGCTGCGATTCTCGGTATTCTAGGCGCGGACTTGGCGAGCCAGTGCGATCCCTTCACCGGCTATCCCGCGAGCCTGAATCAGGCACCGCAGGAGTGCGAAAGTTGCGGCATGACTTCGTTCGATATGTCCGCCTACTTCTCCCTCGGAGATCGCGGATATGCGCCCTACCAGGGCGGGACTAACGTCTATTCGCTTTCCGATACGCTGGACTACATTCACGGCAAGCACGAGATTCGGGCCGGACTTGTGTTTCGCGCGGAGGAAATGAATGTCAGGAATAACGCTTTCCAGGATGGCTTTGCTGTAGAGACTGGTGTTCAGACCGGCGACGACATAGGCGACTTACTTCTGGGCGGGCTGGGGGTCTTCGCGTCCCACGATCAGACGTTTCTGGGTGCCACCACGGGCCGGCGTTGGAAGCTGTTCCGTCCCTTCGTGCAGGACAATTGGCGGGTGACCAGCAATTTGACTTTGAACCTTGGATTTGCGTGGGCGCTGGCGACGCCGGAGACTGAGGAAGCCAACCGGCAGGCGAACTTCGATGTTGCGAGCCTTCAATGGTTTGTTCCAGCCGGCAGCCCTGGAATAACGGGTTGCACGGTTTGCGTCCCCACGAATGGCCGAGTGGGTATTCAATTTGACAAAACGGCTTTGGAACCGCGCATAGGTTTCGCGTGGAAACCTATGGGTAGTGATAAGACTGCGATTCGCGGCGGCTATGGCATCATCCACGATTCCGCGTGGAATCAGGGTGGTCAGGGCTTGTGGCAGAACCCGCCCTACTATGCGGAAGTTGATCCCTGCACCTTCTGTCTTGCCTATGGCAGCGCATTCGGTTCCCTGTCGGATGGTTTCCTCTTACCCGCCAACACTCCCATGAACACGAATCCATCCGCCATCAACGTGGATGGAGGCGCGGGAGCAGTTTATGACGCGCCCGTGAATCCCCAGACTTACACTGGAACCATCCAATCTGAGAACCGCAACTTCAAGCAGGGGATCATTCAGCAATTCAACCTGAATGTGGAGCGGCAACTGCCGGGGAATGTAGTGCTGACCGTGGGCTATGGTGGCTCGCGGAGTGCGCATATTCTGGTGAGCCAGTTAAACGAAAACATCGAATCGCCCAGCGCTTGCTTCCCAACGGCTACAAATGACAGCGGCGTGACGGTCCCGAATCCGCTCTATGGGACTTACACTCTTGGCTGCGGGATCAACAACTGGCCGTACGCTGCGCCCTTTCAAAGTGTGGATACCAATAACAGCGTCGGGGCAGCCCGGTACGATTCCCTCCAAGTCAAGGCTGAAACCAAGAGCGCCCGGCACGGGCTGTACGCTTTGATCGGCTATACCTATTCGCGAAATTTCGATACCGGTCTGACTGACGGCTTGGGTACTAACCCCGGCGCGCTTTATTATCCGCTGCCCGGGACCGCGAGGCTCGATTGGGGCTTGTCGCAACTCAACCTCAATAATAGTTTTACCGCCAGCGTCCTTTATGACTTGCCCTTCGGCAAGGGCAAGAGGTTCGGCAGCGACTGGAGCGGAGCCGCCAACGCCATCCTTGGGCATTGGCAAGTGAATTTGATCGAAAGAGCGACGTCAGGTTTCCCGCTGTTCGTGGTCGATAGCGCCGACGAGTCGGGAGTTTATTTCTCTTATAACGGAAATACTTTTCAACGTCCCGACGAAGTAGGCGATCCTAACAAGGGCGGGCCGGTTGCAGGCAACCCCGGCTGCGTGGCGCCGTCCCAGGTTCACACTTTGCAGAACTGGTTCAACCCTTGCGCATTCGCAAAGGCCTTTACCGAAACGTTATCCAACGGAGCGACCGTTGGCGAACTTGGAACAGCACCCCGCGCTCCGGTGTATGGCCCCCGCTTTGTCAACACGGATTTCTCGGTGATCAAGGACTTTCCTTTGTCCTTCCGCGAAGGAATGAATCTGCAATTCCGGGCCGAGTTCTTCAATCTCTTTAACCATCCCCATTTCTTTTTGCCGGGCATCGCCGGCACCGGAGAGCAGG
>Ga0209380_10002331_pt1 | contig 12260 bp, 8 predicted proteins | sample HubBroMetageWFT6_FD_188347 | JGI IMG/M metagenome (GOLD analysis project Ga0209380, IMG submission 188347) | Warmed and freeze-thawed soil microbial communities from the Hubbard Brook experimental Forest, New Hampshire - Hubbard Brook CCASE Soil... | ecosystem: Environmental > Terrestrial > Soil...
ATGTAGACCAGACCGTCGTCGCCGAGCCGTTGCGACAGCGCCTCGGCCGCGGTGCCGACATCGACCAGGTCGAGGCCGGCGATGGTGGCGGCGAACGAGGCACGAACCGCCGCCGACGGCTGCGGTTCGGGCGTCTCGGCGTCGGACTCGTCAGGCGTTGATGCTGCTGTCACCAACGACTAGCATGGCGCACCAGAGAGCGGCCGCACCGCGGCCGTAAACGTGGAGGTCGAGGTATGGCACGTGGAGCACTCGCGTTCCCGGTTCTTCCCGGAAAGGGCGAAGCGGACCTCAGGCGCATCGCCGAGCGGTTCAAGAAAGACCCCGAAGGCTATTGGGAGTCAAGGCGATCCCAGGGGGTTTCTTTCGAACGCGCGTACTGGCAGCACACGCCGATGGGCGACTTCGTGGTCGCCTACGTGGAGTCGACCAAAGGGACTCTCGCCGAGGCGTTCGGCGCGGCTGCGCAGGACACCACCCCCATCGGCAGGTTCTTCGCCGAGACGGTGAAGGACGTGCACGGGATCGATATCACTCAGCCGCCGGAAGGTCCGCCGCCCGAGATCGTGGCCGAGTGGTCCGATCCTCAGGTGACGGCGCGCGGCAAGGGGCTGGCGTTCATGGCGCCGATCATCCCGGAGATGGAGGCATTTGCGAAGACCTGGGCTGCCGACGCATACAGCCGCGACGGGATGACCGAATCCCGCCGCGCGCTCAAGCAGAACCTCGAGATCGTTTCCCTCATGCACACTCCCCAGGGCCCGGCCACAGTTGTGTACGTCGAGGGCGAGGATCCGGTGCGGGGAAACGTCGAGTTCGCGGCGTCGACGTCCGAGTTCGACATGTGGTTCAAGGAAAATCTGAGCAAGATCTACCCGCCGTTCATCGACTTCAGCCAGCCCATTCCAGGGCTTACGGAGATCTTCGACTCTGAGTCGCTCGCCGGCGTCGACGTGACTGGGCGGTCGTCGACAGAAGCGCGTACAACCGCGTAAGCACTGACGTCACTCACGCGCCCGGCGGAGTCGATGCTCTGCCGGGCGCCGACTCGGTCGGTGTCGTCAGTCCTCCGGCCCTGAGGTGTCGGGTGGTAGTGGGACCACCTTGCCCGACGAGGTCGTGAGGCTGGTGTGCGTCACGCCGAAATAGGTGAGGGGATCGGAACCCTGTGCACTGACAAAGTAGGTGCCGGCGGCGAGGCCGGTCGGAACGGTGATCGTGCTGGTAAAGGAGCCATCCGGCGCGACAGTGGCTGAGGCCACGGCGGTACCGCTGAGACAGTCCGGCTCGCCACAGTTGAAGCGAACCGCCACCGTGTCCCCAGGTGAGAAATTCGCTCCGCTCAACGTCACCACGGTCCCAGGACGCACGATCGCCGGCAGCGAGACGGTTGGAAAGAGGATCGGTGGCGAGGGTGGGCCGCTGAAGTTGAACTCCTGGGTGAGATCGCCGAGCAGGGCGTTGTTCTCGCGCACGGACTGTCGAGAGTCCGGCCGGCCGTCGTTGGCAGGATCAAGGCGCTGGGCGTTGAGGAACACGTCCTCGATGAACTTGTTGTAAGCGTCGAACGAGAGCGTTTGATGGTCGATGAAGCCCTGCCGTGCGTACGGGCTGATGAGGATGCCGGGCACTCGCATCCCATAGCCGAGGGGATCCACCGTGGGTGGCACCACGTGATCGTATTCGCCGCCGCCGTCATCCCAGGCAAGCAGAATCGCTGTGCTGTCCCATTCGGGGCTCGACTCGATCGCATTGATGGCGTTGACGGCAAATTCCTCGCTGCCTGGGTTCGTGCTGACACCCGGGTGGCCGCTCTGGAAGTTGTTGGGAATGACCCACGAGACCGCGGGCAGGTTGCCCGATGCGACGGCGTTGTAGAAGGCGCTCTGCACTGAGATGTTGGCGAGCTGCTGGTCCTGCTGCACATCGAGGAACCACGGGAGTGGGTTCCACCAGATATGCGTGCCATTACTCGTGCCCTTGCTCATCGTGCAGCCAGTCGCGGAGCACACCGGCTGGGTCCCATCAGCGTTGTAGTACCCCCAGCTCACACCGTACGCGTGCAGCAGGTACGTGATGTCGGTCCACGGCAGCGTATTGGGCGCCGGCCAGGTGCTCCAACCAGGGAACCCCATTTTGGGAGTCCCTGTACAGCTCAGGGGATTGGTCGGCGAGGTGCAACTCGCGGCCCATTCGGAGAGAAGGAAGACGTGCGAGGGGAAGCTCCAGGACGAAACCTGCTCGAAGAGGTTGTCCTCCAGGGTGTAGTCCTGGGCGTACCGCCAGAAGATCGGGATGTCACTGGCGTTGTAGTAGCCGAGCGATGACGTGGCGGTGCATTTGCACGCACTCTGTTGCTCATGCAGGTAGCCGTCCATCTTTCCGTTGTCGATGTCGGCCACCACGGCGGCATGCGTGTGGGGCATATCGTGCGGATATCCGTCCGGGATTGGGTTGTGGTATGGCGCGAGACACTGTTTCGTCGCCGGGTTGGGTACGCACGCGGTCGGGGGGATACCGTTTGCCCCGGGGAACGTGCCGAAATAGTTGTCGAACGTGTGGTTCTCCAACATCAGAATCACCACGTGCTTGATGGGCGACGTGCTCGTTGCCGCGCGGGGCGCGCTCGCCGAGTAGACCGTCACCGTGCCGACAGACCCTGCGACTAGTCCCGCCAGCGCGAGACTTCGGAGCCACTTGCGCTGACCCCGCCGAGGCGTCGTGCTGTGTCTCGGCATCCCTGAGGGGGGCCCGGGGTCGTCAGTCACGATCCCTGCCTCGCCGCCTCCCAGGGGTCCAACGGTGCCCCCCCGAGCACGTCGTCATCCGGCGCGCAGGATATCACGGGAAAAGCTACCGGTCAGTTAAGGCCGGAACGCGTCAGGCGAAGTATCGGACCATGTCGCGATCGTCACGCTCGCGCGGTTTTGGTCTCAGGGATAGATGCCGCGGTCGGTCGTCGCCTCGGCAACCCGCTCAATGGCGAGGAAATACGCGCCCTGGCGCAGCGAGACCCCGTGCTGCTTCGACATGTCCCACACCTCGGTGAACGCGCGATGCATCACCTTCTCGAGGCGCGCGTTGATCTCGTCCTCGTCCCAGAAGAACGACTGCAGGTCCTGCACCCACTCGAAGTACGACACCGTCACGCCGCCCGCGTTGGCGAGGACGTCGGGCACCACGGTGACGCCGCGCCGCTCGAGCAGGACGTCCGCGTCTGGAGAGATCGGGCCGTTGGCTGCCTCGAGAACGAGCCTGGCCTGGATGCGCGCAGCGTTCTCGCCGGTGATCTGGTTTTCGAGCGCGGCGGGCACGAGCACATCGCAGGGCACTTCGAGGACCTCGGCATCCATGATGGTGCCGGCGCCGGGGAAGCCGGTGACGCTGCCCGTGCTCTGTTTGTGCGCGATCAAGGCATCGACGTCGAGGCCTCTCGCATTGTGGATTGCGCCACTGCTGTCAGAAACTGCCACAACCGTGAAGCCCTGCGCTGCCATGAGGCGCGCCGCGACCGATCCCGCGTTGCCGAATCCCTGGATCGCCACCGTCGAGCCCTTGGGGTCGATACCAAGGCGCTTGCACACCTCGAGCGCGACGAACATCACGCCCCTCCCGGTCGCAGCGTTGCGCCCTTGACTGCCTCCGACGGAGAGCGGCTTGCCGGTGACCACCGCGGGAGTCGAGAAACCGTGCTCCATCGAGATCGTGTCCATGATCCAGGCCATGATCTTCGGCGACGTGTTCACGTCGGGTGCCGGGATGTCGTATTCGGGTCCGATGATGACGCTGATCTCGGTTGCGTAGCGCCGGGTCATCCGCTCGAGCTCGCCCTCGCTGAGCCGCTTGGGATCAACCACGATGCCGCCCTTGGCGCCGCCGAACGGCAGCCCGGCGATGGCGCATTTCCAGGTCATCCACATCGCCAGGGCCTTGACCTCGTCGAGCGTGACACCCTGATGGAAGCGGATTCCACCCTTGGCCGGTCCCCGGGCCATGTTGTGCTGGACGCGATAGCCTTCGAAGACGCGGACGGAACCGTCGTCCATCTTCACCGGGAAACTGACGATGAGCTGGCGCTTCACCTCGCGGAGCACCGCGCGAAGACCCGACTCGAGCTTGATCAACTCCGCGGCCTGATCGAACTGGCGCTGCGCGTTGTGCCACGGATTTTCCACGGGCGCAGTTTTCATGGGCATGGTTGCGATCGCATTCACCCTGGACACCTCAGCGGACCGGCGGCGCCATCGCCGCGATTCGGCTCGCCGCCTCCGAGCCTACCTCTCCACGATGGCCTCGCGGTGGAGCCGGCGCGCCAAGGGGACTGCGGGAAGCATCAGATCCGCACGCCCGGATATGACAACGCACCAACGGGGAGTCGGATAGTGGGGCGACAGATCGGTCTACACAGCATCGCCGCGGTCCCCAGCAGGGACAACAATGACCCATGAGTGCACGCGTGAATCCGTTGTGGCTCAATCCGCCGTTTGGCGAGGGCCCACTGGGATCTTCGGGGTCACCGACGGAGAAGTTCTTCGATCTCTCCGTGGACATGCTCTGCCTGGCCGGCGTCGACGGCTACTTCAAGGTGTTGAATCAGGCGTGGGCTGAGACGCTCGGATACCAGGATGGGGAATTGCTCAGCCAGCCGTTCGTCAGCTTTGTCCATCCCGATGACCGCCAGGCGACCATCGATGCCACCGCCAGCGTGGCCGGTGGCAGCAAGCTCATCCACTTCCGGAATCGCTACCGATGCAAGGACGGCACCTATAAGTGGCTCGCGTGGTCGGCCGCTCCAGCGTTGGCCGACGGCACCATCTACGCCACCGCTCGCGACGTGACCCACGAGGTGAAGGCCGAAGCCACCGGCAGGATCCGCTCCGAAGAGAAGCGGCTGCGCATCCTCGCGGTCATCGCTGAGGACGCGGTGCGACCCGTGTTCCAGCCCATCGTCAATCTCGTCACCCTCGAGGTCGGTGGGTACGAGGCGCTGTCGCGATTCGACGCGTCCTCAGGCGGCACGCCCGAGCAATGGTTTGACGCTGCCGGGGCAGCCGGATTGGCGCCCGAACTCGAGATTCATGCGATTCGCAAGGCCGTCTCGCACGCCTATCAGCTTCCGGCCAACGCTTTCCTGTCCGTGAATGCCTCGCCGGAGACGCTCCTGCGCGCCGAGTTCAGCGAATTGGTTGGTGGGCTGCACGGTGAGAGCCTCGTCGTCGAGGTGACCGAGCATGCGGCGGTCGAGGACTACGAGCCACTACAACGAGCGATTGATCAGCTGCGCCGGCACGGCGTGCGCCTCGCGATCGACGACGCCGGCGCAGGCTTCGCGAGCCTCAAACACATCGTCAGGCTGCTCCCCGAATTCATCAAGCTCGACCTGTTCCTTGTTCGAGATATTCACCAAGACCCGGTCAAGAGAGCGGTGGTTGCCGGGATGCTCGGTGTGGCGTCGCAGATCGGTGGCAAGGTCATCGCCGAAGGCGTCGAGACCGCAGACGAGCTTCGCGTGCTTGTCGAGCTTGGCGTTGAGTGGGCGCAGGGCTACTACCTCGGACGTCCCGGCCCGCTCCCGGCGGGCGTCGTGATCGAGCCCTCGCGGGCGTGGGGCTCGCTGCTCTAGCCAGCCGAGGCACTGCCCCGAGCCTCAGGCGGCGCCTCTGACTTTGCTCTGTCGAAGCGACCGCCGTTTGTCCGGGCGGTGCTTGCTCACCTGATAGCGATCACCGCCGGCGCGCTTTGCCTCATACATGGCGACGTCGGCGGCGCGCACCAGCTCGGCCATCCCAACCCCGTTGTGCGGCAGGACGGCGATGCCCGTGGAGGCGGTGAGCGTTGATCGCGGCAGGCAGCTTCGCGGAAGCGGCAGCGCAGCCAGCTGTTCCCGAAACTCGACAGCGATGCGCTTGCCGCCAACCTCGTCGGCGTCGCGCAGCACGAGGAGGAATTCTTCACCGCCCAGGCGCACCGCCGCGTCGCCAGACCGGATGATCCCGCGCAGCGCCGCGCCCACCCGACGCAGCACGAGGTCGCCCGCGCCGTGGCCGCCACTGTCGTTGATCTGCTTGAACTTGTCGAGGTCGAGAAGGAGGATCGCCAGGGACTGCCCACTCCGCAGCGACTGCGCAAGCTCGCGCTCGCCCACCTCGCGAAGCCAGCGGCTGTTGAGCAATCCGGTGAGCGGGTCGGTGATGGAGCGCTCGCTCAGCTCTCGATAGAGTTCGGCATTACGCCATGCCGCGGCCGCCGTATGCCCGAAGAGCGCAGCTGCCTCGAGATCCTTGCTGGTGAAGCGATCGACACCGAGCCGGCTGCAGTCGAGCACGCCGAGCCGTCGATCTCCCGCAACGAGCGGGATGATCAGATACGACTCGGGCGCCCCGACCGGGGTCCCGGGGATCGTGATCGTGGCCGGGTGACTGCTGACGTCGCTGATGTTTTGCGGGACTCCGAGCTTGAAAGCCCAGCCGTTGATACCAAGCTCCATCGGGTAGCCGTACGCCATCCGGGCTACCGCCTCCCTTCCCGTGGCATGAACCGGAACGAACCGGTTTTGCTTTTCATCGGCTGCGTAGATATAGACAGCGTCGACCCGAACCACGGTCTGAAGCTGCTCGGCGATGACCGCAAAGATCGTGACGGGATCGTGCTCGGATTGCAGCGCCGCCGCTGCCTTGATCAATGCTTGAGGCAGCGCCGCGAGCCCCTGGCGACGGCTGCGAATCGCGGTTGCCCGGCCGGGAGACGGGGAAGGCGTCACTGCAGCCGCCGCCGTGTGAAATGGGGCGGCGTGCTGTTTGCTGAACCAGTCGGCCGCCACCGCAACCACCCCTCCCGCATCGGCCGGTGGCGCGACCATCACCGGCCGGCCGAGACGCCATCCCTGCCCGAACTGCACGCCCAGGCTGAGGAGTGTTTGCAACTCCGCATCGGTCTCGATTCCCTCGGCGATGACACGGGCGTTGATGTGCGTTCCAAACGAGAGCAGCGAGACCACAAGGGCGCGGCGGGCGGCGCTGACGTCAACGCGATGGATCAGCAGCCTGTCGATCTTGACGAACTCCGGTTGCACCTCGGCGATGACCAGCATGCTGGCGTAGCCGGCGCCGGCATCGTCGATGGCGATGCGAAACCCGCGCTGACGCAGATCTGCGACCACGCGACGCAGCCGGTTGAGGTCGCTGATCGGGGTCCGTTCGCTCACCTCGAGGACGACGTTGCCCGGCGAGACGCCGGCGCTCTCAGCCAGCCGGGACAATCGGTCTCCGGGTGAGCGGCCCTCGACGAGCGTCTCCACGGTGACGTTGACGAACAGGGTGGCCGGTTGCGTCTGCGCTGCAGCCGCGAATGCGGCGACGAGGCATGCCTCGTCAACCTCGCCCTTCACATCGGCGATGGCGGCCGCGACGAACAGCTCATCCGGGTTGCTCAGCCCGGGCCGCGGGCTGAAGCGGCAGAGCGCCTCATACCCGAGCACGGTCCGATCTCTCAGCCGGACGAGCGGCTGCAGCGCCGCGCGGATCTCACCCGGAGCAATGAGCTCGATGAGGCTCGTGCCCACATCGAGCGAGACGGCATCGGCCGCTTCGAACGGTTCGGGTGGCACATCACTGTGAGGGTCAACTCGCGACCATGCAAAGCCCGCGAGCGCTGCGAGCGTCTCCACGAGCGTGCGCTGCGACTCGACTGACGGACCCCACGCGAAGAGGACACCGAGCAGTGTGTCGCCGTCCGCTATTGGCGCTGCGAGCAGGGGCCCAGCTCCGAGATGGCGCCGCACCACCACCTTGTCGGCATTGGTCAGGTGGGGGAACATCGAGATGATCCGATCCGGGAACGTGTCCTCAATGGTCGACGTGCGCCGGCGAACGGCGTCGCCAAGGGCAGCGTAGGCCGCGAGCGGGAAACGCATCGCTCCGATTGGCACACCGAGAAGCTCCTCGACCCGCGCAGCGTCTTCCTCGGGAACCGCAAGGTCGAGGACGACCACCTCGTCGCCTTGGAGTTCACCCCACGAGGCCCGGAGGCCGTGTTCCGCCAGGCACTCGAGGACGGCTGCGATGACATCGCGGGGCCGACGAGCTCGCGTGATGGCGTGGACCATCCGGTAGCCTCGGTCTGTCGTCAACTCTGTGAACTCGCTTCGTACGGCGGACGCGCACACGTGCCCATGGTGCGCGCGGATCCTGATGAGCCCGTCGCGTCCATGTCACACCGACGCAGCAGCTTCGGACGCCTTGCAGCCCGCCGACGATGTCTCTCGGGCTCAGTTCCCTTCTATGTCCTCGGGTCGTGTACCAGCATTCAACAAGACGGCGTCATCGGTCCAGACGGGACGTCGGCGGGTGGACACTCGTCTGACAACAACCTCGGTACGGCAAGCCACCGGTTCGCGCTTTTGAGAGCCGCCTGAGCCTGTGACTGGAGACCTGGCAATGAACTCGTGGCGGAATCGCTTCACGGGGCAGCGACTGAGAGCCCGCTTTCGCTGGGCGGCTCTTCTGATGCTGCTTCCTCTGATGGGCCTTGCCGCCGTTTCAGGAGCCGGGTTGCTGGTGAGCACGAGTGCATCGGCTGCCCTCGACACCGCTCAGCAGGTCAGCGCTTCTGTATCCGGGGTTGATGAGGATGTGCAGCACTTCGGCCTGGTCGCACTCGACGTCGTGATCGGCCGCGGCGCCGACGATCTCAGCACCATGCGTGCGTCGGAGAAACAGGTCGACTCCGACTTTGAGGCGCTGGAAACAGCGCCGGGGATGACGGCCGCGCAGACTCGGGCCCTGCCCGGTCTGACGTCGGATTGGAACGCGACGGCAGTTAACAGAGCTGCGATTCGGTCGATCGGTACATCTTCCGTTGTGGATCCCGCCACCGCGAGCACGCTTGAGGACGCGCTCGACGCTGATGTGACGTCGGTGACGAGACGCGTCCTGGCCCTCGAGGCGATCGGGAATGCTCACGTCGGAGGGCTACGACAGGAGCGCGATGCGGCGGTGCGGACGTCGGCCGTCGCGGTCGTACTTGCTCTCGTGCTCGGCTTGGCGATCGCGCTGTGGTTCTCGAGCCGCCTCGCCCGGTCGGTGCTTCGCCCCCTCACCGCACTGAGGCAAGCCACGGCCCGGCTTGCCGCCGGCGACTTGCAACACCGGGTCGCCGCAGGAGGTGGCGATGAGATCGCCGAGTTGGGAGAGGCGTTCGACAACCTGGCTGATCAGCTGGCTGGGGAACGCGACGCCGTGCAGTCGAGAGAGCGCCGACTCGCGGCGCTCGTCGAGAACGTCGGTGATGGAATCCTCGTGATAGACGCCAACAGGGAGATCGTGTTCGCGACACCCTCATTTAGCGAATACCTCGACGTCGACGGTGTTGCGATCACACGGCTCGCCAATATCGTGCACCCGGACGATTTGGAAGAAGTTGGCGAGGCGTGGAACCGGAGCGTGGCCGGGGGCGATGGGTTCGCGCTCGACGTCGAGGCTCGACTCAAGCACGGTGACGGCAGCTGGCATCATGTTTGGGCGAGAGTCACCAACCGCTTCGGCGATGCGGCCGTGGCCGGGATGGTGCTCAACGTCAGCGATGTGAGTGAGCGCCATGACTACGAGCAGCGACTCACGTTCCAGGCGCAGCACGACTCGCTCACCGGGCTGGCCAACCGCGATCTGTTCACCCAGCGGTTGGAAGCGTCGGCGACTCTGGATGGACATCTGCGAGTCAACAGCGTGCTGTGCCTCGACATCGACGACTTCAAGCGGATCAATGACACCCTCGGGCATCAAGCAGGCGATGCCTTCCTCATCGCGATTGCCGAGCGTCTGGTCGCCTCGGTGCGTCCGTCGGATACGGTGGCTCGTCTCGGGGGCGATGAGTTCGCCATCCTGCTCGATGGGAAGGACGCGGGCGAGGCCATGGCCGCGACGGAACGCCTGATCAGATCAGTGCAACGACCGCTCGTGCTCGCCGGGAAAGACGTTGTTCCGCGCGTCAGCGTCGGTATCGCCTCGGCAACTGCCGGGGCCGGTCCGCAGACCTTGCTCGCCGACGCCGACCTGGCAATGTATTTCGCCAAGCGCACGGGAAAGGCCCGGTACCAGGTCTTCGCCCCGGAGATGCGCAGCGAGCTCCTCGACCGGCTCCAGCTGGGTGAAGATCTCCGCGCGGCGATCGAGTCCGGCGGCATCAACGTGAATTACCAGCCGATCGTTGAGCTCGAGACCGGGTCGATCGTTGGTGCCGAGGCGCTCGCGCGCTGGCGTCACCCCACCCGCGGATGGGTGGGTCCCATGGTGTTTATCGCGCTCGCCGAGGAACTCCGTCTGGTCGAACGCATCGACGCTCTGGTGTTGCGCGAGGCGTGTACGCAGGGCCGCTCCTGGGCCGATTCCGGACTGCCCGTCATGCGCATGGCGGTGAACCTGTCGGGAAGCAACCTCGCCAGGTCCGACCTGGTTGCGAGCGTTGCCGCAATACTCGAGGACACGGGGTTCTCAGCCGCCAACCTCGAACTTGAGCTCACCGAGGGCGTCGTGATCGCCGAGTCCGATGCCGTGCTGGCAACGCTCGACGACCTCAAAGCGCTCGGTATTCACCTTGCCATCGATGACTTTGGCACCGGGTACTCGGCGCTCTCGCGCTTGAGGGTGCTGCCTTTTGACACCCTCAAGGTTGACAAGGTCTTCGTCGACGAGCTGGCCTCTGCCGACCCGGGAACAACGTTGGCTGAGAGCATCCTCGATATGGCACGAGTGCTCCGCCTCAAGGTCGTCGCTGAAGGCGTGGAGACGCCTTTGCAGGCAGATTTCCTGCGCCGTCGCGGCTGTGACTTCGCGCAGGGCTACCTCTTCAGTCGCGCTGTCGAGCCGTCTGCCTTCGCGGCGTTACTCGCGCAGGGGGGACAGCTGCCGGTCGCCGCCATGGCGATCGCTTAGGCGCGCGGCGCGCGCCAATCAACTAGGCCGCGTAGCCGCGCATGACGCTGTCGACGATGCGTTTCGCGAAATCGAGGTCGAGAACACCCCCGAACATCAGCCGGAAGTACACGGGCCCGACCAGCAGCTCGGTCGCGACCCCGGCATCGGCATCGGGGCGAAGATCGCCGCGCGCGACCCCGCGTTCGATCACCTTGGCAATCTCAGCGCGACGAGCCTCGACAACACTCGCGCGAAACGGGTCACCGATCGACGGGTTGCTCGCGATCTGTGAGAGCAGCGCCCTGATCACCGGTCCGAAGTCCGACTCGGTGACTGCCCGCATGGGGTTGGTGACCGCGGCGAGCATCTCATCGCGTGTGTTCCCCGAATCAGCGACTTCGATGTGCGGCGCGGCAAGGTGGGAGAGCAAGTCCTGGGCGAGCGCTTCCTTGGATGGCCAGCGGCGGTAGATCGTCGCCTTGCCCACGCCGGCCCGAGCGGCGACATGCTCGAGGCGCATGGCGGCGAAGCCCTTCTCAATCAGGAGTTCGCGTGCCGCCGTGAGGATGGCCTGGTGGGCGCGCTCGCTTCTCGGCCGACCGCTACGCGATGGCGCCGGTGGGGCTGGGCTCAGCGCCGCCGTCGAATCCGGTTGAATTTGCATCGGGTGCTATAATACGAAACGCATCGTATCGATGTTTGGAGAACCAAGATGACCACGACAGACGACACCCGCATTGTGGCGCTTATCGAGCGCGCCGAGCGCGAGACACCCTTCTGCGACTGCGGCGCGCCCATGGCAGCGATGGCTCGGAACGGCCAGATCTGGCTATATTGCACGGCACATGAGAATCCTCCCGGCGGCACCCTTCGCCGGTTCCTCGCCAGCGTCGCGTCCATCGGGCACACGCGCCAGCTCCTCGTCGACCCGGTTTAGACAAGCCTGGCCGAACGCCGAGGGCTTCCTGGCGTGTCTTGAGTCGACCTGCTAACGGGCCGCGGAGGAAGTGGTGCTGTGCGGTGGCGTTACCGCCACCGCAGGCCTTCCTGTCGCACCAGCACACGAGTGAATCCCGGCGCCAAGTCCAACTAAGCTCGTCGGGATCATCTCAATCAAGGCGGGAGCGATTTCACGGAATCCAATCGGCTTGTGCAGGATCCGGACTTCGTTGAAGTCACGCAGGGGAAGCAATCGTGGATCGCCGTTCTGCACGCCCGTGAACACCACGATCGGCAGCGCCGCGTAGGCGCGCAACCCTCGGAGTACACGACAGAGCATGAGACCGTCAAGCCCGGGCATCTGAAAGTCAGAGACGAGGCCGTCGGCACCATCGGAGAGAATTACCGCCA
>Ga0209380_10002333_pt1 | contig 12242 bp, 15 predicted proteins | sample HubBroMetageWFT6_FD_188347 | JGI IMG/M metagenome (GOLD analysis project Ga0209380, IMG submission 188347) | Warmed and freeze-thawed soil microbial communities from the Hubbard Brook experimental Forest, New Hampshire - Hubbard Brook CCASE Soil... | ecosystem: Environmental > Terrestrial >...
AGCGGACTCCTCACAGGCCGTTTCGCTGCGGCTACAGCCGGTTCAGACGGCTGACTCTGATCTTGAACCTTCAGTGCACGTCAACAATTCGGTGGTTCCAACTTCCCGCGACAGGCGAATCCCTCGGAGCGACGAGTTCTTCTGGAGGGTTGCGACGGCGGTAGCAATGGTATCGCTTTTCGTTCTATTACTCGTCAGTTCGCATGATCGCCTCTCACCCTTGCCCGCCAGACTGGAAGTGATCCAGCAAGAAGTGCCACTCCGCAGAGGTCTGCCGCAGAGCGACGAAGTCGGCACGAAGACGATCACGACGGAACCACAGGCGACGAAGACCGGGCCGAACAAACAAACCCTTGATGCTGACAAGCCTGGAAAAAGGGTGCCAGCCGCTGCCCACAAGAAGATCGTGAACCCGACCCGTCATTTCACTTATGAGAGCGAAGCCGACATGGTCGCACCAGACACTGTGGTGCGTTACAGCAGACGTGCCGTTCGTCGGTAGTTCCGAGTCTCGCCTTCGGCCAACCTATGTGAACGCTCCTCTCATCTTACAGGCGACCAGAATGCATCTCTTACACAACCGCGCCGCTTGAGTCTTCTGACTTACAGCGTGCACAGTAGTTCGGCATGTCATTAACCGTGGCTACACGGTTCACAGCGGTTGGCATTCTGCTATTCCTGCTTTCTCAAGCAAACGCAGCAGTTTATCGAAGGTATTGGTGAGAGGAATGCTGTAACTCACAGAATGCAAGCGCTCGGGTCATACTGGTTACGGAGGATTTCGCCAGGTGTGCAGATTCTCACCAGTGATTACAAACTTTTACAAAGAATCCGCGCCCGCTGCTTGACTTGCACGTCCATCTTTCTCTAGGGTGAAGTACAAATCTCAACGATAGTAAAATAGCAAATGAAGACGTCAGAACCAACTGTGACCATAAAGAAGGGTGGTTCCTGGGCCCGCATTCAGATCAATCCGTGGCCCGTCTTCTGGACAGTGGTTGGGGCATGGATGTGGGTTGGCATTTTACATCTTGCCCGTATAGTGTGAAACTCCTACGCTGCCTTCTTCTGCTGAGCCTTCACCTTCGCCCATCTAGCCCGCTGGAACGCCGCAATCTTTTTACGAGATGCTGCTGACATTGTTCGTTTAGGACAATCATCCCGAGGGGAAACAATGGCGATAATGGGATTAGTGTCGATAGTGTCCGAATTGAGAGCCGAGCGAACAAATCTTGTAACCCAACTCAAGCATGTCGACGCTGCTCTATCGGTATTAGGGAAGTTAAACGGCGGAACGTTCGATACAGAGCCCAGGCGAACCCTTTCTCCAGCAGCTCGCAGGAAGATCAGCCTAGCGCAGAAAGCACGATGGGCAAAGCGAGCATCTACGAATGGGCAAGTAGTCGCGGTAAAGCCGGAGAAGCGGCACGGGGGCGGCGAGTCATTACGCGGCGTCGCGAGATCGTTGCATGTATCGCCTGCCCTACTAATCAAGCGGCGCAAGGCGGCAGCAATCTCGCTGAACTAGCGCTCTCTATGCGTCGATATTCTGAAAGGATACTGACTCCGTAATCAAGCTGCCCGCCCTATCGTCAGGCAGTTGCGGCAGGAGCACTTGAAATCTTTGTCTTCGGGAATCACGGTGTGGCCGCACTGCTCGCAGAGATGCCAGCACGGACGCTGCAACATCTGCTTGTGCTCATCGCTCAGCATGCAATACGGACAACGAACGATTAGGTCAGCCATCATTGGTACCTTTATGCCTCCTGCTGGGTTCCGTGATCACCGCTTCTCAGGCCAAACGCAAGCTGGCGAGTGATGCGCGGGCCGTGCCGCCACCTTGGTCAGGCACAATCCTCAGCTCAAGCAGTGTCACATCGCGCAAGTCTACGTCGTACTTTTCATTCTCCTGTGTGGTCCCAGGCGGGCTGAAATTCCATTGCTGGCGAATAAGTTCTCGGTAGGAACGTCCGTGATCCGGTGACCATCTCAGGACGAACTCTTGTGTGCGCTGGGTTTCAGTTTCTTCGAAAACCAGCCAAATACGTTTGAGCTTTTGTGGCTGGTCGAACAGGAGTCTGATGATCTGAGGTCCAGCCTCAGCAGCACGCCAACCCCGTGTCTCGCCGAGTTGCAACGCGTATTCTATGGGATGGGCTTCATCTTCTGATGTGATCTCGACCATCCCCAAGTTGGTCAGATCCAGCTCGCCACCATCGAGAGATACGCGGTCGTGCGGAAGGGGAGAAATTAAACGTTTGCGCATTCCCAACTGTCGCGCTAGCCCTGCCAAACATGTTTACCGCAGGCGCAAGGCACGGTCTCGGTAGGCCGTGATTTGGTAAGTTGCTGTCTGCAGAACGGGCACGGTTTGGTCATCACGTATGTCATAAGTCTTGGCTCCCACTTCGGCTAAGCCGACGTTTTAGTCATCGTGCACGTCGCGTACCAAAATTATTGACGGTTCTCGATGATCGCCAAGGCGAGAGCTGGGTCATAGCTTATCCGGCCTCCGCTGTACCGATAGGCTATTGGTTCGTTGGGGTTGACGAGGCATCCACGCTCGGTGTGAGCTGGTGGCATTTCCCTCGCCGCAGACAGCTGATGCTGGCATCGAGTCTCCCTCCTTCTTTTTATCGGGTAAATCCTTACTCCCCTGTCCCCGAGGTACAGCACTTGCTGTAGCGCAGATTTTCTCGGTCTCGTCCCAAAACTCCCAGGGCACTCGGTAAAAAATGCAGCTCTATGAATGGGCTATCATAGCCGACTCGCGCTCTGAGACAACCGGGACATTTTCCTTTACCGAATACCGTATCCGAGCGACTTTTCTACAGTGTGCAGCTAAACCCTGAATACAACTTTGCGCCACGCAAATCCCTCGAAGAGGCTGTATTCGGAAGAAGCGGGCCGAGAAGTTCGGAGGCCCGCAGCTCTCAGTCCACGCAACCCAGTGCATTAAACGCAATACGGGAAAGCGAGGGTTGCGGGCAGGAGGAGATCATGCATAACATTCGCTTCGTTCGTGCGTTAGTATTCGCCTTCGTGATAATGGCTCTATCGGCTGCGTCACAGGCGCAGGTCGCCATCTCAATTAACATCGCGCCACCTGCGCTGCCAGTGTACGAGCAGCCGCCCTGCCCCAGCGCAGGTTATATCTGGACGCCGGGCTACTGGGCTTACAGTCCCGATGGCTATTTCTGGGTACCGGGCACATGGGTTGAGGTTCCTGCCGCTGGTCTTCTGTGGACGCCTGGCTATTGGGGCTGGAACAACGGCGTCTACGTTTGGAACGCCGGGTACTGGGGACCCCAAGTAGGTTTTTACGGCGGCATCGTGTACGGCTATGGCTACACCGGTGTCGGCTACCAGGGCGGATACTGGAACAACGGGCAGCTCTATTACAACCGCTCAGTCAACAACGTAACCACGACGAACATCACCAATGTGTATAACAAGACCGTCATCAATAACACCACCGTGAACTATGTGAGCTACAACGGCGGCGCGGGAGGGACCACTGCCCGACCCACACCTCAGGAACAGGCAGCGGCGCAGCAGAAGCATGTGCCAGCGACAGCCGTCCAAGTTCAACATGAACAGTCGGCGAAGGGGGACCGTAACCAGCTGGCATCAGTCAACCACGGCCAACCGGCAGTCGCTGCAACCGCGAAGCCCGGAGCGCTCACGGGAAGTGGTGTTGTAAAAGCTAGCCGCGCAGGTGCGCCTTACAATCCTCCTGCCGAACACGCGGCTTCTCGACCATCGGCCAACAACCAAGCTGCCCGACCGGCACCTGAGACCAACACTCCTCGCCCAGAAACGCCGCAAGGCGCAACTCCAGCAACCCATCCTGCGGTACCACATCCGCCAACTGCATCTCAACCGGAGAGTGCACCTCGGATGGAGACCAAGCCCTCCGAGCAAAACATGCCTCACCCCGAGACCCAACCCCGACAGGAGAACACGCCTCATCCGGAAAGCGCTCCACACCCGGAAGCGACACCTCATCCAGAGATTGCGCCCAATCCGAAGAGTGAGGCTCATCCAGAGCAAGCTCATCCCGAAAAGCAGCCGCATCCAGAAGAACAGCCTCGTCCGGAAAAAGAACCGGACCGGCCTCCGCAGTAGCAAGCGCCACTGCCAAAGGCAGTTGCTTAGCAAACAAAATGCCCGAGGACAGTTGGTTGTTCTGTCTTCGGGCGTTTGTGTCTTCTGGTTTGAGATCGCCGCGCCGCTCGCAATCCTACCGGAAGAGCTGGCTGACAGGGATTTTGAAGGTGTTGGCCAACTTCACGAGTGTGGTCAATCGAAGGTCCTTCTCGCCTCGATGCAGGCGGCAAAGTCGGTATGTTATTTCATCCGTTCTTGGGATACGTTCGCGCACTGCAGCAGGTGGTCGGCGGCAAGGAACCCATTAGTTTTCTTGACTCGTTTGAATCAAAAGTCGGTCGGGGCAAGCACTGAGCCTCTATTCAATCTTTGGCTGCTCGGAATCTACCGATACCTCCCATACACTCCTGACTCCAAACTCATGATGGACGAGGTCTCTTTATTTGCAAAATCCGTGAAGTCCTCGGTCCTGAAGTGAGGGGCGAATTTTCCACAAGGCCAGCCAGATCAATCGCGGACTGCGCGATAGCAAAACAAACTGCCTGGCGCAGAGTTGAATCCACGTCAGGAGGAGGGCTAATTCCGGTCGCCTGCGAATCGCTATGTTATTACGCTGGGGACGGATCTTGTGCTAGCACCCCGCCAGAATGCTGTCCGGAAAGTAAAACGGGGTGAGATCTGACTCACGCGGGCTGAACCGGGCGTGGAAAATCCCAGCATGCGCCTTCCCTGGCCAACCCATGCTACGGACCAAGCATCTGAGGTCGCGCGCGCTAGGGCGGGCAGGATGGCTGTCGAGAGCGGCCACAACTTATGCAAATCCGCCCTGTGCGCGTCCATTGACGCTGGGCGCAAGCTCCAGTTCCAGCCTCGCCCTCACTGCACGATTATCGCAACGCCCAGCGCATCGCGTTTCCCTGGCGCTCAAAGTTGATCTTCACGATTGCCGGATGGTCCTTCGCGAAACTTCCCAAGATGGTCGGCTGACTGTTCGTTCCATCTTTCGCAGCAGTTTCATCTCTGGTACGTGAGTGAACCTCGCACTGCGCAGCTAGCTCGACAAAATGAACGGAAGGGGCTTGTCAAGGATACTGAAGTGGACTCCTAATCTGGACGCCTAATCCGGACGACGACTTGCGACGCGGGTGTCGCTTTTCTTTAGATATTCAGCGGAACTAAACAGAGGCGTGACTCGTGCTCCCGATTACCGCGTGGCTAGCTTCCTCTCCTCTGGGCTCATTTGGTTCCAAAGAACTCTCATGTCTTCCTCAACAATTCGGTTGTGGGGGTCTTGGCGCTGGGCCCGCCCGAACCAGCGATACGCGAGAGGCAAGTCTCGGGTTGCGCAGTGACCAGTTGCGTACATAGTTCCCACAGCGCTTTGGGCCTTTGCACTGGAGTGCTCAGCTGCAGCGAGAAGATCTTGCTGGGCGCGAACACAATTAGCCGGCACACCATCTCCGTAGAGATACTTTTCACCTTCGGTCTCGGAATTATTGCGGCCACGTGTGCTCGCAGAGACCGACGAGGCGAGTGCGGCTACTCTTTCCTGCGACGGGTCCAGAGTAGGAGTCTCTTCAATGGCACTTTGGGCGTGCTCATAAGCTAATTCTGACGGTTCAGGGCTCTGCGGTGTCAGCACTTCTATAGATGAAACCGAAACGTGTGTCGCGGTAGAATTCGTCGCCCTGAACTGGCTAGTAGCCGGGCTCTTCCAAAAGCTACTCGCCAACGTGTGCAGCTCGCGCCACTGCCAGCCGGCCAGTGCAACGGTGAAACTGAAAAGGACGAGAACGAGATACCGCCCCATATGAGATGCACTTACTTCACCTTGAAAAGGGTAACTCCCGCTGTTCGTTATCCCAGCAGTCGGACGCACAATCGAAGATCTGCCAACACGTGGACGTGTAAGGTGTTCCGGTGGTTTTTGCCCCTCGGTCAAGGGTTCGGTGGATTCGAGAAGTGCTCCGCATCTTAGGCAAAGGAGGTTCGCCGAATTGTTGTTGGCCCCGCACAGTTTGCAGAATATCGCCATCGATACTTGGCCAGCATTCTTTGTACCTCTTGCGGATAGAAACGGCTATACGCCTGCCTTTGCTGCGACTTAATTGAGTTTCTGCAGGTACCCAAAGGCAAGATCCAGCGGACTTGATAGAGCAAAATGTCCCTTGCGTCGGCAGAATTTTCCTGATGCGGCAGCACAAGCGGTCTTGCTAAAGATGCAAGATGAAGAGCATCGGCGCATCGCACGAGAATTGCACGACGGTTTAGGGCAGGAACTTGCCGCACTCAACATGATCTTAACGCAGATTCCTCAGCACGACTCCCTTAGCTCGAAAGATCAGGCGGCGCATGAGGCTAGCGAGATTGTGACTCATGCGATCCAGCAAGTGCGCAGCATGTCTCATCTCTTGCACCCACCATTGCTCGACGAAATAGGTCTTTTGTCAGCAGTGCGGTGGTATCTGGACGGATTGACGAAGCGGGGTGGGATTGCGACATCGCTGGAGGTGCAGCCTGCTGAGTTTCCTCGGCTCCCCCGCGATTTAGAAACTGCAGTCTTCCGGGTCGTTCAAGAGGCCCTTACCAACATCTTCCGACACTCAGGAGCAAGTAAGGCATGGGTTACGCTAAGTCAGCAAGAAGATCAACTGATGGTACTGGTGGGGGACGATGGCAAGGGAGTCTGTCCAGAGATTGCGGAGATGCGCCCTGGCAGTTTGGGCATTGGTCTGGCAGGGATGAGGCAACGCGCGAAAGAGCTTGGTGGGAAATTGCGACTGACCAATGCAAACCCCGGTACAGTCGTCGAGATCGTCATTCCTGCCCAGTGCTTGATTCCCCAAGAAGAGCATGCCACCGCGTGTAGATAAAAGTCGAGGAGAAACTTGTGCACATTGTTCGCGACTTGGCTGATGCCCCTTGTCGCGGCTTTCTTGGCCTGGCTCCCTTTGAGGCAATAGAGTCTCGCCGTATCTTAGGACTCCAGCATTATGACTTCCCATCACAGCAAGAAACAGGCGTAGAATCCAGACTACGAACTGGCTCCCAATGCTACGACTTCGCTCGAGGAGGGAATGGCTGTAACTGGTAGCTGAGCTACGATGAGGGTACCCTTGCCGTCTGAGTGGATGTCGAGGCTGCCGCCCAGTTGCCGAAGTCTCTCCCGCATGCCGCGGATTCCCACCCCAGGGATGCCTGTTGAAGCCATCTCCGATTGCTTTTCTGGCGAAATCCCCTTGCCGCGATCCTCGACCTCCACTTGAACTTGATTGTCAGAGGCAGCAATGCGAATTGTGGCGATCGAACTCCCGGAATGACGATGGATATTGGTAAGACACTCCTGCACGGTCCGGAAAATCGCCGTCTCTGATTCTCGCGGAAGTCGCCCAAAATCCGCAGGGAATTTCAAATCAACTTTAATCTTACTGCGCTGAGCGAATCCGTCGACATACCAACGAAGCGCGGAAGCAAGTCCTGCTTCATCCAAAAGAGGCGGATGAAGCAGATGAGAGATCGTGCGAACTTCTTTACTGAGATCCTGCACAAGGGCTGCACTGTCGTTCACTGTCTTGCCAACCTTGATGAAGCGTTCGATGTCGGCTCCCACGGCAGCAAGGTTCATTCCCAGCGCCGCCAGCATCTGCCCCACGCTGTCGTGCAACTCGCGGGCGATGCGCCGCCTCTCGTCATCCTGCAATTGGAGCAGGCGCGCCGAGAGTTCGCGCAGATTTTGATTGGTCCTATCGAGTTCGACCGTGCGCTGCTGTACTGCTTCTTCCAGTTCTGCTTGTTCTGACCACAGCAGATTCTCACGACGACGACGCGCTTCTCCCATGGCAATCAGGATGACGGATACGAACAAGAATGCCACAATACCCGCCGCCTGCTGCATCCCGTGAACGCGAAGTGAGTGTGCTGGGGGCATGAACCAATACCGCAATCCAACGAGGCCGAGAATCCCACTCAGGATGGATGGGCCGACCCCACAGTACCACGCACAGAAAGCTACCGCCGGAAAAAGCGTGATGTAGGGGACGTAGTCACCCAGAAAGCGATTCAGTACCAGACGGACCAGTAAAGCCGCTGCTGTCGCCAAGAGCGCGACCGCGTACCGTACCATGGTTTTCTTTGAGATTGAGGTGGAGAGCGAAGCTCTAGTTGTCACATTCTTACCCTCGCTTGGAGAAGTTAAAGCGACTCCAGTAAAGGCCAGGCGCGCTATGACGAAGTAACATCAATGCTATAACAAGAATGTGCTAAGCAGAACAACTTTTTGCCGGAACAATGTCACCCGCAAGTGCCGTATGATGAACACTCCTCTTGCCTTGTAGTTGCGTGGCAGTTTCGAAACGACACCATATTTTGTTTGAAAGTTCTGACCGCCAAGGTGGCGATCGCGCGGCAAAAGAGAACAATCTCCCATCTCCTGCTCCATCGCTAGCCGCTCCTCCTTCTATCGCGCGTCTGTAAGATCAGCGATTTCGGTTAAATGCAGCAGGCAGGCCAATTGATCGCGGATATAAACTTGCTTTCAGGTCGCGGATGCGCTCTTGCCTCCTGTAGTATTCGCGGAGTTCAGCGTCCGTCAAGCCGACATAGGTTTCCAGTTCCAATGCCTCGACTTGCTTTTGGAGCAGCGTGACTAATTCCGCCCGGAGTTGCTTAACACTATCGTCTCTCATTTGGCAGCCCCGGCGCAGCCGTGGTCGGGGGTCGTGGGCGAAGGAGCGCAAACTCAAATATGAAGTTTAGCGAAGGGCTCACACTTGTCCGATGGAGCGTATACCCTATTTCTCCTGAATTAACCCAGTAGTCGGCGGGAATTAGGTTTCCGTTCATTGAGCCTGGCCCTTGGTTTATGTCACATCGAGGATGCAATCTCGCCAGAATGTGCCTCTCCTGTACCGCATCGCATCTCGCGGATACAATAGTGCCCCATGCATTTCCTTATGCAAAAAGGGCCAGGTACACTGGCCCTTGTTTGTTTCTAGATATCGCTGGTTTGAGACTGCCTATTGAACATGGATCATCTTGCCGTTGGAATCCAGGGTGCCATGCACGCGAACTTTCTTGCCTTCGTACTGCTTCACTTCGTCTTGGTGATCGATATCGTAAGTGGTGTTGCTCGCGGAATCCTGCAACACATACTTGTCGCCTGATTTCACGATCATACCGGTAAAGACCTGAACTCCGGGCTGCTGCGACTGAGCCTGGGAATCCGGCGCCTGTCCTGATTGGTCCGGTGCCTGCCTAGGTTGCTCCTGTTGTGCTGGCTCCTGACCGCGCTGCTGGGTTGGAGACTGCTGTTGCGCGGATGGCGCGGCATGCTGCCCGAAGAGCTGAGCGCTCATAAGCATCATCCCACACACCAGAAGAAGCACGGCAAAAAGCCGCGTAGAGTCTGTCTGTCTTTTCCCTTTCATGAGACCTCCGAAACGGGTTAGTCGATTCGGTAATGTGCAGCAAACTGCTTGCCAAAATGTCCTCCTGTACTGCGATTTGCGAGAGTGGAAGTGCGAGCGTTCGATTTACAAGCTTTAGGCCGGATCGGAGCTGTCCACGAAGAACTTTAAGACTACACAACCGACATTTCTCTCCGTGCGAACTACAGGAAAAACCGTATACGATCCGTTGCTCGACCTCATCCTCGAAAGCAAAGAGAGCAAAATTTGCTCGGTTGTTAGCGTGTTCGAGCCTGTGCCATAGCTCTGCCCACAAGTGGAATCCAGGTTCATTTCGGCTATTCGTTGTAAGAACGCACAGTAACTCATTGAACGGACTCGTGAGAGGAAGTGCAGCAAAACAAACATGCAAGGCGCTTTGATGTGCAGCGTTCCCACATAAGCGCAAGAGCTATGCAAATTGTCACTGGTGATGACAAAGTTTTACAAAAATGTCGGGCTATCGGCTTGACTTGTACTGCGGTTTCTTCTTAAGGTGAAATTTCAGTGCCCAACTAGGGGACGAGAGGAAAAAGATGCCAATGCAAACTCAAGAGCAAACCACCCTCAACGTAAGAATCGTCCACTTTACCAAACAAAATTCGCCCGATGAGCCGGTGCAGGTTGCCTTCGCAGTTACTGATGATCAAGGGAAAGAAGAGATCATCACGGGCGAAGTCCCCTACAGCTATGACCTTTTCCACCTCTTTCAGGAAAATGGCTGGCTGAACATCCGCCGAGGGGTTGCCCCGATCCGCGAGAGAGGGACGCTGCGTCGAGCGATGTCAGCATAGACAGTATGCTGACTCTGGCGCGCTGGGGCCCCAGGAAATAAGGGGTTCCACCCTTCCTTACTTGCGAATCGTCGCTTGGGAGAGGTCCTTGGTGGTTAAATTTCCAAACAAACCGGAGATTCAATGATGATGCATGACGTTCAACTTGCCAGTGGTGACATCTGCGGACATCCAACGGGCTTACGAGTCAGAGTAGAAGACGTTGATATCTACGATTACGTTCATTTCTCGGTCATGGAAAACGGTGACCAAGAGCAAGAAGAGGATGAGGGAGAGTCGGGAGAGATGTCCCATGTGGCTTTCGTTCATCGCTTCACGAAGCTGGGCCATACGTTTGCCAGGACGGCCGCCTAGCTTAGCTAAGTACCTTGAATAACGTCCTTGGAGGTTCCATGAAGCTGAATACGAACATCATGTGGTTGTGGTTGTTTCTGGTCTCTACAACTCTGGCGGTCGGACAGAACACGGCTCCGTGCCCAGTCGGGTCAGGCCCAGGCGGCGCTGGACCGGCTGGACAAAGCTCTGCGTCGGGACGACCCGCCTCCCCGGCGTCTACGAATACGGCACCGGGTAGTGCGACACCGCCCGCTGCGACTGCGGCGCCTGCGCCCGGTCTCGCGGCATCAACTCCTTCCACGGCGACAACAGCGCCCGGTTCCGCAATGCCGCTAGGCGGAGCCGCGACGACTCAGGCACGAAACATCGCGCCCAGACCGCGAACCGTAGGTTCGCAACGTGGCTTACCTTCGGCGCAGATGCCGAACCGTGCATCCAGCGGCGCCGCCACAACGGCATCGTTGAACAGCACGTCGTCTCCGTGCACACCATCAAGCAATGGCGCGGGAGCGCTTCCTCCCACAACAGGACCGCAGAACTAGACGAGCAAGGCACCAGGGCTGGCCCACCTTCGTCCTTGTCCTTCGACGAAATCTCGACCAATCGGCCCCACTCTTCGCAAAACCCTTCCACTACGAAGGGTGGGGCAGCCACCTACTCACAATTGCAGACATCATGGGAACTGACGTTATAGGAACTGGCTTGGACAGTCCCCATGAATTATGGTCCCAAGCGGCCTCCGAAAGTCATAGTGCCTAGCGCAGCTTCGGAGACCCGCAGTCCGCTCTTGCCGAGTAATCTGTATTTCATATTCGTGCTCCTTTCATGCAACTCAGGAATTGACTCCGCTCTTTGCCATATACAATCGGCTGTCGAAGCGCCCATCTTCAAAAACCGTTGAAACAGTGAGATATCGCCATTTCTCAGCCTCGCTCGCGCGCTCAGCTTCGGCTTGCTGCACCCGCTTTTCCGCATCGACACCGAGGATCAGCCGCAGCGGCACGTCGTCGCTATTTGCCAGTTGCAGAATTACGCCCGCGATTTTCCGCGGATCGCCTTCCGAACGCCCTTCGAGTCCTCGCAACATCTTATGTATAGAACCGACCGAGGCCTCGTAGTCCGGCAGCAGGTCCGGCGTATTCTCACCCGCGCGCCGTGCCCAGTTGGTCCGAATGCCTCCCGGCTCCAGTGTGCAGATCTTGACCCCGAAGGGCGCGACTTCCATCGCCAGCGAGTCGCTAAAACCGCCGACAGCCCACTTGGCCGCGTGATACGGCGTATTGCCGGGAACCCCGAGGCGACCACCGACCGAAGACACCTGAAAGATGTGACCGCCCTTCTGCTTGCGCATCACCGGCACGGCGGCACGCGTGGTGTACACCACCCCGTAAAAGCACGTGTCCACGACGGCCTGGAAATCCTCCGTACTCATTTGCTCGAACGGTGCAATCTGCCCGTAACCAGCATTGTTCACGAGCACGTCCAGACGCCCGAAGCTGTCCACCGCCAACTGCACGGCTGCTTTTGCGGCGGCCTCATCGCGCACTTCCAGCCTGAC
>Ga0209380_10002334_pt1 | contig 12242 bp, 11 predicted proteins | sample HubBroMetageWFT6_FD_188347 | JGI IMG/M metagenome (GOLD analysis project Ga0209380, IMG submission 188347) | Warmed and freeze-thawed soil microbial communities from the Hubbard Brook experimental Forest, New Hampshire - Hubbard Brook CCASE Soil... | ecosystem: Environmental > Terrestrial >...
AAGCGCTATTCTTCGCGCCACCGGCCGGTTGGGCCTCGCTGATGGCGGCGGTGATGCTGCTCTCCGGGGTGCAGCTGTTGATACTCGGCATTATCGGCGAATACCTCGGTCGGCTTTACCTAACCGCTAACCGAAAGCCGCAATCGGTGGTCCGGTCGGTGATGCGTGCCGATCCGCTTTCGGGCGATAGCCCCGTGGGATGGGAGAGCCGCAATGCCCGGGAACTGCAGCCGCGGCTGCCCGAACGAGCCTGAGAGCAGCGGCTGTGGCGATCTATTACGCGAGCCTCGTCAGCGCGGTTCTCCTTGGCATCGCCGGGCAGATCGCCCTCAAATCCGGTGCGGTCCGGTCGGAGACTGTCGCGGCCCAGTTCCTCAACCCGCTGACTATCGTCGGCTTCGCGATCTATGTCTTCGCGGCGCTCTGCTACATTGTCGCGCTAAAGCGGATCCCGGTGTCGGTCGCCTTCCCCTCGGTTGCGGCGAGCTATGCCATCGTCGCCATACTGGCGCATCTATTATGGAACGAGCCTTTCGGTTGGCCGCAACTCGCTGGCCTGATCCTGATCGGCAGCGGCATCCTCTTGATCCACCAGCACTGAGGGCGAGTTCTGCTGCGCCTTCGGTACTTATATTAGCGGAAAAACCGTCGGATCTCATCGATCACTCGATCGACCGCGTCGTCGGCGAGCTGCGGGTAAATCGGCAGGCTTAGGATTTCACCGGCAGTGCGCGCGGTTTCGGGCATCCCCACGGGATATTCGGCGAAACGGTCTCGATAGGCCGGTTGCAGATGCACCGGGACCGGATAATGGATCCCGGTGCCGATCCGCGCGGCGCGCAAATGTTCGCGCAGCTCATCGCGGGCACGGCTGCGGACGACGTATTGGTGATAGACATGCGTCGCATCGGTGCATTGCCGCGGCAGACCTAGCGGCAGCCCGGCCAAGCCTCGGTCATAGCGGGCGGCGATTGCTTGGCGCCGCGCATTGTCGCCGGCCAAATGCGGCAGCCTGACCCCTAGAATGGCAGCCTGGATCGGATCGAGCCGGGTGTTGATGCCGGGAATGGCGCTGACGTAGCGGTCACGCCAGCCATATTCGCGGATTTCCCGCAGCGCGGTCGCGAGACTGGGATCGTCCGTCGCGGTCATCCCGGCATCCCCCAGAGCGCCGAGATTTTTCGTCGGGTAGAAGCTGAAGCAGGCGATATCACCAAAGCTCCCGGTCGCCCGGCCGCGATAGACCGCGCCGTGGCTTTGCGCGCAATCCTCGATGACGCGGAGCCCGTGCGCATGAGCCAATTCGAGGATGGCGGCGAGCTCGGCCGGCTGACCATAGAGATGCACCGGCAATACCGCGGCCGGCCGGCCCGGCGGCGGCTTGCGCAATGCCGCCTCGAGCGCCGCCGGGTCCATGTCGAACCCGCCAGGCTCGATATCGACCAACACCGGCACCGCGCCGGCGCGCTCGACCGCGGCGACTGTCGCCACTGCGGTGTGCGACACGGTAAACACGAGATCGCCTGAGCCGATGCCGCAGGCGCGCAGCGCCAGCTCGATTGCGTCAGTGCCGCTGCCGGCCCCGACGGCGCGGCCGACGCCGAGCCACGTTGCAAATGCTGCCTCGAACGCCTCAACCTCGCGGCCGAGGATGTATTGGCCGCCGGCCAGCACTCGCGCGACCGCGGCATCGATCTCGGCCTGCCGTTCGAGATAGCCGGCGCGCGGATCGGTCTGGGGTATCGGCTGCTGGTTCATCGAGGTTTCAGACATAATCTGCCAAATGGCGGCGATAATAGTCGAGCGAGCGGCTGAGGCCCTCATCGAGGTTGACCGTCGGGGCCCAGCCGGTCAGCTCGCGAAAACGGCCGTCGTCCGTGACGAAATCGCCGATGTCGATCTTCTTCCTTTCGGCCGGAAACTCGCGCTGCTCGAATTCGCCGCCACCGTTCCCACGGATCAGGGCTTCGGCGAGCGCCAGGAGCGTGTATGGCGTCTCGCCGCCGACATTGAGTGCCAGTCCGGCGGTGTCAGGCGTAATCGCGGCGGTAAGGAACGCCTCAGCCGCGTCATCGACATAGAGCAGCTCGCGGCGTTGCTCGCCGCCCCACACCTCGAACGCTTCGCTTTCCAGCACCCGGCGCAACCAGATGCCCAGGAAGTTCTGTCGTGCGTCTTTGATACGCATCCCTGGCCCGTAGACGTTGGTCAGCCGCAGCGAGCGGGTATTGAGCGCGTATACGTCGTGAAACAACAAATGGTAGGCCTCGCCTGCCATCTTGTTGACGCCGTTGACGTCGGCCGGCCGCAGCGGATGCGCCTCGTCGACCGGCAGATAGCGCGGCCGCCCATAGATCTGACGGGTCCCCGCATGAACGATGGCGATTTTCGGCGTCACCGCGCGGCACAGTTCGAGCAGGTGCAATTGCGCCGCACAATTGATCGACAGATCGTTCTCCGGCGCCGACATCGAATCTAGGTGGCTCGTCTGCGCCGCCAGATCGAACAGGAAATCCTGCCCGGCGAGGAGGTGGTGCAGCGCCTCGCGATCGCGGATGTCGGCGTTGTTGACCCGCACCTGATCTCGGATGTCGGCGATGTTGGCGTAATTACCGCCGGCCTCCGGCACCATGCTGTCGACGAGCAGCACCTCGGCACCGAGCTCGATCAGCCGTCCAGCCAGCGCCGAGCCGATCAGTCCGATGCCGCCGGTGATCATCACCCGCTTGCCGCGATAGCCCGTGAAACGCGAATCGGAAGCGTCGTTCACAACTCCCCGCTCTCGGACGGTATTTGCCCGTGTACGGTCCGATTTGTCTCAATTGGTTGAGAAAATAAAGCTTTCCGTTGGCCAGTCAGGCCGACCGGGCGACCGGCTTGACCCGGCCGCGCGATCGGCTACGAGCAAGAACGCGGAGAGTTGAGGACTATTCCGGGATGCGACATCAGGGCTGGCTCGCGGCAGCGGTCGGCGGTGCCATCCTGGCGCTCACCGGCTGCGGCGGAACGCCGGCGCCGTCGGTCTTGAGTGGGCGCGCCTGCCTGTCTCGGCTCGCTGCCGAGGAGGTTTCATATCGCCCGGTCGACTCCCCGGATGCGTCGGACTCGCGCTGCCATGTCGATACCGCGGTGCGGGTCAGTCGGGTCGAGGCCGCACTGAGCCGGCCCGCGACGATGAGCTGCGCGATGGCTAACCGCCTCGACGAATTCGAGCGCGAGGTGGTGCAGCCTCTGGCGAAAGACGAACTCGGCAGCCGGGTCACCCGCATCGATCATCTCGGCAGTTTCGCCTGCCGGACCAGCACTGGTCGGCCCAGCCGCCTCAGTCAGCACGCGCTGGGCCAAGCGATCGACATCGCCGGGTTCCGCCTGTCCGACGGGTCACGGGTGTCGGTCGAGCGCGACTGGTCGGATTCGAGCGCGAAAGGGGTCTTCCTACACCGGCTGGCCAGCAAAGCCTGCCGGTACTTCTCGGTCGTGCTGACCCCTGACAGCAACGCCGATCATTACAACCACCTGCATGTCGATATCGGGCCTGAGCATTTCTGCGGCATCTGAGCCCGCTTGCCGGCGGTAGTCGAGGCGCCCACAATCCGCCGACAAAAGCGGGAGAGAACCCCATGGCGGAACGGCTCGGCAGGGGCGAATGGACCTTCGAGGTCCACGAGAATTGGGCCAAGATCCCGGATGAGATCGTGCTCGGCGATTGCGCCGCAGTCGGGGTCGACAGCCGCGACAATGTGTACGCCTTCAACCGCGGGGATCATCCGATCGCTGTCTTCGACAAAGATGGCAACCTGCTGCGCACCTGGGGCGAAGGCGTGTTCCACCGGCCGCACGGGGTCCACGTCGCGCCTGACGACACAATCTGGCTGACCGATGACGGCGACCACACGGTCCGCCACTGCACCCTCGACGGCAAGGTGCTGATGACCCTGGGCATCCCCGGCAAGCCGGCGCCGTTCATGAGCGGCGAGCCGTTTCACCGCTGTACCCATACTGCCCTCTCGCCGCAAGGCGATCATCTCTACATCTCCGACGGCTACGGCAACGCCCGCATCCACAAATTCACAGCAGACGGCAGGCTGCTGAACTCATGGGGCGAGCCCGGCACCGATCCCGGCCAGTTCAACATCCCGCACAACATTTGTTGCGATCCCGACGGCTGGATCTACGTCGCTGACCGCGAAAACCATCGCGTCCAGATCTTCGATCGCGACGGCAAATGGGAGACGCAGTGGAATTACCTGCACCGGCCAAATGGTATGTGCCTGGCGCGCGGTCCCAACCCGCTTTGCTATATCGGCGAAGGCGGGCCGCAGGGCGAAATCAACCGGGACTGGCCGAATATCGGGCCGCGCGTCAGCATCCATGCGACAAAGCGCCACGAGGTGGTCGCGCGGCTCGGCAAGCCGCATGCCGGGATTTCGCCGGGCCAATTCACCTCGCCGCACGGTATCGCTGTCGACTCGCATGGCAACATCTATGTTGGCGAGTTATCCGGCCGCTCGTGGTCTCGCTTCGCCACCGGTGACGCTCCGGCCAAGCGCCGCGTCATTCACAAGCTGGTTAAAGTGGAGTGACGCGCCCGCAAGTCTGATTGGAGAGTTGTAAATGCGTGAATTTTTGAAAACGTATATGCAAAAATACCCCGGCGTCTTCAATCCGATGTGGGAGCGGATTTATCCCCTCATCCGGCACGGCGGCGGCGAAATTTCTTCTGACTTCGGAGACAATTCGGAAGCATTCTCCAAGATTTATTCAGAGAACCGGTGGGGTGATACGGAGTCAGCGAGCGGCTGGGGAAGCACGCTTTCCTACACGAAAGTCGTGCGTAGACATCTCGAACGGCTTCTGACCGACCTGAAAATCCAGACCTTCCTCGACGCGCCCTGCGGTGACTTCAACTGGATGCAGCATGTCCGCCTGCCGCCTGAAACCTCTTATGTAGGCGGCGATATCGTGCCCGAGCTGATCGCCGGGCTAAGTCAGCGTTACGGCGACCCCCGACATAAGTTCCTGGTGATCGACATCGTAAAGGGGCCGATCGCTCCGGCGGATATCTGGCTATGCCGTGACGTCCTCTTTCATCTGACCAACGCCGACGCCACTACCGTGTTACGCAATTTTGCCAATTCCGGAATCCCGTTCATCCTTACGACGACCTACGACTTCGTAAAGGACAATGCCGATGCGCGGCCAGGTGGGTTTCGCTACATCAATCTAGCGCTGCCGCCGTTTGGCCTCGGAAAGCCTCGGATCAAAATCCCCGACTTTCTGGCCCCCGCGCCGCCACGGTACCTCGCTCTCTGGTCCCGCGAAGAGGTCAGGGCCGCGCTAAAGACCTGCCGCTCGCCAAGTGGCGGGTCATCCACGAGCTGCTGAAGTTCGCGAGCGTAGCGGCCTTCATCGGTGCTGCCGGCTTAGATCCAGCCGAAGATGATCAGGACTGCGGCGGCGGCCAACAAGCCCAGGACTGCGATGTGAACGAGCCAACTCGGCCGGATCATATCCGTTTCCCCCAGATATTTGTCGAAAAACCGTCTCGAAAGCGACCTTATCCGGATATGTTTAAAGGTCAGCTAACCAGACGGTCCCGCGTCGAGCGCGTGGGGCGCGGGTTACGCTGTGGGCACTGAGCCGACTAGCGCTGCATTACGATGCTTCCAAAACGGTCGAGCCGGGCGGTCCAGCCTGGCGGGACCAGACAAGTTGCGTCGTACTCCTCGACGATGCACGGCCCATCATGCGGCATTTTTAGGTGGCTGCGGTTGACGATACGCGTGTCCAGCCAGCCCCGCGCCGGGCCGAAATAAGCGCTCCGCATTGGCTGTACGATCGTGATATCGGGCGCGAGGCTTGCCGCCGCCGCGCGGTCGCCGTGCGGCGTTTCCGGGATGCCGCGGCCGATCACTTCGAGACTGACGATCTCGACTGGCTCCTCGACCCCCGCACGGTGGCCGTAAGTGCGTTCGTGCTCGGCGCCGAACGCCTCCTCGAGCGCAGCCAGCGCGGTTCGATCAATCGGTCCTGCCGCCAGCGGCACACGCAACTCGAAGGATTGGCCCTGGTAATGCAGGCTGGCGCTGCGGCGTATCTCGATCTTGTCCGGTGCAAACCCGTCCTCGGCAAGCCGCGCCCGCGCGTCGGCTTCGAGCCCAGCCACGATCGTCTGCGCCTCTTCGGGCACCAGCTTGCGCAGCAAAGCCTTGCGGGTGCGCGTGAAATAGTATTCGACCTCGGCATAGAGCAGGCCGAAAGACGAAAACACGCCGGGCGAGGGTGGGATCAGCACCTGCGGGATCTGCATCGCCTCGGCCATCCCGGCAGCGAAAACCGGGCCGTTGCCGCCGAACCCGACCAGCGCATATTCGCGCGGGTCGCGGCCGCGCTCGCTCGACACGGCTTTCAGCGCGCGGATCATGTTGGAGGCGGCGATCAGATGCGCGCCATGGGCGGCCTCCTCGACGCTCATGCCGAGTGGGCGCGCGATCTTCTCGGCGATTGCCGCGCGCGCAGCCTCCGCGTCGAGCTTCAGCGCGCCGCCAACCAGATGCCCGGGGTTGATATAGCCGAGCACGACATTGGCGTCGGTAACGGTCGGCTCGCTCCCGCCCTGACCGTAACAGACCGGCCCAGGCACGGCCCCGGCGCTGTGCGGGCCGATCTGCAGTGCGCCGCCGCTGTCGATCCACAGGATCGATCCGCCACCGGCGCCGACCTCGGCGAGATCGATCGCCGGCACCTTCAATGTATAGCCGGCGCCCGATAGAAGGCGCGAACCGAGCACGATGCCGGCACCGACCTGGTATTCGGTGGCGCGCGTTACCTCGCCATTCTCGATCAGCGACGCCTTGGCCGTGGTACCGCCCATGTCGAAGGAGATCGCCTTGTCTACGCCAATCAGCCGGCACAGCACCTGAACGCCGACGACGCCAGCCGCCGGCCCCGACTCGATAATGTTCATTGGCGTCACCGCCGCGGCCTTGGCGGTGGTCAGTCCGCCATTCGACTGCATCAACAGGAGCGGCGCGTCGATGCCGCTGCGCTTCACCTCGGCGATCAGCCGGCTGAGGTAGCGCTCGACAATCGGCCGGACATAGGCGTTGATAACCGTTGTCGAGCTGCGCTCGTATTCGTTGATGACCGGCAACACCTCGGCACTGATGCAGAGCGTGATCTCCGGCGCCAGCCGGCCGAAGATCTCCTTGACCCTAATCTCGTGCGCCGGGTTCAGATAAGAGTGGAGCAGACAGACCGCGGCCGCCTCGACCCCTTCCTCCGCCAGAAATCGCGCCGCGCGCTCGACGCTGGCCTCGTCGAGCGGGCGATCGATGCCGCCCTCTGCATTGACCCGCTCGTCGACCTCGACCCGAAAGCGCCGTTCGACCAGCGGCGGCGGCTTCGTCCACGACATGTCGTAAAGCCGCGGCATGCGAAGATTGCGGATTTCCAGCACATCGCGGAAGCCCTTGGTCGTGATAAGCCCGGTCTTGGCGCCCTTGTGCTCAAGGATCGCGTTCGAGGCCACCGTTGTGCCATGCAGCAGTTCGACAATGCCGCCCGCTTCGGCACCGATTTCGTCAAGCAGCGTCGCGAGCCCTTCGACGATCGCGCGGGCATAATCGTCAACCGTCGAAGAGACCTTTTTTGTGTAGCGTTCGCCCTTGTCGCCGAGCAGCACGATGTCGGTGAAGGTGCCGCCGATATCGACCCCGGCCCGAAACGTTTTTAGCCCGTGTTCGGCGCCCTTCATTCGGCACCGAGCTGCTGCAGCGCGTCTTTCGCGTCCTCGTCGCCTGCTGCGGCCGCCTTCTTGAACCAGCGGATCGCCTCATCCTTGTCCGTCGATACGCCCAATCCTTGCAGGTACATCATCGCGACATTGCGCTGCGCGACCTCGTTTCCCTTGTCCGCCGCCTTGCGGAACCACTCCATTGCCTGGCCATAGTCCTGGGATACTCCCCAGCCGGACAGATAGAAAAAGCCGATATTGTTCTGCGCCTCGTAATCCTCCTGCTCGGCCGCCTTTCGGTACCAGCGCAACGCCTCGGCGTAATCCTGCGAAACGCCCTCGCCGTCGGTGTAGAGATTGCCAACACGGACCTGTGCCGGGGCGTTGTCTTGATCTGCCGCGACCTGATACCAGCGCATCGCCTCGGCAAAGTTCTGGGCCTCATAGGCCATTTCGCCGCGCTTGAAGGCTTCGTCGGCCGGGACCTTCTCTTCGGAGGCGGCTTTCTTCTCGGCCGGTGGGGGCTGCTGCGCCAAACTCACGAGCGGCATGGCAACCAAAGCTAAAGCAAACCAAAGGACCGCCCGACGAGCCGTGTTCATGCGTGAATTCCCCTCGGATACCAGCGCGACTATTCCGCGGCGAGCGCGGCACCCCAATTGTAGATAGGCGGCTCGGTCCAGCTGCGTCCCTTCCGTATCCGCTCACGCAATGCTGCCGTTGCCGGCTCGTCGACCGCCAGCGGCTTGCCGGCAAGGACAACGCCATAATCCGCGCCGGCCGAGCGCAGGCTGACAAATTCGTTGAAGACATCCTTCAGCACCAATGCCGGGTCGCGCTCCAACGGGTCGCCCCAGCCGCCGCCGCCGGCGACCTCGTGGCGGAACAGATCGCCCTTTTTCATATTCATCGTCAGCTTCGACGGCAGCGGCGGCGCGTTCTCGTCCGGGTTCAGATAATTCATCGACGGCCGGCCGGGGCCGCCGCCATAGAGTCCAAAAGGCCGGAAATCGCGCCGGTCGGAGCGCACCTGCAGCACTGCTTCCTCGGTCAGAAGCTTATATTCACGGCGAAACGGGGCGCCGCCGCGGAACTTGCCCGGCCCCATCGCATCCTGGATGAACTCGTAAGCGGTGATCTGCAGCGGCTGCTCGGTCTCTGTCACCTCGATCGGCTGCGAGGCCATATTGGCGTAGATGTGCGAGTTGCCGTCGAGCCCGTCGGCATAGGGCCGCGCGCCCCAGGCGCAGCAGGTGAAATCGACATAGATGAATGCCGAGCGGTCGGCATAGTAGCCGCCGATCGACACCCCGGTGTTGCCGCCATCGGAAGCGGCGAACACCTGCTCCGGGAGCATCTTGGCGAGGGCGCCGAACATGCAGTCGACCATGCGGAAACCTGTCAGGCCGCGCGCCGCGCAGGCGCCCGGCAGCACCATGTTGGCGATCGTTCCGAGCGGCGCCTCGACTGTGATCGCGCGGAACACGCCCTCATTGGTCGGGATGTTCTGCGGCAGGATCGAACGGATAGCGCAATAGCTTGCCGATTTCGTGTAGGAGAGCGTGTTGTTGATTGCCCCTTTCACTTGCGGCGAGGTGCCTGTCCAATCGACGTGGATTGCGTCGGCTCGCTTGGCGATCGTCACCTTGAGCGGGATCGGCTTGCCGACATCGATGCCGTCGTCGTCGATGTGGTCGAGAAAATCGTAGACGCCGTCCGGCAATTCGCGGATCGCCGCGCGGGTCATCCGCTCGGCGTAATCGACCAGATCGGTCATGTATTGCCCGAGCTTGTCCGTGCCGTACTGCGCAGCTAGCTCTAGCACCGCCTGCTCGGCGATATGGCAGGCGGCGAGCTGGGCGCGCAGATCGCCGAATACCTTGACCGGCACCCGGACATTCTTCTCGATCAGCGCGAACAGGGTCTCGTTGCGCTCGCCCCGGTCATAGAACTTCAGCGGCGGGATGCGTAGTCCTTCCTGATAGATCTCGGTCGAATCCGACGCGTTGGAGCCGGGGACACGTCCCCCGACATCGGTCTGGTGGCACACGGCGCAGGCCCAGGCAATCGGCTTCTCCTCGACGAAAATCGGCTTGAAGATAAAAACATCCGGTAGGTGCATGCCGCCCTGGAACGGATCGTTCAGGATGAACACATCGCCGGGACGGATATGGCCGGCAAAAGCCGCTTTCACCGCGGCGATCGCGGTCGGCATTGAGCCGAGATGCCCGGGCAAGGTCAGCCCTTGCGCCACCAGCACTCCATCGCCGTCGAACAGCGCTGTCGAATAGTCCATGTTGTCCTTCAGCACGCCCGAATAGGTCGTGCGAAAGACCGTCAGCGCCATCTCGTCGGCGATCCCGAACAGGGCGTTCTTGAACAATTCGAACTCGATCGGATCGCTGATCATGGCGCTGCCTCGGAAATGCGGTGCCGGGGATTGCACCGCAGCCGGTCGAACGGATCAAGGGCCGTGCGCGGCCGCTGCGGCGCTATTTTCCTAAATGCTTCATCAGGGCGGCGATCCCAGCCTCGCACACCGCGGCGTCCTGATCGCCATTGCCGCCCGATGCGGCGATCGCGCCGACACATTCCCCGTCGACAAAGATCGGATAGCCGCCGACGAAGACCGTGAATCGCCCCTCATGCTGGGTGAAGATGCCGAACGCCTCCTCGCAGGGCAAGCGCGGGCGAAATCTCCGTCCCTGGATCGTTGCAATCGCTGTTGCGCTCACAGCACTTGAGCTGTGCCGGGGAGCCGCGTTATCGTTCGCCTCAAGATTTCGCTTTTACCATCTGTATACACGCTAAAATTGAATCAACGACAAGACTTCGCCGAGTCCGCGATTGATGCCGGATCCTTTTCCAACGCGCTGGAGGCCGGCGCGCTGGAGGCTTGCCTTGTCTATGTGCGGCGGAGCGAGCCGGCCGACGACGTAGACGTCGAGTTGAATTGCCGACTCGCCGAAAGGCTGTTCCATTGCGAGCGGCGCGATGAGGCGCTCGAATGTGGCCGACGTGCGCTTGCCTTGGCTCCGGCGGATGCGGAAACGCTCTATTTTTGCGCTTGGCTGTTCAGCAACTGCAGCTGCCATGAGGAGGCGGTGAGCGCCTACCAGAGCCTTCTCAGCCTTTTTCCGAATTGGACCGACGGATACCGCCATGCGAGTGGCTCGTTCGCTGCGATCGGAGCGATTGGCGAGGCTATAGACTACGGTCTCGCCGCTTGCGCACGCGCCCCGGAGGATGTCGATTATGCGCTGCATACCGGCGCTCTGCTGCTTAGGGCGGGGCGGTGCGCAGAGGCGGCCGATCAATTTCGCCGCGTCGTTTCGATCGACCCTGGCAACACCCACGCCCTGCGTGAATTATCGGCGGCCTGCTATGCGCTAGGCCACCATAGCGAGGCCGTAACACTGGCCGAGAAGGCGGCCGCGCTGGCACCCGACGACACCGCCGTTGCGATCCATGCCGCCGAACTGCTGCTGCGCTGCGACCGGGCCGATGCTGCCGCCGAGATACTGCACGCTGCCGCCGCGCAAGACTGTGGCGACCCGGTGCTGCTACGCCTGTTGTCGGCCGCCGAGATGATGCGCGGGCATCTCGATGCCGCGCTCACGGCGATCGATGCAGCGCTCGCCCTCGCGCCTCAGATGGCGGAATACTATCTGCATCGGGGACAGGACATAGTAGAAACGTGGGGGTTCCCGGCGAAACGGGAGGAAACGTTTATGGCTTTTGGAAATACTCTCTTTTTGCACGGTTAGATGTTTCATGGCGCTTCCCCCCATGCCATACTGTTAAGGTCAAAACGCTACCCCAAATGGGGCTGGGGTAGCAGCGGGGGCGATCGTGGCGATGTCCGTTGCATGCCGATCGGCGATGCGCCGCAACGTCGCCAGCAATTCCTGGAACAGTCGCCAACCGCCAAAATCGTCGATGATCAGTTTGTATTTCACCAGGGAGCGGTTCTCCAACCCAGCGATGGGCTCGCGCGCGCCAATCCATCGATCGGATAAAAAGCCGCCCGCCACCGATCCGTAGCACAGAAGCGCCACGCCACGACTTCGGCACAAAGCGGCGATCCCATTCTCGGGGCGATGGTCGAGCAGGGAATATTGCACCTGTAGGGATAGCAGGCGAATGCCGGCATCGAGAATCGCCGCGACATGCGGCGTATCGAAATTGGTGGCGCCGAGATGGCGGATCTTGCCCTTGGCGCGCATGGAGTCGAGCCAGTGCAGCGTGTCGAGCCAGCGCGGCTCAGCATAGTCCCACCAATGGAACTGAACGACGTCGAGCGCCTCGACGCGCACGCGCCGCGGGCGCCGCACGCCCATGACGAAGCCCGAGACGCTGAGGCAGCCCTCGAACGCGTCGACCGTCTCTTCGCCGAGCACGGTCAGCCGCGGATTGACGAGCACGTGGAACGGCACCGCGTTGCGCTCGCGCTCGGCGCGCTGCTCGGGCGTCAAGCCCGCCTGCAGGTCCGGCGGATCTTCGATCA
>Ga0209380_10002335_pt1 | contig 12241 bp, 13 predicted proteins | sample HubBroMetageWFT6_FD_188347 | JGI IMG/M metagenome (GOLD analysis project Ga0209380, IMG submission 188347) | Warmed and freeze-thawed soil microbial communities from the Hubbard Brook experimental Forest, New Hampshire - Hubbard Brook CCASE Soil... | ecosystem: Environmental > Terrestrial >...
GGCGTTTGCTGACGCGTTGTTGATGCCGTACAGCCTGGTGGTGCTCCCTGAGATTGATCGCCTGGTCTCCACGAATTCTTCGATGCATCTCGACGATATTTTTAGCGGCGTGACATATCAGGTGTGGCGGCTTTCCGATTTGAAGCTGTTGAAGACGGCGTATTTGGATGTGGGGGAGAATCGCTACGCGCAGATTAGTCCTGAGGAGCCGCGGCGCGGGCCGGATGGATCGGTTTTTATTCAGACGCTGGGTTGCGGAATTGAGCGCATCACTGGAATTGACAAGGACGAGCCGAAGGCGCAGCTGGTGTACACGTTTCCGGGTAACTGGTGCGGCGTTCCTACGATCGTTGGGCATTATCTGGTGCAGAGTGTGCCGGCGATGCACGGTTTGATTGTGATCGACATTGCGAATGGGGCGAAGCCTGTGGAGGTTTCGCGAATTAAGTTGACCGATACGTATGCGCCGCATTGGACGGCTTGGGGAGAGAAGACGCAGAGGCTTGTGGTGACTTCGAGCGGGTCACCTGAGGACCATCGGATGTTTTTATTGAAGTTGGATCAGGCGACTGGAGCGATCGCGCTTGATGAGGCTTTCCGGGATGTGGACGGGAAGGCGGGATTTAATTTTGGAGAGCGGGAGTGGCCGCAGGGGTGGAAGGGGAGTGGGGCGCCGCATGGGGTGGTGTTTTCGAAATGAGGGCGAGGGGCCTAGCTTTGTGGAAACTCGAGAATCTCGTGAGAGATTATGTCGCTGGCCGAGTTGATTGGGATGAGGTGCACAGATGCGCGATTCAGATGGAGTGCGAGAAAACGGCTGAGTTTCTGCCAGGGCAAGATGTTCTCGAGGAATTGCACTCAATCTTTTTGACCGATGCTAAGGATGATCCGCAGTTTCGCGCGGACCGAGATGAGATCTCCGCGCTCTTGTCGAAGCTGGATTCCAATCGAAAAGCGCCTCAATAACAAACTCCAAGACAGCTTAGGCCCGCCGCTCCGGTGACCAAGTGGATTGGAGTTTGGGTGGGTGTTGGAGGGTTTGCATCACGACGCAGAATTGTTCGGTTTTTTCTTGTAGGGCGCGGAGCTGGTCTGGAGTTGCGTTTGCGGCTGCGATATTGAAATTTAGGCGGATGGTTTCGAAGCCTACTGGGACATCCTTTGAAATGCCGAGTGTGCCGCGCAGGTCCAAGTCACCTTCCACTGCGACTTCGATGTGTTCGGCTACAATGCCCATGGCGGTGGCCACCATTTGACACGTGATTTGCGCGCACGCGGCTAGAGCGCCTAGCAGGAGATCGCCTGAACAAGCGCCGGCTCCTGCGCCTCCGACGCCCTTGTGGGCTTCGGCTTGATAGATGGCGCGGCCGATGTCGACGGAGCATGAGACAGGAGCGCCGGCCTGAGTGCCTTTTGCGCGCAGAGTGATTCGCGAGGCGGAGGGGTCGGCGCGGTATTGGTCTTTCAGAGGTTTTTGAAGCGATCGAAGATCCATTTGGTCCTCATTGATTTATTCTCAGCGAGTATTTTACAGCGATTCTAAAGGCTGAAAAGACTCGGAGCGCGCTGCCTTGTGAGCCTTTGGTCGGCATGCTAGCATCGAATTCGATCAGGAGAGCAGCCGTGCCCAAATATGTTATCGAACGCGACGTGCCGGGAGCAGGAAATTTAACCGACGCGCAGCTGCGGGAACTTTCGCAGAAGTCTGTGAGCGTGCTTAAGGGAATGGGTCCTGAGATTCAGTGGCTGCACAGCTACGTGACCGGCGATAAAGTGTACTGCGTTTATCTGGCGCCGGATGAAGCTACTATCAAGGAACATGCGAAACGAGTTGGTCTGCCAGCGAACCGCGTGTCGGCAGTCAGGCGATTGCTCGACGCGTCGAGTGCGGAATAAACTTTCACTGCCACGATAAGTCAGCCCCCACAATCAATTTGATTCGCGAAGCTAAAGTTTGCCGCGCGCCGGGGTGTGCGAACCGGAAGAAGGTTCTGTATCGGACCTGAGAGCTTCCTCGATTGCTTTCTCTATCGCTTTCTCGAGGGGCATGCCCCAGCCTTCGAGCCACGCTGTGGCGCCTGACGTATTGGCCAGAGCGTAGCGAGCCGGATCGAGGTGAGCATCGAGCTTGGCTTGTTCTGCGGGGAGGAGTGGGGCGCCGATATTTTGACGAAGGGCGGCGGCCGCGCCAGCCAGGCGAAGGGAACGCTCGGCCTGGAATTGAATGGAAGCGGAGCAGGCGAAGCATTCGAGAAGGCGCGCGATTCCGCGCTTGTGTTCGAGTTCCTGGAAGACTTTCAAACTTTCGCGGTAGAGGGCGTGAGCGGCGGCGCAATCGCGTTGTTCCCTCACCAGGTTTCCGAGATCGGCGAGAGTGCCCGCGACGCCCCAGCGGTCGCCGATTTCGCGAAACATCGACAGGGCTTGTTCGTAGAGCGAGCGCGCTGAGGCAGAGTCGCCTTCATCGCGGGCGACATCACCTTTGTAATTGATCGACCATGCGACGCCGGTGCGATCGCCGAGCTGCTGGAAGAGCGACTGGCATTCGTCGTAGAGAGCACGGGCTCTCGCGAAGTCACCCTGGAGTTTTACGACGCTCGCGAGATTGCTGATCGCTCGCGCGATCGCTTTTGGATCGCCCAACTCGCGCCACCGCTGGAGATTTTCCTCAGAGAGCGCGTTTGCCAGTGCGAGATCGCCACGATCGCGCGCCCCCACGGCGAGCGCGTTCAACGAAACAGCGACGCCCTGTTTGTCACCCAGTTCACGAGAGACATCGCGGCTTTCACCGATCAGAACGTCGGCCTGAAGGTAGTCTCCCTGCTCCACGGTGAGTATGCCTGCGGCAAAAAGAGCACGAGCCCGCGCTCGCGAAGGAGCGGCTGCGGCTGGGAGTTTGAGGAGTTTGCCCAGCCAGTCTCTGCCTTCGGAGAGATACTCGAGCCGTTCCCAGAAACGAAACAGCGCGGCGCCAAGGCGCAATCCCCAATCCGCATCGCCCGTTTCGGTGAGCCAATCGAGCGCGGCGCGAAAATTGTCGTGCTCACGCACGAAGTTTTCGAGCCATTCTGCTCCCACCGTTTCGCCCTGTTCGACAGCGGCTTCTTCGGCGAGAACGAGACAATAGGCGGCGTGTGCGCGTTTTGTTTGAGCTTCTTCGTTGCTCGCTGCGAGTTTTTCGCGCGCGTATTCGCGAATCGTTTCCAGCATCGTGAACCGCGATTCGCCGTTGGGCTGCGCGACTTGCTGGACCAGGCTTTTATCCACCATCGAAGCCATGCCGTCGAGCAGATCCAAGTCGAGATCGGCTTTGGCATCGCAGACAGCTTCGACGCTTTCGAGGGTGCATCCACCGGCGAAGACGGAGAGGCGCCGGAAGAGCTTCTGCTCGGCGGGGCCGAGCAGGTCGTAACTCCAGTCGATCGCAGCGCGCAAAGTTTGTTGCCGCTGCGGGAGGTCGCGGGCGCCGCCTGTGAGCAATTGCAGCCGGCTGGCGAGGCGAGTGCGCATGGCAGAGAGAGAGAGAACCTTCACGCGCGCGGCTGCTAGTTCGATTGCGAGCGGCAGACCATCTAACCTGCTGCAGATTTCGATGATCGCGGAGGAGTTTTCGTGGTTCAGCTCGAAATCAGGTTTGGCTGCGCCGGCACGCTGCAGAAAGAGCGCGACCGCGGGATATTTGGAGAGGTCCTCAATAGAGGGCTTGGAGCGCGAATCCGGCACTGCCAGCGGCGGTACGGGAAATTCGTGTTCACCGTAAATGTGGAGAGCGGCGCGGCTCGTAACCAGAATTTTGAGACTTGGACCCATTGCCAGCAGATCAGCGATCGCGGGCGCGGCTTGCAGAAGATGCTCGAAGTTATCGAAGAGGAAGAGCACCGGAGGACGCGACGGGTCCTGGAGATGCTTTTTCAGCAATTCGAGCGCTGACTGACCTCCAGCTTCGCGAAGGCCGAGCGTCTGAACGATCACGGAAAGAAGAAGGCCCGGATCGTTGACGGCGGAGAGGGCGACAAAGTGAGTTCCTCCGGGGAAACGATCGGCCACGGCGGAGGCGATTTCGATTCCAAGCCGGGTCTTGCCGATTCCGCCCGGGCCGGTAATCGTGACCAGGCGAACGTCGGGGCGTAGGAGGAGTTCTTTCGCGGCCTCAATTTCTTTTTCGCGGCCCACGAATCCGGTGCGCTGAACGGGAATATTGGACTGGCGGGATTCCGGGTGCCGAAGAAGTTTTTCAGCGAAGCGGTCGCGGATGGCGGCCAGTTCATGGGCGAGATCGCGCGTTGACGCGTAGCGTTTCTCAGGTTCCTTCGCCAGGCAGCGCTCGATTGCCCAGGCGAGGGGCGCAGGCGCGTCGGGAGCGAGCGTGGCGACTGGGTCGGGCTGGTCGCGCAAGACGGCGACGAGGGTTTCAGCGGCGGTGCTGCGGCGGAACGCGCGCTTTCCTGTCACCATTTCGTAGAGCACGAGGCCAAGCGAAAATTGATCGGAGCGGAAATCGAGGGGCAAGCCGCTGGCCTGCTCGGGCGACATGTATTCCGGCGTACCCAAAATTACTCCCGAGCGCGTATCCGAACTGGCGCGCGTATGCAATTGCGACAACTCTTCGCCCGCGGGAACGAGCTTCGCCAGACCGAAGTCGAGGATCTTGACGAATCCGTCGGCGGTGACCATCAGGTTTCCCGGCTTGATATCGCGATGCGCGATGCCGGACTCGTGCGCTTTGGCGAGCCCTTCGGCGATTTGTGCGCCGATGTCAATGGCCTGCCGAATTGGCACAGGGCCTGCTTTCAGCAAATCGCGCACCGTTGCACCCTCGACCAACTCCATCGCGATGTAGTGAACGGAACCGTCGCGTCCGAGCTCATGGATGGTGACGATGTTAGGGTGATTCAGCGCTGATGCCGAGCGGGCTTCGCGTTCGAAGCGCTGCAAATGGTCGTCCGCGGTGGCTAATGCGGCGGGGAGAATCTTGATGGCGACGATGCGATCGAGGCGCGCGTCGCGGGCACGGTATACCTCGCCCATTCCGCCAGCGCCTAACGCGCCGACGATTTCGTACGGTCCGAGTTTGGTCCCTGGGGCGAGCATCCCGGTGGGTGAGGCCATATCTGCAAAGCGGAACTATCGCACGAACAGCCCTTGTAGGAGCATATAACAAACTTAGAGCTGAAGTTACAACCCGGACTTCGACCTTCTCGCGACGATTGCGAGGCACTCCGTAACTTGGCGCTTGATTCGGATCGATCAGATCAAGTGATCGGAATGCGCTTGACGCCGGCGAATACCTTGTCGATGGGATTCGCGTGTCCGGTCTCGTCGAGGAACAGAACCAATTTCAGATTCTCGATATAGACCCCTTCGAGTGTGTGCGTGCCCGGTCCTGGTCCGTGGCGTAGCATCATGGCGCTGGGACCGTGGTCGGAAACCGAAGTGGGAGGAACGGGACGGGAGTGCAGCACGACGTCGCTTCCTTCCCGCTGAAGCGTCACCATCTTGTCCTCGCCGACTGTTTTCACCAAGAGCTTGTAGTCACCGGCCGCCAATTTATGGCCGTGACACTGCACTTCATAGGGCAGTGAGACATGCCCCTCGAATTCTGTCTTAGCCGGGTTATGTGCGATGGCGGCCGTATTATTACTTTCGTGGTCCTGAGCACCGAGTTCCGCCTGGGCATGAGCAACGGCTGGGAAAGAGACTGCCAGCATGAGTGCAGCGATCGTCCACGTAATTTTCGTCATCCGATTTGCGACTATATTTTTCATCGGCAACTCCGTTTGCTTTTGCAGCCGTAAGGATCGAATTCCGCACATTGCGTTCCGAATCTTTACCTCTGTGCTGAGCGCGAATGTTACTCCGGCCTGAGAAAATCATCAATGCAGGAAATGTCGTTTAGCAAGCGCCATTCGCGAAAACCGCTTCGCGTAGCCGACGTTCTAGCTGTTGCGGCGCTAAATGCTACAATAGTCAGCTCTTCAGATTGCATCGCTTGAGTTGATTCAGCATCGAATCGTCAGGGAGAACTCAGTGCGCAAGGTGATCATCATAGGAAGCGGGTGTGCAGGACTGACGGCTGCGATTTACGCGGCGCGTGCGGAGTTGCAACCGCTGGTGCTGGACGGCTACGAGCCGGGCGGTCAGCTTGGGCTGACGACGCTGGTGGAAAACTTTCCCGGATTTCCAGACGGGATTCTGGGGCCCGCGCTGATAGAGAACGCGCGAAAGCAGGCGCAGCGGTTTGGAGCGGAGTTTGCGGCGGGGGCGGTGAGTTCGGTGGATTTGAGCAAGCGGCCGTTTAAGGTTGTGGCCGGCAAGGAAACGTATGAGTGCGAGGCGCTGATTATCGCGTCGGGCGCATCCGCGCGGATGCTGGGGATTGAGTCTGAAAAGCACCTGCTGGGCTACGGTGTTTCGACGTGCGCCACGTGCGACGGCTATTTTTTCAGGGAGCGCGACATCATCGTGGTGGGAGGTGGCGACACGGCGATGGAAGAGGCGACCTTCCTGACGAAATTTGCGAAAAAAGTGACGCTGGTGCACCGGCGGAATGAATTTCGCGCGACGAAGATCATGCTTGATCGCGCGCGTGCGAACCCGAAAATCGAATTCCTCACGCCATATGTGATCGAGCATGTGGACGATGTGGACAAAAAGTCGGTGGAGATGGTGAAGCTGCGGAACGTCGATACGGGCGAGCTGAAGACAGTGGCGGTGGAAGGCGTTTTTGTAGCTATTGGGCACGATCCGAACACCAAAGTTTTCAAGGGTCAGCTGGAAATGGACTCGGACGGCTACTTGATCACGCACGGCGGGCCGAAGACGAACGTCGAAGGCGTTTTTGCGGCGGGCGATGTGCAGGACCATCATTACCGCCAAGCGATCACGGCTGCGGGATCGGGTTGCATGGCGGCGATGGATGCGGAGAAGTTTCTAGGCAAGAATAAATTGTAACGAGAGCTAGTCGAATCGAGCAGTTCGCGGCATAATTCCCAGCGCATGCGAATCGCATTATTCTTTTCCCGAAGAGCGCGCCTTTTCTGCTGATGCGCGCACTCCTGCTAAAACTTTCCGAAAGCAAGCGGCTCGCGCCCTTAATTATGAGCAATGGTGTGAGCCGGCGCGTAGCTCGTCGGTTCGTGGCCGGGGAGACGCTTGATGATGCGATTGAAGCTGCGCGAGTGCTCAACGCAGCGGGCCGCTCGGCGAGTCTCGATTTGCTCGGAGAAAACGTTTCCGATGAGGCCGGGGCGCGTGATGCTGCGGATGGATATGTCGCGATGTTCAATCGAATTGCACGCGAGAATCTGAACGCAAATGTGTCGCTGAAGCTGACGCAGCTGGGATTGGATCTGAGCGAATCGCTATGCCAGGAACTGGTGGAAAGAATCGTGGCGCATGCGACAGATTTGGGAAACTTTGTGCGCATCGATATGGAAGGCTCTGCATACACGCAGCGCACCGTGGAATTGACGAAGCGGGTGCGGGCAAAATATACGGGCGTCGGCACGGTGATGCAGGCATATCTCTACCGCGCCGAGAAGGACGTGCAGGATCTATTGAGCGTGGGCTGCCGGATGCGGCTTTGCAAGGGCGCGTATCAGGAACCGCCAGAAATTGCATTCCCTGAGAAATCTGATGTGGATGCGAATTATGTGAAGCTGATGAAGCTGCTGCTGCCCAGCGGAATTTATCACGGGATTGCGACGCACGATCCCGCCATGATTCAGGCAACGAAAGATTTCGTGCGCGAGAAAAATATCGGGCGCGACCAGTTTGAGTTCCAGATGCTGTATGGAATTCGCACCGACTTGCAGCAGCAGCTTGTGCGGGAAGGTTACCGGTTGCGAATTTATATTCCATTTGGCACGGACTGGTTTCCTTACTTTATGCGGCGGCTCGCGGAGCGGCCTGCAAACCTGGCTTTCTTTTTGCGCAATTTGTTGCCGAAGTCTTCTGGTAGCGGGGCTTGAAGTGATGCCGAGAAAGCCTCTTACAAGAGGATTGGACAGTAGGGGCGGGTCTCAGACCCGCCCGCGCCGCCCGCACCCCATCGTGACTACCTGAGCGCAAGATTGGTAAGTGGGCCAGCCTCAGCAAATCGTTGTGATAATTTTTCGCCGGAATTAGAATAGGCGAGCGCGGCAGTCCAAACTCCCCGCAGTTCATTTCGCTCGGCAAACTGAGGTGCAAAATGAGAACTGGCACAGCTGTCCGATGGCTCGTGATTGGCGTCCTGCTTGCGGTTGGCGGATGCAATAAATCAAATCCAAATTCCAATTCCAGCAACACTGGCGGCGCTCCCGCAGCGAACGCCCCAGCCGGCAATTCATCCGCCGCCAACTCGACGGGTGCGGGCGCGCCAGCTTCGAACAACGCCCAGAGCCAACCGGCCCCGCCACCTGCTCCTCCGCCCGTGATGATTCCGGCGGGAACTCTCCTCACCGTGACGATCGACCAAACCGTCAGCTCAAAGACAAACAACAACGGAGACCCGTTTGCCGCATCGCTTGCTGCGCCGATTAGCGTGGACGGTGTGACCGTGTTGCCGACAGGAACTCGAGCGAAGGGAACTGTGGTGCAAGCTGACTCGGCTGGACGCGTGAAAGGCGGAGCTTTGCTCGCGCTGACGCTCGATTCGATCAGCGTGAATGGACAGCCGTACTCGATTCAAACGTCGGAGTTCGAAGAGACCATCAAGGGTCGCGGCAAGCGCACTGCGATTGGTGCCGGCGGCGGCGCGGCTTTTGGCGCAATCGTAGGAGGACTGGCCGGCGGAGGAAAAGGCGCGGCGATTGGCGCGCTCGCAGGCGGAGGCGCAGGAACCGCGGGCACTGCGTTCACCGGAAAACGAGACATTACGATTCCGGCCGAGACGCGGCTGCATTTCAAATTGACGGCGCCGCTGACAGTTCAACCGCCGACTCAATAGACAAACGGTCGCTGAGTGCCTGTGCTAATTCAGGATTTGCGGCAGACAGCTACGCCATCGCGCAGCGGAACGATCACGGGAAAAAGCTCATCCGACGAATAGACCAGGCGATTGAATTGCTGAATCGAGCTCGTCCGGACGTCCTTCGTTTTCGCCGTGACGCGGCCGGACCAAAGAACGTTGTCAGTGATGAGAAGTCCGCCACTCTTCAATCGCGGAACCGCTTTTTGCATCGCCTTGGGATATTGATGCTTGTCGACGTCGATGAAAATGAGATCGAACAGGCCGCCGATTTCATCGAGAAGAAGCAGCGCATCGCCTACGAGAATTTGAACGCGGTCGCTCACACCAGCGCGATTTAGATTTTGTCCCGCGAGCTTCGCATTCTCCGCGCTGCCATCTGTGTAGTAAATCTCCGCGCCGGGTCCTGCCGCTCGCGCAAGCCAGATCGTGGAATAGCCGATCGCAGAGCCCATTTCGAAAATCCGTTTTGCGCCGGAGGTCTGCGCGAGCAAGTAGAGCAACCGCCCGCAGGCCGGTCCGATAATGGGGACGTCGTGTTTCTTTGCGTAACGCTCCATCTCGGTAAGGATCGGGTCGCGCTTAGGCAGCAGGGTTTCGAGATATTTCTCGACGTTCGAATTCAGGATTTTTCCGGCCATTTGTTTCCTCCGGTGTGCGTCGCACGCGCCGCGCGCCTTTGGCGGCGGGGTACACGAATCGGGGAAAAAGCCTCACCCTCTAAAGAGGTGAGCTACATAACTCCATAAAATCTATCTTGCGCTCGCGGATTTCTCTTCGCCCAGCGTTTCGCCTGGCTTCATCACGTGGTATTCGAGGCTGGGAACGTCGCGCGTGAGTTCGCGCAACGCATCCGGCGTGCCCGTGAGCGCTGGGAACGTGCCAAAGTGCATGGGAATTACATGACGCACATTGAGCAGCCGAACGGCAAGCGCCGCTTCGCGCGGGCCCATCGTATAGTGATCGCCGATTGGAAGCATCGCAACGTCCGGCGAGTAAAGCTCCCCGATAATTTTCATGTCGCCAAAGACGGCGGTGTCGCCGGCGTGATAAACCGTGAGGCCGCCCGGCAATCGAATGATGTAGCCGCAGGCTTCTCCGCCATACACGATCTTGTCGCCATCCTGGATGCCGCAGGAATGAATTGCGTGCACCATGGTGACTTCAATTTCGCCAACCTTTTGCGTCCCGCCCTTGTTCATGCCGGAAATATTTGAGACCCCCTTGGACTCAAGCCAGCCGCCGGTTTCGTGAATCGCCACCACGCGCGGCTTAAACTTCTTGCCGAGCTCGACGGCGTCAGCGATGTGATCGAAGTGGCCATGCGTGATCAGCATTGTATCGACGCGTTCGATTTTCTTGAGCGCCTCGGGCGTCATGGGATTCGACTGAATCCACGGATCTACCAGAATCACGTTGCCGGTGGGAGTAGTGATGCGAAACGCAGCATGGCCGAGCCATGTGAGTTTGTTTCCGCGAGTTTGAAGCATAGGAGACCTCCGATAGAGGTGAATTTAGTGTGGCTGGACGAATTCCAAGCCGAACGTGCCGCCGATCGGTTAGTGGCCGCTCGCCTGCGCAGCCGGACTTGCCAGGACCTGCCGTATTCCTTCTTCGAATGATGCGCGAGATTGTCCACCGACGAAATGGCCGATGATGTGTCCATCGCGTCCATAGAAAATCGTTTCGGGCATGGTGCCGGTCCATGCCGGATTCACGCCGCGATAGAAAGCGTCCACATCGATTCCAGGCTTCTGGCGATAATTAGAAAAGCCGGGCTGATTGCGCGCGAGGAAGCGGCGAACGAGATTCATGTCCGCATCGTCATCCAGACTCACGCCGAAAATCGCGAGGCCTTGCGGCACATACTGTTTTTGCAGTTCGACGAGCAGAGGAAATTCGTCGCGGCATGGCTCGCACCACGTGGCCCAGAACGTGACGACGAGCGGCTTGCCGTGGTATTTCGCCAGCACCTGGTTGTACCCTGCAAGGTCGATCAAAGGCAGATCTGCTGAGGCGGGCTTGGCGGATTTAGCAGCGGGCTTGGAAGCTGCCGACTGCGCGAAAACGGCAGGACGATGCGAGACGCCGGACAATAGGAGCGCGAACAGCGCCACCGAAAGCACCCCGAACGATTGCCGCCATTTGAATAGCTTTATCTTCACGTCGAACATTCTAGCGGGTTAGACGCTGTGACAGCAACTTCGGTAGTGCATTGCGGAGCGCGGCCGCCGGATACCGAACGCTATCCGTAGGACTCGGAACCGAATTTCGGCCGCAAAACAGCGGCTGCGAGGCATACTTGTGCCCCTGTTGGAATGATGATATAAAAAATGTTTAAAGTGTGGTGGGCAGAACGGCAGTGATTCTGTGAGGAAGACAGCCCTTATCCAGGAGAAAACGAAATGGCTTATGTAATCGCAGAGCCTTGCATCGGAACAAAGGACACCGCGTGCGTCGACGTTTGTCCGGTGGACTGCATCCACCCGCGCAAGGACGAGCCGGATTTCGAGGCTGAAACGCAGCTTTACATCAGCCCGGTCGAGTGTATTGACTGCGGCGCGTGCGTCCCGGTTTGCCCGGTGACCGCCATTTTCGCGCTCGAAGATCTGCCGGAGAAGTGGGCGAACTTTACGCCGATCAACGCGGACTGGTACACGAATAAGAAGGCGTAACGAAAAGCGGCGGCCGCTGGTCCTGCGGCGAGGGAATTACAGCCTATTGAGCGCGGTGAATCGAGAGATTCGCCGCGCTTTTATTTTTGGGCGCGTGCTTACGCTTCCGGTTCGATGCCGAGAGCCTTTCGGCCTGCTTCGCTGATCATCGCCGGGTTCCATGCCGGTTCCCAGACGATCTCCACATTCACGTCCCGAACTTCTTCGATCGCGGCAATGCGCTGCCGCACCTGCTCGGGAATGGCCTGCGCGGAAGGGCAGCCTTGCGACGTGAGCGTCATTTTCACTCTAACGTTTCCTTCAGGATCGTTTTGCACATCGTAAATTAGGCCCAGATCTACTATGTTGACGGGAATTTCCGGATCGAAGCATTGGCGCAGGGCGTCCGTGATTTGTTCACGCTCGAGAGGCATGATGATCTCCTCTAGCAGCGTTCCATAGCTAGCTGCTGCATGTCAATCAAACAGCGGGGGAGCGTTGAAGTCGCGGCTTCTCTTTTTGTTTTGACGGACGTATGCTGCCCACGGAGGCAACCTTTCTTGAAAATAAGAATCGCTCGCTCGGCGCTCGCGTTGTTTGCCACGTTTGTTGTTATTAGCGCATCGGGATCTTTCGT
>Ga0209380_10002336_pt1 | contig 12241 bp, 10 predicted proteins | sample HubBroMetageWFT6_FD_188347 | JGI IMG/M metagenome (GOLD analysis project Ga0209380, IMG submission 188347) | Warmed and freeze-thawed soil microbial communities from the Hubbard Brook experimental Forest, New Hampshire - Hubbard Brook CCASE Soil... | ecosystem: Environmental > Terrestrial >...
GCATGTCCCCCCAGCTCCGCAGGCCAGCGAATCGGACGAAACCGAGGTGGCGCAAAACTTCACCCCGCTGCCTTACGCGGATGACCCCTCGATGATGGAGGGAGGTTCGGTGGTTCGGGTGATCCTGTCACGATCGGCATTGGCCTCTCTTGGTATGCCTCTTTCCAGCATCGAGAATAGGGAACAAATTCCTGCGGATTTGGTTGTGAGCGCAGATGGAACGCCCGAGGCGATCCGCCTAGTGGCGCAGAATGTGGACTAGAGTTCGCATCATCAGCATGACCTAGGAGGAGCATTCATGAAGAACAATCGGTTTCCGGCAATGGCAGCGATAGGCGTCGGGCTGCTCGTGGCAGGCAGCGCACTTGCACAGAACGCGCAAATTGCTATGCCCCAGTCTCCTGACGAGCCGGACGTGTTTTTTGAGGCTGTGGGGCCGGGACCGGCTGGGCCGCCGGACGTTATCGGGTTCGTGTCATTTGAAGGAGGCGTCAACGGAAAGACGGTTACGGGCGCGCCTTTTACCGCCAGTTTTTCGACGGAGACCACACAAACGCTTGCCGACGGCAACCAGATTCAGCGCAGCGCCACCGGTAGCATCGCACGCGATAGCCAGGGTCGAACGCGCCGCGACACGACTCTACCCGCCATCGGACCATGGGCTGCTGCGGGTAAGCCTGCACCGCAATTCACTTTCATCAACGATCCCGTGTCCAGCACGCAATACACGCTGGACGCGGACCGTAAAGTTGCTCACAAGACATCCATGACTGGCCACAACGGACATGAATTTGGAAAACGAGTTCTTGGTGGCCCCCTCGCCGAGGAACGACAGAAAGAAACGACGACCACCTCACTGGGCACTCAGACGGTCAACGGCGTGAGCGCTCAGGGAACGCGCATCACTCGGACGATTCCGGCTGGTGAGATTGGCAATCAGAAGCCGATTGTGATCACCATCGAGAAATGGTACTCGCCCGATCTACAAGAGACGGTGATGACCAAGCGCAGCGATCCGCGCATGGGCGAGACCGTGTTTCAATTGACTAACATCCAGCGCACGGAGCCTGCGGCCACACTGTTTCAAGTACCTGCTGGTTTCAGTGTAGAAGAAGGCCGCGGGCATGTCAGGGGTATGTATCGGACTTTTGGACCGGCCGCGGGAGCTTCTCCGGATGCGCCTGTGACAAGTTCACCCACCCCGTAATACTCGCTGTACTTGCGGGCGGATTCCCCACCACGCTCCGCCCGCAACCTCTTTCTCCTCCAGTTCATTCGCTTTTGACCGAGCATCCCGTTCAAATTCGATTGTTATACTTGAGAAGGAAAATTACGTGGCGCAACTCAAGGAAGAAGAATTCAAAGAGCAGCTGCGTCGGCAAGGTTTTTCGCGTGTCTACGTGTGGCAGGATGGTGCCGGCGCTTTCTATCCGGAACACACTCACGAGGGACTGACGGCGCACGTCATCCTGGACGGCGAGATGACCTTGAGCATGCGCGGTGTAACGAAGACGTATCACGTAGGCGAGCGCTGTGACGTTCCTGCGGGTGTGACCCATGCGGCGCGGATGGGACCGGGAGGCTGCCGCTACTTGATCGGGGAAAAATGACCATTCCTTGTGTGCCAAGGCAGTTGAGTCCTGAGGAAACAGCTTTAGCTGAGTTCCTCTTATCTGTTGAGTTCCCTGGTCATGACGAACTCCGGAAGCAACTGAAGTTAGCTCAAGTCACAGGGACTTGTGAATGCGGGTGTGGAACCATTCTCATTCGAGTGAATCACGCGAATGACAAAGCTGTCACGACGGAACGAGTGTCGTTGAGGCCTATGGGAAAGGGGTCGATGTGCTTATGTTTGTGCGCGATGGCGCCTTATCGAGCATTGAGATTGTGGATCACGGAGACGCCCGACCGTTGCGCTACCCGAAGCCGGAAGAACTTAGCCTGTGGGTGCCACCCCCAAGATCCAGCGGTGGCTAGCAGCTATCCTTGAAGAGAAGCACGATCAAGCAACTCCACAACGTGCATTACTTCGTATCCGGTATTGTGGATCGCGGCGCCGGCGCGCAATTGCAAAATGCATCCGGGATTTGCGGTCACAATCGCTTGTGCTTTTGTCTTTTCCACGTTTTCCATCTTCGCGGCTAGTAGTTCCATCGAAGCGTCCGTCTCCGTAACATTGTAAACACCAGCTGAGCCGCAGCATTGCTCCGAAAGCGGCATCTCCACCAACTCAACGCCTGGAACTGCTCGGATTAGCTTGCGCGGCGCTTCGCGAATCTGCTGCCCGTGACAGAGGTGACATGAATCCTGGTACGTAACGCGCAATGGTATCGAGCGGAGCGGCGCCACAAGGCCGAGTTCATCGAGGAATTGTGTGACGTCTTTGACCTTGACAGAAAATTTCTCGGCCGGCTGATGCGAAGGGTCGTTTTCCGCGAAAAATTCGGGGTATTCCTTAAGAGTCGATCCGCAACCGGCTGCATTGGTGATGATGGCATCGAAGTCTCCGGACAGAAAAACATCCTGATTCGTGCGCGCCAGGTTGCGAGCAACGTCGCGGACACCGGCGTGCGCCGCGAGCGCGCCACAGCATACCTGATTACGCGGGACGACTATTTCGCAGCCATTGGCTTGGAGAACGCGAATGGTGGCTCGATTCAGCTCGCTGAACGTGACCTGCGCGATGCATCCCGCAAAAAGCGCAACGCGCGCGCGGCGAGGCCCTTTGGCGGGAAACGTCTTGCCAAGCTCCGAGAAAAAGAAATGCGAATCGATCTGCGGCATCAGCCGTTCACGTTCTTGTAAGCCGAGGAGCCGCAGGATTCCAGTTCCACGCGCAAGCGCAGCCAAGCCGCTGCGCTGATAGATTTTCAGCGCCCTGGCGGCTGCGGCAATACGGCCCGGATAGGGGAGCAGGCGGCGATACACGAGATCGCGCGCGATTCGCGAAAAAAGGGGCCGCTTGTACTTCTGTTCAATTTGCGAACGAGCGCGTTCGAGTAATTGCCCGTACTCCACTCCCGAGGGACACGCGGACTCGCAATTGCGGCAATTCAAGCAGCGATCGATGTGCAACACAAAGGAATCGCCAAGCTCGAGGCGTCCTTGATCGACGAGCGCCATCTGGCGAATCCGGCCACGCGGAGAATCCGCCTCGCGCCCCCACAAACGGTATGTGGGGCACTGATTCGAGCAGAGGGCGCAGTGCACGCAACGTGAATAATCCTCGTATTCAGGCTTATCGATCGCCGTAAAACCGCTCAACGTCAGGGCAAATTCGCGCTGGGCTTCTTGATGAGTCTGATGCGGAGACGCGGCCACGATTCTAGATGCCTCCAATGAATCGGCCGGGACTGAAGATGCCGAGCGGATCGAAGACTTTTTTCACTTTTTGCATCTGTGCCAGATCGTGGCGTTCCGGTCCCCAAATCTTAATCGCGGACTTCCATTCCGACGGGCACCAGGGAATCGTCACATTTGCCCCAAGGGACGCACTAGCATCCAGAATCTGATTGGTAGCACCGACAACTTGACGATGTGACGCTTGGGTGTGCTCCGTTGGGAGAAGGGCGAAATAGATCACCCCTAGACTCCTGGCCATGACTGCCCAGGGCAGTTGGTTTGCTTCGGCCGCCTTTATTGCGGCGCTGAGAGCGTCTTTCAGTCGCGCGGATAACACACTGATCTTGACGATCGTCGTTGCGGGCGATGAGTCGAGCGCAATGGGGATAAACTCGCGTTTAAAGGCGAACGCCGCAGCACGAGGGCGATCGCCAAGTACGGTCACATTGCCCGCCGCGGATTCCGCCGCCATACGGCGCAACTCAGCCTCGTAGCGCGAAAGGACGTTCTCTTTGCCGGAATATCCAATGGTTAGAGCCCAAAGACCGGGCGAAAGCACACCAGCCGGCATCGCGCTCCCCGCAAGCCGCTCGGCACCCGGAGTGGAGAAGAGATCCACGGCGCGCGGACTCAGGAGATCGAACGTCATTGGGGTAAGCGGTGATTGCGCGACGCGATTTCGCATTTCAATGGCACGGTCAAGACTTTCAAATGTGGCAACGAAGCCGCGGCTCGCCACCGGCATCGGAAAGGTCTTGAAGTTCACGCGAGTCATTACCCCTAACGTGCCCAATGAGCCGATCATCAATTTGTGCAAATCATATCCGGTGACATTTTTCACCACGTTACCACCGCTTTTCGAGCGGACGCCTTCTCCCAAAACAAATTCCATTCCGAGTACATAGTCCCGCGCTGTCCCGTAAAACTGCCGAAGAGGAGTATCAACGCCGGAGGCAATTGTGCCGCCCACAGTGGCGCGATCGAAGTACGGGACCGCTAACGGCAGAAATTGGCGATGCTGAGCGAGCGCCTCGGCCACTTTTCGCAGCGGCGTGCCCGTCTCGACGCTCAGTGTGAGATCGCCGGGATCGTACGCAATGATGCGGTTTAAGCGCGTCATGTCGAGCGCAACGTCGAATCTCGCTGGTGGCGACCCAATTCCCAGTTTCGTTCGCGCACCACTCGCAATCAGGGCAAGTTTCTCGGCTGCGGCGTACTTTACAACCTCGATGACTTCCTCGGTTGATCCGGGGCAGACCGTCACGGATGGCAGCTTTCCATCGACTGCACAAGCGCCGAGTTCCGCCGGATCGGTCGAGACGTGCTCCGCCCCCACGATGTCAGGCAGGTGCGAAGAAGCGGTTTTGCTCGTGGCACTCACGCGACGGAAGCTCCTGCTACCGGCAGAGGACGAATATGAATTTCGCCACAGCCTTTCTTGTTGGGGAATATTTTCTCGGGATTGAGGAGCCCAATCGGATTGAACGCATCGCGCACGCCGCGCATCAGATCAAGATCGGCCTCGCTGAATAGCAGCGGCATCAACCGGTCTTTTTCCATGCCCACTCCGTGCTCGCCGGTGATCGAGCCTCCCATTTCGATGCAGAACTGTATGATTTCATCGGCGGCGGCGATCACGCGCTTCAATTGATTTTCGTCGCGCGCATCAAAGAGAATCAGCGGGTGAAGGTTGCCATCGCCCGCGTGGAAGATGTTGCCGATTGGGAAGCCATATCGTTCGCTGATTTCGGTGATTCGGCGAAGCGTGGCCGGCAGCTTCGTCCGCGGAATTACGCCGTCCTGCACGTAGTAAGTTGTTGAGAGGCGGCCGACAGCGCCAAAAGCGTTCTTGCGTCCCTTCCAAAGCAGATCGCGCTCGCGCGAATCTTTCGCCAACCGCACTTCGCGAGCGTGGTGAGCACGGCAAATCTCCGCCACTTCCTCTGCCTGCGATTCAACGCCTTCACGCACCCCGTCCACATCAATCAACAACACAGCGGCGCTATCGATGGGAAAGCCGGCGTGAACATATGCTTCAACGGCGCGCAGCGTGTAGCCATCGAGCATTTCACATGCGGCCGGCGTGATGCCGCGAGCGGTGATATCAACCACAGTCTCGGTGGTGTCGTCCAGTGTGTCGAAAATCGCGAGCAATGTCTTCACGGATTCCGGAAGGCGCGTGAGCTTCACCGTGATTTCGGTAAGCAATCCAAGCGTGCCTTCGGAACCGACGAACAAACCGGGCAGATCGTAACCGGGCGAATCGAGCGCCGAGCTTCCGATTCGAATCAACTCGCCGGTCGGCAGCACCATCTCGAGTTCCAGCACGTGGTTCGTTGTGACGCCGTAAGCGAGCGTGTGCGGGCCGCCGGAATTTTCCGAAACGTTGCCGCCGATCGTACATGCCTTCTGGCTCGACGGGTCAGGCGCGAAATGGAGGCCGGTGTGCGCTACAGCTGCGCTCAGATCGGCGTTCACGACTCCCGGCTGAACGATTGCTCGCCGGTTTTCGATGTCCACTTCAAGGATGCGATTCATTTTTGAGAAAATCGTTAGAATGCCTCCGCGCCGCGCCAATGCGCCGCCTGACAGACCTGTGCCTGCGCCGCGGCCAACAATGGGAGTCTTGTAGCGATTGGCGATCTCGACGAGGCCAACAATGTGCTCCTTTGTGCGCGGGAATACGACGCAATTCGGACGCGCTACCTCCACGGAGCCATCGTATTCGTAAAGGATGAGATCCTCCGGCTCGTGCAACACCGCATCTGAGCCAATCAGCTTTTTCAGGTCTTGAAGGAGCCGGGGTTCCATGGATTTATATGGGTTTGGCCCTTGGGTGTGGTTGTTACCGATCTTTTCGCTTGCCTGCGTAACGATAACATCGCAACTATAGCTGCCTGTAGAGGGGCCGTCAACGCACGTCCAAGTCCTTCGAATCATCGAATTATTAGGGGGCAGCCGCGTCCGTGCCAGCCCAGTTTCGGGTGTATATTATTTCTTTGTAGCGGTTTCGAACGAGGTGGCGAGTGAGTAGGCCAAAAATCCTGTCGACCCGCGAATTGTTTCCTGCGGCTCGCGACATCTTGGATAAGCACTTTGAAGTTGATTACGGAAAACCTGGCCAACAAATTTCTCGGAGCGAATTGTTGAAACGTGTGGCCGATAAGGAAGGGCTCGTCTGCTTGCTCACCGAAAAAGTGGATGAGGAACTCCTTGCCGCCGCGCCGAAGTTGCGCATCGCCGCGACTGTCTCGGTCGGCTTCGACCACATCGACGTGGCGGCCTGTACGAAGCACAAAGTGATCGCCACAAATACGCCCGGGGTACTCGACGATACGACCGCGGATTTTGCATGGACGCTTTTGATGGCAATCGCCCGGCGTCTGATCGAAGGCGATGAAAAGATGCGGTCGGGAAACTGGCCCGGATGGGACTTCGATCAGTTGCTTGGCGGCGATGTTTGGGGCAAGACGCTTGGCATTATCGGTTTTGGCCGAATCGGGCGCGGTGTGGCGCGGCGAGCGCAAGGCTTCCAGATGAGAGTGCTTTACAGCGATGCGGTAAGGGCGCCTGCGGACGTCGAAAAGGAGTTGCACGCCGAATTTGTCGATCGCGATCGCCTTTTTCGAGAGTCCGATTTTATCAGCTTGCACGTTCCACTACTGCCTGACACGCGGCACCTCATCTCCAAAGAGAATCTCGATAAAATGAAACCGACCGCATATTTGATCAACACAGCCCGCGGTCCTGTGGTGGACGAAGCGGCACTCGCAGACGCTCTAGAACGCAAGAAAATTGCCGGCGCAGCTCTCGATGTGTTCGAAGCCGAGCCAAAAGCCAACCCGGCTCTGCTCGGACGGAAAGATGTGATCCTGACGCCGCACATCGCCAGCGCTTCCGTTGAAACGCGCACGAAAATGGCAGTGATGGCTGCGAACAACCTCGTAGCGTGCTTCGAGGGCAAGCGGCCGCCCAATGCTCTCAATGCGGACGCCCTCGGGTTGAAATGATAAAACTCATGCCGGATCGTTCGCCGCTTACCTGAAACAGCGTGAAAGAAACAGCCCTCCGCGTTTTCCGCGAAACACTCGCCGCAATCAATATCCAAGCGGCGCTTGAGCGCAAGCTCGATTGCGACGGTAAACGCGTTCATGTGGAAGGCAACACAATCAACCTTGCGGATTTTTCTGAGTTCGTCGCCATCGCGCTTGGCAAAGCTGCCCTTCCGATGGCCGAAGCTCTGATCAATGTGCTCCCTTCGGATTGTTCTCTAGAAGGAGTGCTGGTTGCGCCTGCCGCTCCGGCGCGCGCCCTGCCCGGGTGGAAGATTTTCATCGGCGGACATCCGATTCCGACTGAGGCCAGTTTTGTAGCGGGCCGCGCAATTCTTGACCGGCTAGCGCGTTGCGACGAGCGGACGCTCATATTTTTTTTGGTGTCCGGTGGCGGTTCGGCGCTAGTTGAGCAGGCCCTCGATCCCTCGGTAAGTCACCGCGACTTCGAGAAATTGAATCAAGTGCTCGTTACCTGCGGCGCCCCGATTGAAGAGATCAACGTCGTACGAAAACACTTTTCGGCAACGAAGGGAGGGCGTCTCGCCGCTGCGGCGCCGCGCTCAACAAAACTCACCTTGGGTGTAAGTGATGTGCCCCAAGGATATGAGTCTGCGCTTGCCTCGGGACCTACATTGCCCGATCCAACCACAATTGCTGACGCTCAACGAATCGTGGCTCAATACCATTTGCTGCCAACATTGCCGCCATCCGTTCGAGAAATCTTCGAGAAGCAACTCCTGCGAGAAACTCCCAAAGACTCCGATCCTGCTTTCCGCAATGCACATTTCTCTCTGCTTCTTGGCGCGCACGATCTGTTGCACGCCGCTCATCACGCGCTGGAAGGCGAGGGAATCTACTGCATCGCTGACAACACAACGGATAATTGGCCGGTCGAAAAAGCTGCTGACCACTTACTTTCGTTGCTGGAGTCGACGAAATCGAACGACCCTAAACAGCGTTGTGCGATTGTCGCCAACGGCGAGGTGAGCAGTCCTGTGACTGGAAAGGGACTGGGAGGCCGCAATTCCGCGTTTGTTCTGGCGTGCGTGTCGAAAATTGCGGGTAAAAATATTGCCGTGCTCAGCGCGGGCACGGACGGCATTGACGGGAACAGCCCCGCCGCAGGTGCCGTGGCAGACGGCGAGAGCCTAGCCCGCGCACGTGCCAAAGGCCTTGATCCACTGGACTTTCAGAAACGCAGTGATGCTTTCAATTTCTTCTCGGGGCTCGATGACGCGATTATTACCGGACCAACCGGGAATAATTTGCGCGATCTGCGAATTCTGATCGCGCACTGACATGATCGCGTCGTTAGAGGAGCAAGATTGAAGAACGAGGCTAAAGAAGACCCTTCACCCACCCACCGTCAACCGCGATTGTAGTGCCATTTATTGAGCTGGCCCGTTCGGATGCAAGAAATGCGACAAGCGCCGCGAACTCGTCCGGTCGCGCGAGGCGCCCAACGGGTATCTCCGAACTCCACGTATCGTAAATTTGATCGCGCGGCACTCCCACGATTCGAGCCTGCTTTTCAGCCAACTCATCAAGGCGTTCCGTTAGGGTGTATCCCGGGCACACATTGTTCACGGTGATTCCGCTCGCTCCAAACTCATTTGCCAGCGTCTTGGCCAGGCCGGTCACCGCGGCACGCAACGAATTGGAGAGAAGCAGTCCATCAATTGGCTGCTTCACGGAGACGGATGTGATCGTCAGAAAGCGTCCCCAACGCCTTTGCTGCATGCGCGGCAGTACTTCGCGCGCGAAGTAGACCGTGCTTAGCAGCGTAAGGTCGATCGCAGCGCGCCACTCCTCCAGCGTGATGTCGAGAAATTTCTTTGCAGGTGGTCCGCCCGCATTCGTAACGCATATATCGACTCTTCCGAATTTGTGCTCCACAGCATCAACAAAGCTGCTTACGGACTCAAAACTCGCCACATTCAGCGCCTGTCGAAAAACCTGCGCGCCGCTGGCTTGTTCAATTTCTGCGGCGGTGCGCTCGAGTTCATCCGCCGTGCGGGCGCAAATCGCCACATGGCAACCTTCCTTGGCAAATTCTTCCGCCACAGCGCGACCCAACCCCTTGCTTGCCGCGGCCACGATCGCCACGCGTCCCTTTAGTCCGAGATCCATCGCTTATTCCTTTTTTGTTCCCTGGCGAAGATAGGCATCGTCGCCGCGAATCCACTCTTCCCGCCGTGGCGCAAAGAAATCGATATCCACAGTGTCTTCCAGCGCCACAGCTTCATGAGGCATGTGCGCCGGTATCACGAGGATTTCGCCGGCACGGACGGTAGTCGTCTCTCCACCATCGAAATTAAACTTCAACGCGCCAGACAGAATCATTGTGTACTGCTCGCTGCGGTGAGAATGACGAGGAACGAGGGCGCCGCGCGAAAGCAGGACACGGGCCAGAGTGCCGTCTTCACCGCTCACCATCTGCCGAGAAATGATCTCGCTCAATTTGTCGCTTTTAACTTTGTCCCAGGGCGTTGCGACCGGCATCATGCACCTCGTTCTCTTGAAGATTGATTGCGTTGGAATCGTGTATCGAACGGCACAAATCGTCAATGCCTTTCGCGCGTAGCGAGCGGTCGAATCATTCTAAAATCGCTTACGCTTAGCTACCAGTTCGATTAAGATGCGCCCGTCAGGTGGTCTCACCATGCACACAGTGTGCGCGGCGATATCGGGGATATTGCTCAGTCGTCAGGAGGGACGTATGAAGCGGTGCACAGTTCTTTTCGGAGCATTCCTGATACTTACGACAACCGCCTCTGCGCAGATTGGCAAAAGCGTTTCGGTAGCGGCTGGCACGCCCGAAGACAAAGATCTCGAGGCGATTTACGCCGCCCCCGATGGTCCCGACAAAATCGCCCTGCTCGATAAATTCATGGCCGACCACGGCACGGGCGATCTTGCTTTGCTTGGCGATCAGCTTTATGCACAAACCTACCTCGCGCAAAAGAATTACGCGAAAGTTTATGAGTACGGAGACAAAGTCCTCGCACTCGATCCCGACAATTTCTCGGCCTTAATCTTGATGATGCATGCAGCGGAGGAACAAGGGGACGCACAGAGAATATACGCCCTCGGCGAAAAGGTCGGCCCACTACTCGCCCGTTACCAGGCATCTCCCGCACCCGCCGGTATAAGCGAGGATCAATGGTCCGCGCAGAAGGCCCAGAATCTAAAAGATGCCCAGGGCGATGTTAATTATGTGCAATACGCGATGGTCAATACAGCATACAAGACCAAAGATTTCCCGCCGCGTATCCAACTGCTGGAGAGATACGCCAAAGCCTTTCCGGATTCGCAGTACACGCTGGCCGTTCGCGAACAAACTGCGATCGCCTACCAGCAGGCGCAGAACACTCCGAAGATGATTGAGACCGCGCAGAGTATCCTCACGAAGGATCCTGACAACATTTCGATGTTGCTTCTACTCGCCGACAACTGGAGCGAGAACGGCCAGCAACTTGACAAGGCAGGAGCCGATGCCAAGAAAGCGTTGGAACTGCTAGGGAAAGCCCAAAAACCTGACAACGTCCCCGATGATCAATGGCAAAAGCAAGTTTCGATTCAGAAGGGGCTGGCCTATTCCGCTCTAGGCCAGGTGTATGTGAACAACAATCAGAATGCGCAAGCGGTCGATGCATTTAAACAGGCGAGTCCGCTTTTGAAATCCGACGCATTCAGCTACGGCCGCAATCTCTACCGGTTGGGATTCACTCTCGCCAAAATGCAGCGAACGCCGGAGGCCCGAACCGTGCTGACCGAAGCGGTGTCAGTCAATAGCCCCTACAAGGCGAAGGCTCAGGAAACGTTGAATAAGATTGGCGGGGCGACTGCCAAGAAGAGCGCCCACAAAGCTGCCTCCTGAGGTAGCGGGCAGCTCGCTCCAGTTCGTTAATCGGCGGGCGTAACGGGCTTTTGTTCCGTTGAGTTTCTTAACTCCTCGACATTTCGCACCACTTGCTTCCAATTCTTCTTGTTCTTCTTGTTCGAAAAAGGCGCATTCAAATCGCTGTAGTAAGAAAGAATGGCGGAACGCAATTCGGGAGACACTTGTGCGAAGTGGTTTTTGGCGAGCCGATCGAGGAGGTCAGCATAGGTCTTGTCCGCCAGCGGATATTGTCCCGGTCCGGTGACGCTCCCAGTATCGAAGTTATCGTTCAATAGCTGCACTCGTCCTTCTGTTTTCTGCTGCTCCAAAAGCTTTCCATAGTTGGTGATGGTTTCATTAAAGCTTGCCTCAAACATCTTTTCTGTCTCGGGGGTTGGCGTTCGGAACGACAAGGTTCTGAACGGTCCAATCTTGGGGACGATGCGAATAAAAAACGCGAGGAGCTTCGTGCCAAAGCCGGGTTGCTGGTATTTGCCTTTCCAGTTCTTTTCATAGCTTGCGCGCGAAATGTTGTAGAGAAATTTCCGCCTGGTCACCCCAGGCAAATCCTTACTGATTTCGTCTCGCTTCAATGTCCAGGCAATTCTCGTGGCTTTCGGAATGAGCGAACTGACGCTGTGCCTGTAGGAGTTGATTACATTAGCCTCATTGGGCAGGACGGATTTGAGATCCAATCCATAAGTTTCCAGGAACGCCCGCTCTAACAGAGGCACAGCGACCTCAAAGCCGATAAAATCGTGGTAACTTTCAGGAGCGTAGCGTCCCTTTGCAACTTCCAGCACGTCGAACGCGAACTCGGTTTTCACATGGGCAATCGGGTCATCTTCGTATGTCACCACATCCCCATATTTCTTTTTGAGCTTCGGATACAGCATCGGAACGGCAAGATTCGTGGCCAGTCGGTGCCCGCTGTTGTCCGCCGCGTAGTGGGCCATAGCTC
>Ga0209380_10002338_pt1 | contig 12237 bp, 20 predicted proteins | sample HubBroMetageWFT6_FD_188347 | JGI IMG/M metagenome (GOLD analysis project Ga0209380, IMG submission 188347) | Warmed and freeze-thawed soil microbial communities from the Hubbard Brook experimental Forest, New Hampshire - Hubbard Brook CCASE Soil... | ecosystem: Environmental > Terrestrial >...
TGAGCGCTGCGGATTCCATGCCTTCCGTCACGGCAACGTGACAGTCATGGACCAGGAACACGTACCGATTGCTACACGGCAGAACCGGCTAGGCCAGTCTGATGCACAAACCACCATGGGATACACGCACGCGATCTCGGAAGATGGACGTCGATTCGCGACGCGCCTTGGGGAGTTGCTGATGGCTGGCAACGCCTGATTTTGGACCTAATTGGACCTCGATTGTTTTGGGTGAAAAGTTAAATGATTGGAATGATTGGAAAAAGTTGGTTGCGGGGGGGTGGATTTGAACCACCGACCTTTGGGTTATGAGCATCACTTACATCACATAAGTGCTGCAGAATCAATCACCCCAAAGTCGCATTTCAGTTGTTAACACAGGTTTTGTCAACGTAAGTGCAGTAAGTTCTAAGGCGTACGATCAGCGAAAGTTTGTCAGCATAACGCCTATCCTTATCTGTAATAGCTTGGACTCGACCTTAGGACAGCGTTGCCGAGTTTCTACGTATCGGACACAGATGGTATTCGATTATGGGGATTTTGAGTGTAATAGGGAGTGGCTGTTGAAAAACTCCCTCTTTTGAAAAAACCGCTCCAACCGAGGGATAGAAAATGTCCACCAAAATCGAGAACGTCGTTTATAGGGCGTCCTGGCGCGATGAAATTTCTGCGAACTTCTTGACTGTGAGTTTTTTTCGCCAACCATCCCACGTAGCGTGCTTCTTCAATACCAGGGGGCAGGCCCTCGGGACGATTCGGTCACGATAAATTGGCTATCGGACGGAGCATTCCTTCTCGATGGTCTTGATCGAGGTGATGATTAAAGCTACCGAGGCCGGACCCGCCCTTGCTGATGAGCTGGAGCTCATTCTCAGCGATGGTGATTCCTTTCCGGTCACTTCCACTTGTTGTCCCAAGTAGTGGCTTAGTTTTATTTTGCCAGTAGCTTGAAGTTGATAAGTCATACCTGGGTCCGGCTTCGTCAGTATGTAATCGCCAGTAGATCTGCCGACGCAGCCCTGTACCGTTATGTCTCCTTTCGAAGTCTTCGAGCTGCTCTGGCTCGGGTTGCTGGGATTGCTTTCTTGCGCGAGCAGAAAGCTGCCCAAGAGCAGCATGACCAACCACAATTTTCTCATGCCGATTCCTCCTTAAATAATTACAGAGGAGAATGGTGGCTATCGCTCCGGTTATAAGACTCAACCAGACGTTCGTGCAGACGTGCAATTCTATGCGGCACCGTACGCTCTGGCAACTGGCTTTTTCTATGGATTTCTCGCAAGTGAGTTTTTCAGCAGCCAGGCCATTACAGTGCGCCGTGAAAAGCGCTGGTCCACAGCGGGATGAAAGGCCCGCCCGGGAACTGGATCGCTCCACCCGGTAGCAATCGGAGCGGCGGTGGAGACAACAAAGCCGTCGGAGCCTCCGGTGTAGAGGGTCGCGTAAGGCGACTTGGCGAGTCTGTAGGTCGTAACGTGAGTGAACGCTGAACAGGCCACGAAACTGATAATGCAGGAGCTGACCCAACTGTAATGTGGGGAAGGCCGAAGACGATGGAGCAGTACCGAGCGAATCGGTTCCATCGGACCTGCCGGGGTAGTGGCGACGGCATGCAGACATAGGGGATCAGAGGCAACACGGGAAGCCCCAGCGGAGATCGCAGTCGGGATCAACTGGCAACTCGCGAGAGCTCGTGGCTCCCAGCTTGTAAATGGGACTTAGTTTCGCCTCGAAACTTGGGGGAAGCACAACATTGATTGGGAGTTCTGTCAATTTGATCGTCGCCGGTATGACTGCGGATGCGATCACAGCGGGCAAACTGTCTGGGATGAAACCCATCGGTATGTTCGATCAGTCTTGGGTGGCAGTACCTGCAGCGGCAGCCGGGCTGTTGTACCTGATCTATGGTGCTCCTCATCTGCTGCGCGGATTGAGGTCAGACACGATTACGACAGAGTTCAAACAGAAATACTTAAGTGAGTTCGAAGTCGTGCCCATTTCCAACCTTGAAGGGAAGAGCATCCAGGGAGCAGAACTGATTTCATCACAAGGCCGAGAGCTGCGTTCTGTTTGGCGCCACGGAGTAAAGCTCGCCTATTCTCCCGATTTGATTTTGCAAGGCGGCGACAAGTTGACGTTTGGCTGCTCGGCGGAGGCGTTATCTGACCTATGGACCACCATCGGTTTGGTCCCCGCACGCGGTGAAGTGATGCAAAGCGCTCGCCATCAGCATCAACTGGTGGAGGTCGTGGTCTCCGCCAAAGCGTCTGCGATTGGACACCGGCTCTCGGATTTGCCACTCCCCGACAGTCCATATGAGGTAATGCTGGTCGGCGTGTCTCGCAATGGAGAAGCTCCGACAGTGGAAGAACTCCACGATTTGCGGGTGGAGCCTGGCGACGGCGCCATGTTTGAAGTAAACGAGCGCTTCTTTTACGAGAGTCGCCGGGAATCGGATTTCCTTATCGTCAAGACATGGGAAGGGAACCGGGTGAAGCGTGCGGCCCGGGCGATCATGGCCACAGTGATTACGCTAACCATGGTTATACTGGCCGCTTCTGGGACAATGAGCATGCTGAACGCCGCCTTGCTGGCGGCGTTCGCCATGTTGCTCACAGGCTGCCTCACCTTCGAGCAGGCTTGGGGCAGCGTTCAATCGAAAACGCTCGTGGTATTGGGAGCGGCACTCGGCCTGGAGTCGGCGATCGCGGGAAGCGGCTTGTCGACAAGCATTGCTGAAATCTGCGTGTCCGTAGGCGGCAGAAGCCCCAGAGTCGCACTCGTGGTTATATTCGTGGCTACGATGGTAATGACCAATCTCATCGGCTATGCCGCAGCCGCAGGTTTAATGTTCCCTGTCGCCATGTCGATATCGGAAATGCTGGGCGTGAATTTCAAACCATTTGTCATCATGCTCATGATGGCGGCTTCATGCAGTTTCATCAATCCCGCAGGATTTCAGACCAATCTGATGGTCCAGAAGGACGGGGGATATGCATTTAAGGACTTCGCTAAGGTCGGCGTTCCCCTTACCTTGATCGTGGGAGCAGTTGTGCTGCTACTCGCCCCAATCGTGTATGGCACCTAAACGGTAAGTTGAGTGACAAATGAAACCGTTCTTCCACCATGAGAAAATGCTACCCGACTAAGGCAGCACAAAGGGCTGTCAAATCATAAGCGGAAGTCATGGGTGTGCCGACTAATTCAGCAAAGTCACGCTACCAGTGGCAAGGTCGTAGTACGCTGCCGCAACCTTCAGCTTGCGTTCTTTTACCAGCCCCTTGATCACCGTGGACGATTCGGCCAGCAACGCCGCCTGAATCTTGGCGTTCGCCTTAGTGGCCGCGTCCAGATTGGTCCCCGCCTGATCGACTGCTGGCTGAATATGGGGATAGAGGGCGCTGATCTGCCCAGGAACTTCCGCACCCTGGATCGTCGCCTTCACCGCGCCGCAGCCTGCGTGTCCCATCAGCAGGATCACCTTCGTGCCCAAAACCGCCGCCACGTACTCCAGACTCGCGATAATCTCTGAGGTGGCGACATTGCCCGCTACACGGGTTACAAAGATGTGGCCGATGGTCTGATCAAAAACCAACTCCACGGGCACGCGGGAATCGGCGCAGGAGAGCACCGCAGCGAAGGGCTCCTGCTTTTCGGCGTTGTTTTGCTTCAAGATGGCGAGATCCTGGGCGTCGGAGGTGATGCGCCTGGTCACAAAGCGCTCATTACCCGCCATCAGTTCCGCCAACGCAGCATCCGGAGTGAGCGTGCTTTGCGCGATGACTGGTTCGGGAAAACTTAGCTGCAGTTCCTATCCAGCCCACGAAGGCGCCTCCCGCTGCAAGTTGCAAGAAACGCCGCCTCGCGGGCTCGCGACGGACGCAGCTCGGCTCGTGGACTTTGCGGTCGTCTGAATCGAAACCGAAACCTTGGCGCGGCAGTTTAGGCATTTGGTTCATGGATATTATTCCTCCTTGTGGACGCTAATTTCCTGTTTGATTTCGAAAACGTCCTGTATCGTACGTGTCCAAATTTGACCAAGGACTTGGGGTTCTTTCGTGCGATTACTTATTTGGCTACCGGAACCCAGACGTTGTCGGCAGCGGCTATCTCGGAATTCGGCACCTCCGTGGTTAAGTTGACGCGCTGCAAGCCATCCTTCTTTCCAGGTATGGCTTGAAAGACTACGTAGTACTGGTTGTCGAACATCTTCTGCAGGCGGTCCAGGTAGGGTTTGAAGCTGACTAGAGTTGAAGTGCCGAGAGAAAAGCAGTCGCCGCCGGTTTCATCGGCGAGCTTGGTGAGGCCAGAAAGGCCAATTTGCAGATCCCAGGAACTTCGGGCAGCTCGTCCGACGCCGACGGCGTAGAGCGAGTAGACAATCACGTTGTAGCGCTGGCTGATCTCGCTAGCGGAGTTCACGTCGGGGCTCATGGTTGGCATGCTGTGATACACGGGGCCATAGTCCGGGCCCAGACGCGAAGATCCGGGCTGCGTGCGTCCAGAGCGAGGCGTCATAGGCTGAGCTGTTGAGCGTCCGGGTTGCTCTCCGCGAAGTCGGTCGAGGCCGTCCGACACCATCAGAACTTCACGCCGGACATTCTGCTGGGGCCATCCTCTCACCAAGCTGATCAGAGACAGATACGGACTATCCATCGTCGACAAGCTTCCGCGAGGCAGGCGGAGGGCTTTGGCGGCGAGGTTGTGATCGGCGGTGAAGTTCTGGGCAACCTGGACGGCCGCATTCGACATATAGCCGACGGCAATCACGGTTGTCGCAGGCTGGGCATTGATGAAATCGCGAATGTCGTTGAGATTGCTTCCAACCCCCGTGTCGAGCGTATCGTCGATCAAGACAAACAGCTGGAGCGCGGCATTGTCGCCCTTGGCTGGGATCAACTGGTTCACTTTCAGAAAACTCTTCCCCTGTTTTACTTTTACGTCGCCCTGCTGCAGAGTTGGAACTTCGTCACCGCGCTGGGCCTCGTTGGTGACAACCAGGTGGACTTGGACCGCGCCCTGAGCATTCTTGTCTTGTGAGTGCATGGTTGGCGCGGTAAACATGAGGAGGCACAAACTGCTCAACAATCCGAGAACAATCTTGTAGTTTTTCATTGACCCTCACTTTTGAATCAAGAATGTTGAACCGAAATCCAAACTTCAGATCCACTGGAGAGCTGACTGACAGATAAAGTTCATGCCGCGGAAACGACGTGAATCAGAAAGAGGTATGAAAACTTGCCCGGCTCGCGTCTGTTCTACATTAGATCCAGCAGGAATTGGAGGATGTTACGACCACCATGGTGCCCTGTCAACGACAAACGCGACCAAGGCCAGTTTGCACCGGCCCAGGAGAAGTTACCCTAGCCGTGCAGAACAACCATATGCTTTCCACGGTCGGAATAGTTACTTCGGTGTCGCGCGCAAAAGCGATCTGATGGGCCTGTCGGAACTCGATTACTTCACCGAATAAGCCCGGGCGTCCATGCAGGCCTCGAATGCTCTCTGAAAGGTATCTAAGCCTTGAGCGTGAGCAGCTTTCAGTTCTTCTTCTTCTTTCTGTTGTTTGGCGGCAGTTTGCGCGGCAGCTTGTTTCTTGGCCGCAGCGTTGGCTTGGCGTTGCTGCATGCCACCTCGCATGGTGCCCGCAACGGCCCCGGCTCCAGCTCCCTTTCCGGCATCCCCGGCAATAGCGCCAATTGCAGCGCCTCCCGCAGCACCCCTGGCCGCGCCCGTAACACGCGTGCCCTTCGCTTGGTCTGCATTGTTCGCAGCTTCCTTTTGTTCTGCTGCTCTCTGTTCGGCGGTCTTGCCCGCAGCAGCCGGAGCCTTGGGGTCGATTCCGGTCATCTGCTTGGCTGCTCCGTAGCATTCGCTCTCGTCTTTGAGTTGCTGGTCGGGGTTCTGGCCGTTTTTCCCGAAGACGAAAACGCCGATGTCCTTCGAGGGGGACCATGCGGGTGCGGATTGCGCGGAAGCTGACGCCGGTGCCGTTTGGGCAAAGGTACGTAGTGCCACAAAGACGAGGATTGCCAACGCGGAAGACCTCAAGATGCCTCCTTGTGCGGCCAACTGATGTGCACTAGAACTGAATGCGAGTCGTATAATATATCTCCGTTGCGCGCATTGAAAGCCCCGTGTCCGGAGACCTACGCATACTGGGTTATCTGAGTTCTGGAGGTGCGCGTGATTTATCATTTCATTGGCTGGCGGGCACGACGACTTAAAGGCGTGCAGAGGTCTGGGCTCGCAGGTGTCGCGGCAATGCGACACCGCACTATGGACGTGCGTCGAGCAAGCTCGACGATCGATTGGTCGATTCTGTCCCAGGGCACCGTTCGTTCGCGAGATCGTCCCCCTCTCTACATTCCAATCTCAATTGTCATAATGACAATCTCAATTGCTGGTCTCAGCTTTGCGCAAAATGCGCATCCTTCGAATGACACAAAAACCACGCAGGCATCTCCGTCGCATGATCAGACTACGAGCGCCGAATCCCGGGCCCAGATCAACGTAAACTGGTTTTACGGATCGTATGTTCCAAAGACTGTACCCTTGGTATCTCTGGATACCCGAATGCGCTGGAAGCTGTACCTTCGTCAGACCTATACAACACCTGGGATCTACATCAAGACCCTGCTGTTCGCGACGCATGACCAGGTCACTGATAGCAATCCCGAATGGGGAGATGACTTCCAAGGCTTTGTGAAACGGCTAGGCAATCGCCAAGTGCAGTTCATCATCCAGAACTCCGTATCGTCGCTGGGCAATGGCATCGCTGGATGGGAACCACGCTACGACCGTTGTCGATGCGACGGTTTCTGGCCGCGTACCCGCCACGCTATGGTGCGGAACTTCGTGACCTACGACAGAACGGAGACATCGTTGCGTCCCCAGCTGATGCCTTATCTCGGAGCGTTCGGCGCTGCTTCGATCGCGAGTACCTGGGCCCCGGGCCATGCTCGGTGGGAAGTGCAAGGCTATCAGGCGGCCATCACCCAGGTGTTTGTCGGTATCGGCATCAATTGGATTGGTGAGTTTGCTCCAGAGATCGGAAGGGTTCTTAAGCGGGAAAAATGACAGTCAATCACGGGAACATTCGCTTCTGGATGCGGGGCCGGTCCGAGACTCAGTAGAAGACTATTTTGTCGGTCGAATAGGAAACGGGGTGACACATAACTGCGACCGAGTAAACTTGCCGCGTAAATCGACCACATCAACAACCCGCTTCAACGCAGAGGTAGATCAGGGCAAGCTTCTGCACGACTCCCACCAATCGCTTTGGCTCTTTCGGTGCGGTCGTGTGCCATGCGTGCTTTTGCATTTTGCGAGACAAGCCACTCATTTTTCCGAGACGTGACAACGGGATTTCTTCAAGGCTGGCACTCCATTACACGTTTTGACCACTGGTCAATGCATTATAAAAGCGCGCCCCGATGGAGGGGTCGGATGGATGGCGCCGCCTCCGCTCCGCTACGCTGTGCAGGGCTTCGCTGCGCTACGGCGGCGAGAGAGTAAGTGGGCGGGTGAGAAAGAACCACAGGAAGGCATAGGCAAATCGGCCGCGTACGATAACGCCGGCAAAGCTGACCTTTGGGCGCTAATAAACGGATTAACGAGTGAGTAAACCAGCGTGCAGACAGGGTCCAGCGCAGCTCAGCTTCCACATCCCGAATGCAGGTCCATTTCAACTCAACTCAGCGCCCGAACAGGATCCATGCCGGGAGTGGACGTGTGGCGAGGCTGGGGTGTCAAGCTCTACAATTTCGGAGTGAAAATGCAGGCAAGATAGTACGACGGAGACGGCGGGGGGCGAAGAAGCCCGCTCACCAACAATAAAGGGGATCTTTGCAATTATTACTCTCGTGAAATTCACTTTGGACCCGCTCTTGTCCCCAAATCTTGTGCCCTGCTCTCTTAGGGTGTGCCTGAAAGTATTCGTTTCGTTCAGCGTAATAGCGGTCGATCGCGTCCTTTGCCGCTTCAACGGAATCGTAATCGCTATTGTGTAGGATTCCCCGAGCCATGCCGCTGAAAACCGATTCGATGACGTTGAGGAATTGGGCTCCTGGGGGTAGTGGGCAGTTTTCACAACCGGATGGCCTTCGGCTTCCGCCTCGTCATTTCTCTGTTTGACATGTATTGCTAAATCTTGGGAATCCGCCATGAGGCTGCTCCCATGAGAGGTAGATAGTCGAGCAGTTGTGATATTGGGCACGCAGTAGATCCATCATCTTGATCATTTCCTGGGTGTTCTTCTTGTCCGAGTAAAAGCGGGTCACCTGGTTGCGGGAAAGTTCCAAAGCAGCTGTAATAATCAGACTGCCTTTGTATCTCTGGCGCTGGGGAACCGCGTAGTCTTCCCCTGGAGCAACGCGCTTCCGGCCTCCTCTCCTTTTGACCGCAAATGGACCGAATTCGTCGATCGAGAAAAAGGCCTCGTCACTTTTCAGTTCGGAGAGGATCTTAACGATCTTTTCGACCTTGGTCTGATAATCCGGATCAACACTGGTGAGCACGATGCGCGCCTTCCGCCATTTGAATCCTGCGCCTTTGATAATCGTGCTGATCAAATAATCGAGCGGCCATGCTCCCGATGCTGTTGATTCCGGACGTTGGGCATCTTAGCCGTCTGACCCGGCAGCTAACCGCCCAAGAAAACATATTGCGTTTTCCTGCATTGCGCGGAATCATGATGCGGTGTGTTAAGGCTCCTGCTGAGACACAATGCGCTACTGCCAATCGGCTAAAGTAACTGGTCAGGCACTCTACATATTCGGTTCCAAAACCCATTGGCTGAAGATGAAAGCACTCGCTCCGGCGCGCACGGCGGGTTCGCTGAGACCCCACGATTCAAATTCTTTCTCTTGCTGATCAAGTTTTGTAGAACGGATCTCGGAGTCTTTCCCCACGTGCCCTAGCAACATTGCTTTGTTGACACCCTTTAAGATAACCATGCTCCTTTCGCTGACGGTTCAGCCGCGCACGTATTCGAGCGCCGATGCTTGAGAGATTTCGGTGTACTCTCCATTGAGGTACTGGTAAAACGTTTGTGAATTCCGCCCAATGTTGAGATAGCGCCGCGTAATCCGATGCTTATAGAGCTCGATCTCTCCGGCGCGGCCCATGTACATGAAGTTCTCCAGTTCCGTGGCAGGAACGGCACGCTCAAGGGGAGCCCAATTCGGCTCACCGACTATAACCGCAACTTGATTGGGGTCTGTCATGCGAGGTGTCCCTTGTTGTTGACGTGATTGACCACCACTGTCACTTGAACCATAGTCTCGCCTTTCGTGGAAGCATATTTTTGCCGCCTTTCCAATCTCTGTCAAACGACTCAATGCCCCGACTCAATGCCCCGCCGTGAACAGCCCTCCGCGGGTAGAAGCATATCTTTGCCGCGAATTCTGATTTGAGCGCGCTTTTGCCGCGACGATTACTTGTTTGATCCCTACATCGGAAGCTGCTGACCGGAATGCGGTTAGCCTGACGCTTACGAACAAATCACGTGAGATCGAATGCCCTTGTTCGCGTAGGATTCTTTGCGGATTGCTCATTTTCCAGGTTGTTCGATTGATTCCGTGTACTGAGGGCGGTGAGTGGAGCAGTGAAAAGAGTGCTTGTTTGATTCGATCGTCTTCACACTTCCTCCGCGCATTCATCCTCTTCGCGAAGAGCGCTATCGTGGATCCATACCGATATCGTTCCCAGTAGTTGCGCGCTGACCTTCTAGAGAGATGGAGAACCGAACGAACCAGGGAACACTTAATGCCTCGCTCAAGGAAGAGAACGGCCATCGCTTTTTTGCGCTGCGGCGACGGACCATTGCGCATGCCTTTCAGCACTTTGCGTAACTCCATGACGTGACCAAGCTGTTTTTCCAGTATCGAGCGCGGAATAGCAGTTTGTTGCACTGCCCTCATCCACTCAAAGGCTTCGTTCTGCATGCTGATCGAATTGATCCGGCGCAACGACGCCACTACCGCGCAAAGGACGGTCTTGCCCCCGCTGTAACCCGAATTCTGGACTTGGCGAACAATATGCGAGGAGGGCAGGTCAGGGTGTTTCTCAAGAATGTCACTTATTGTTTCCCAGAAGCCCTTAACGATACTTGGCCTGCCGCTTCGCCGCTTCAGCCTCTCAGCGGTATCATCGAATTGTTCAGTTGTCGCTTCCGCCGAAATACCTGGACAGAGGTGCGCGAGATTCCCGTTAGACGCGAAACTTCAGTTCGCTTGTGACCGGCCTTGAGCAAGACCTGGACCTCGTGGCGCTTTGATAATCCCAACATCGGTTACCTCCGCTCGTGCCCCGGTAGAGCCGAGCTCACCTTCCAGACCTCGCGATCTCTTTCCTCGGACGGCACAGAAACGGGCACAAACGTGTACTTGAAATAAGTTTTCTGGCAGGATATAAAAATGGAAATAGACGCTCGCATCAACGCAGTCCGACCTAAGGTCGCCGCCGCACGCAAGATGATTTCACAGTTGACCCCTCGAAATGAAGACCAGAGAAGAAAGATTCAAGCCGCAGAGAATCTTTCAAATGGCATGGGAAACTTCTTTCTGAGCCACGTCTTGAAGGAACAACACCCATGGCGTGGTTTCTTTCAGAATCCTGAAAGACTCACTGGGAAGATGATTGAGCATGACCTCAACGGCGATGGGTCAGCGAGTTGATACTGAGAAGCTGCGGGCCGCGCTTCGGCACATGAGCCGCGGCAATCTCCTCAGCATCGCGAACCGGGCGATTGAACTAGTGCCGCGGGCGCGACTTAGTTCGCTCGTCGCGGGCATAGTTCGGCTCGATCTGCTAAGCGAGGGGACGAGCGATGCCGCGTCCCTGTTGGACGAAGTCCGGATATTTCACGACGCCTGCTTGCGTGGGGACTACTATGAGAGCTTCGACGTGAATTCGAAGAACTACATGGACACTTCGAAGGGCACCGACGCCTTCATGGTGGAATTCGAGCGTCTCATCGACAAATGTATCCGCGCATCAGCGAAGGGGCGATCGTCCACCGTTCGTGAGGCCTTCGAATTGCTCTTCGCGCTACTCAGGCGTCTCGACAGGGATCCTGACAGCGTGGTGTTCTTCGCCGACGAGGGCGGCTCATGGCAGGTGGGTGTCGACTGGCGGCCTGCCTTGGCGGCGTACTTTCGGTGCCTCGCTGACGGTACGCCATCTGAGCATTTCGCTCGCGAGGTCGATCGTGCGATTGCGGATTTCGCGGACTATGACCGGCCGAAGCATTTGGCTACCGCACGGCGCTTGGCCAGCGCCGGAACAGAAAGTGGCACTTCGGTCTCTACCTGCCCGTGAGCAGCGCGGATCACGACGGGCCTGAACGGCCGCTCGAGGTCCGCATTCATGGGGAGCTCCGCAAGTTGGGGATTGCGGTTTCTGACCAATCATCTGGCCGAGAATGCGGCCATCGACTTTTTCACCGTGCCAACGGCGACCTTCCGGATTTTCTTGTCTTCTTCGTGCTCTCGCACCATCGGCGTCGTGTACTACACTTCGGGCTGACCGAACACCCTGATTTAGGCTGGTTGGTTTTGTAGCCCGTTCGCGCACATTTCGCGCACACTCACTTTTTTACGTTTCCTCTTCCTCGCTGCTGCCAATCTGCTTTTTAGCCTTCAGGCTTCAGTGGCGCACCCGCGTTAGTATTAACCCAAAAACAAGGTAGAGCACTCCTAACATCGGACGAATCTTCCACGACTTTCGGCGGAGTGCTGCGCATGAGGTATGGAAAGCTGGCAGTTCGGTGGACGATTGCATGAAGATCACCGGCCACAAAACCTCTAGCATGTTCAAGCGCTATGCAGATCTGTTCAGCGATGAGGAGAAGCGTGCACAACAGTGCGCAGTACAGAGCAGCGCCGCGAATGGAAAAAGGCACAAGCGGACAGTGTGGTCGCTATGCCCAAGCGGGCAGCCATCCAATAGAACGCGCGCACAACGCGCACACTTAAGAAGGGGAGCCTGAATCTCGGCTCCCCTAACTTTATGATTCCATTGGTTGCGGGGGCCTGCAACCATCCGAATTGTTTAGTCCTGCCTTTTCAGTTTTAATCTGATTCGGTCCGCAGCCTAGCCTAACGACTTCCTTCCGAGTTGCAGACGATTCCGGCTGAGCAGCTACGAGAAAACATCCGTAAGCCTGCGGACCTAATCTGCCGCCCGTGATACGAGGGCATCAAGTCGTGGGCATCGTGCCACCGTCGATAATGT
>Ga0209380_10002339_pt1 | contig 12235 bp, 11 predicted proteins | sample HubBroMetageWFT6_FD_188347 | JGI IMG/M metagenome (GOLD analysis project Ga0209380, IMG submission 188347) | Warmed and freeze-thawed soil microbial communities from the Hubbard Brook experimental Forest, New Hampshire - Hubbard Brook CCASE Soil... | ecosystem: Environmental > Terrestrial >...
GCCGAACAGACCTGGGCCGGGCAACCCGGTCCCGCGCTGGAAACGTCCATCGATACCGTGCTCCAGCTCCGTCCCCCATCGGAGGATCGGCTGACGAAAACCTCCACCGGTCGCGTGAGAACATTTGTTCGCGGGTAGGCCGTCCAGGAAAAATAAACGTTGCCGGCGGGATCCACCGTAGCCCCCGCGGCCAGTGACCAGCCCGCCCCGGCATCGGGATTTACCACGGCGGAGGAGAAATTCTGCGCGTAATCGTGCGACGCCGCTATCGCGAGCGTCTGATCGTGATTAAAACTCACATAAACATTGGGGCCGCGAACCGCCAGCACTGGCTTGTCGATCACGACTTCAGCAGAGTGCTCCGCGACCGCCAAATACCAGGAGCGGCCAAAATCCTGCGACCGCGCCACCATGATGTCGTGCTTGCCTTGCAACCACGATGCATAAAGCGTTTGCCGGTCGACCGGGTCGACCTTGATCTGGGCATCAAATTGTCCCAGGGATGACGCAACCAGGGCGCGCGGCGGCTCCCAGGAAATACCATTATCGTCGCTGACCAGCAGCGCCATGGTTGGAGCGACGCAAGCTGGGCAATCACCTACCGCTCCGTACTGCGGAAACATGACGTAAATGTGCCCACGCCCATCTGTGGCCAGCGCAGGCTCCCATTGATCTCCAGTACGGTAGCCCACGCGTTGTTGCGGGGTAAAACCTGAAGCAGCCAGCGCCGCCGGCAAGATCGCCAACGCCAAAAGCAGACAGACGGCAAATTTCTGCACACCCTGGGCGCGGCTGGATCGCAAAACCACAGACTTCTCCTGGGAGCTCGAGCGACAACCTTGCAGGAACTCTATCCCGAACCCTCCCGCACCGTCAATCACCCACTGGGGTGGGGCAGTGCCTATGTGGCGACGGCCGCCCTCGGCGCCACTTTCCCGCACCACGCGTGACTTTCTCCCGATTTCGTCATCTAATGGTTGTTCTACTGAATGTGTCGAGAATTCGCGGCCACCCGGCCGCAGCTCAAGGAGCCGTCTTAAGATGCAGAAAGCCACATTTGCGGCGGGATGTTTCTGGGGAGTCGAAGCCACCTTCCGGGCGATGCCCGGCGTACTTGCCACGCGCGTTGGCTACATCGGTGGAAAAACTGAAAACCCCACCTATAAAGACGTCTGCACTGACCGCACCGGCCACGCCGAAGCCGTGGAAGTGGATTTCGACCCCGCCCAGGTTCGCTACAGCGACCTGCTCAAAGTCTTTTGGGAGAACCACGACCCCACCCAGCTCAACCGCCAGGGCCCCGACTGGGGCACGCAATACCGCTCCGCCATCTTCTTCCACACGCCGGAGCAGCAAGCCGAGGCGCAAGCCTCGAAGGAAGCCTTGGAGAAGGCGCACCGGTATTCAAAGCCCATCGTGACCCAGATCGTTCCCGCAGTCACGTTCTTCCCCGCCGAGGACTACCACCAGCAGTATCTGGAAAAGCGCGGCCTCGCCAGTTGCCATATCAAAGCGTAGAACGAATGGGCTTTGGGCGGTACAGCGCCTCCAGCGGTGGACCAGAACTCTTACTAGGAACCGGGTCAATGAGTGCTATCGCCCTGGTTACAATAATCAACACACACGACATCTGCCACAACACGCTGACTTGAGCGTAAAGTGAACGGGTTGAACGTCCATCCGGCTGTTCTATCCCATATCCGTTGGAGGTTTAGCTAATGCGCTCCTTTGTTCTCGTGACGGTCGTGTTGCTCTCGCAATCGGCTGGCGCCGCTGGGAACAGAGTTCCTGTTAGCAAACTGTTGGATCAAATGACTCACCGATCAACCTTGGCCGAACCGGGAGCCAAGCCCTTTTACCTCAAGGCCACGCTCACCGACAAGGACGATGCTAAGTCTCAATTCACGGGAACGGTTGAGGAATATTGGCTGTCGTCCGCCAAATGGCGTCGTGTTATTACACTGCGCGACTTTTCGCAGACGCGAATCGTTAATGGCGACCAGACTTACGAAGAGAACAACGGAGACTATTTTCCGGTGACTTCCGAAATGCTCGCCAACGAGATCGTCGATCCACTGCCCAAATCGGCGGTTGATCTTATGAATCAGCTCGGACTAATGGGAGCGGAGCCCGGCTCGGGCCAAGGGCAGTGCATGGCCGAGAAGTATTTCAACAACTCGGAAGGCCGGGAAACGCGAGTGCTTCTTGCCTATGACTGCAACACCGGCTTGTTGATCTATCTCTGGTCGCCGACCTGCTGCTATGGAGTGATGACTGATTATCGGAAGTTTCACAACAAAATGGTTGCCTATGCCACCAAGGACAATCCAATCAACATTCGGATCGACACGTTGAAGGATCTTGATTCTCCAGACGAATCGCTCTTTGCGATTGCTCAGCCCACGCCTCCAGGTAAAAGGCTCGTCACTGAAAATTTGACCGAGACACAGGTCCAGACATTTCTTGTAAGTAAAGCCGAAGTTCAATGGCCTCAAGGCAAGAAGAGCCCTGACAAAAGCATGACCGTGGATGTCGTTATCGGTCGCGATGGGCGAGTAAAAGAAGCGAAGACCTACAGTCGAGTAGACAATGAAGTTGAGGACGCGGCGCTCACAGCAGTAACTAAATGGGCATTTCAACCCCAGACCGTCGATGGAGTTCCCGCACAGATTTCGACCAGCTTCACGCTACCTTTCCCGACTGATTATCAAAAGGTGGATGCGAGCCAGCCCCAGGCCCGGCCCATGTTTGACCGCTTGCGCGCGGCCGGCGATCTGCGGCTTGAGGGGGCCCCTGCTTTCCATATGAAGGCCAATTTCCATTCCGAAGATGGTACGGCGAAGGGGATCTATGAGGAGACGTGGATTTCGCCCGAGAAATGGCGGAGAGAGGTGAAGCTGAATGATACGACAGTTCTCGAAGTCAGAACCGAGACCGCCTTCTATCGGACTTTTCCCGGAAAGTACGCACCGCGTTTGGCCGACGACATAATGGACGCCGTCTCTTTTAATTTGCCCGGCGACAACGGCAGCGATTTCCACGATCCCGATTGGGGCGTCACTGGAACTAAGCTCGCGAACCTGCCCGTGCTGAGGTTGTCCGCCGGCTACATCAACCCGCAGGGGAAGCCAGACCCCCTCGCAAGGCAATTTTTCGTTGAGGAGAAGACTGCCTTCCTGCGAGGTCGTTACCACTACTCCGCTATTACAATCTTCAATGACTTGCAGCCGTTTGGACAAAAGGTCGTCGCCCGCAAGCTGACTATTATCGGCAGCAGTGCGGGGAAGGTCGAAATCACGATTGATATGCTGGAACCGGCGACAAATGTCAACGAGGCGATCTTCACGGTTGCAGGAGTGAAGCCGGTTTTCACCACTGACAGCGAAGATGAGCGCTTTACTCAGCCCGTTGCTATTTACACCGTCAAGCCTTCAGTTCCAGGATGGCACGGACGTGTCACCTGCGCCGTCCAGATCGACGAGCATGGTCATGTTCGCGACGTCGACGTGAAGGGTACCGCCGACGAGTCCGTCATCAAGCCCATTCGCGCAGCCCTCATGACCTGGGAGTACGAACCAGCGACAATCAACGGACATCCGTCGCTTGGCTTTGTTCAAGTGAACGTGGAATAACGCGGAAGCTTCAGTTCCCAGACATTGGCTGTCGCAAATCGCCGTCACACTCGTTGACGGGGATCGCCGTCAACACCTTCTACGCCGCGGTCAGCAGCATCGGCGCACTCTTGGTGATCACCAGCGTATGCTCGTAGTGCGCCGACGGCCGGTTATCCGCCGTGACAATCGTCCATTTGTCGCCTGCCACGAATGCCCCCCCCACACCCCGCCGCCATAATCCGCTCGGCTCCTGGAGAAGCGCGGCCTCAGCCAGTTGCCACATCAAATAAATCAGCCCCTAGATCGAGCGCAGCGCCCTCATCGGGTCCGCGGAAGCTGCGCGGATTGCGGGAAGCGCTGATGCCAGCAGCGCCATCCCCATCATGATCACAACCCCTGCCACGTAGATGAGTGGGTCTGTTGCGCTGACATCGAAGAGGAAGGAACTGACTAGGCGCGACACGGCGAGCCCCCCAAACACCCCGAGGCCGCATCCGAGAAGCGCCAGTTTCGCGCCCGAAATGAGCACGAGCCGCACAATGCCGTTGCGTTGCGCACCGAGTGCCATGCGGATGGCAATCTCCTGAGTGCGCAGCGAAACCGAGAAAGTCACGACCGCATAGATTCCAGTAATCGCAAGCAATAGAGCCCCCGCAGCAAAAGCAGTGATCAGGTCGGTGTTGAACCGGCGCGGCGCCTCCACGTTTGAGATTACGTCCTCCATGGGCTGCACTTGCTGCAGCGCTAGCAGCGGATCAACCTCGGCGACGCTCGAACGCAGGGTTTGCGTCATCTGCTCGGGAGGCAACGCCGAACGCAGGACGATATAACCGCTGGCAGGGTTGCTGAGCTTTCCCGTGTATGCAGAGCCGTAGAGAATGGCGGGCTGCTGCGCAGGCATATACCACTGGTCGTTGCTGGGCTCATCGCGAGCGCCCGTTTTCGTATCGGCGACCACACCCACCACAGTTGCCCACGGCAACTCCTTTTTCGGATTGCCGACGTGCATACGCTTGCCAATGGCGCGCTGACCGGGCCAGCAATGTCTGGCCATGGTCTGATTGACGATCGCGACCGGCACTGAGCTGGAGCGGTCGTCGAGGGTAAAGTAGCGGCCGTCGATCAGCGGGATGCCCATGGCAGGGAAGTAGTCGGCGTCGACAATCGCGAACATGGAAAACTTCAGCTTCCACCGGTCCACCGGTTCGTCCTCGATGGTGTAAGCGGCTCCTCCGAAAGCTCCGGATGCGGGGAGGATATTCGTGATACCGACGGCAGTGATTCCGGGCTTGCTGGAGAGTCGCTCGACGATCGCGTGATTGAAGGCGTCGGCGGAAGCATCCGTGGAGTATTGATTGAGGGGTAGTTGATAGCCGGCGACGAGGACGTGGTCGGGGTGGAAGCCGGGGTCGACGGCGCGCATCTTCTGAAAGCTGCGCAGAAAAGCCCCGGACACCACGAGCAACACCAGAGCAATCGCAATCTCCGACACCACAAGGGTCGAGCGCAGCCACGAGTGGCTCGATGCGCCCGTTCCGATCCGCGCACCCTCTTTGAGACTCTCCGTCAGATTCGTTCGCAACGCGGCGAAAGCCGGCGCAAGACTGCAAAGCGCGCCAGTTACCATGGCGAGGAGAAGAGCGAAGCCGGCCACGGTTGCATCCATGGAGACGGAGTCGACCCGCGGCATGGACTCGGGCAGCAAGTGCAACGCGGTGCGGATAGCGATCGCGGCAAACGCCAGGCCCAGCAAGCCGCCGGCAAGGCTGAGCACCAGGCCTTCGAAAACAGATTCGCGGATGATCACGCGGGAACCCGCACCCAGCGCCAATCGAACCGCATATTCGCGGCGCCGGCGGATAGCCCGCACCAGCAGCAGCCCGGCGACATTCACGCAGGCAATCAGCAGCACAATGGAAACTGCCACAAACAGAGTGCGCAGCAACGGCCGGATATCTCCCACGGCGAACTCTCGCAGCGGCTTCACGTCTCCCTGGATGTGAATCGCAGACATGCTGGCGGGAAACTCCCGCATGATCTGCCGGGCCACGCGCTCGACGTCCTGCGCCGCCTGCGCGGGGGTTACGCCGTCCTTAAGGCGGGCGACTATGTGGTATCCCCACAAGCCGGCCCGTTGGTCGGAGAGTTCGTCCGGCGTCAGGCTCATAGGCACCCAGAGCTGCGCCTGGTCGAGGTGACCGTCTACGAGAGGAAACTCGAAACTGCGGGGCATCACGCCGATAATCGTGTAAGTCTTGCGGTCGAGCACGATCGAGCCGCCGAGAATCCCGGGATCGCGATGATATCGGTTCATCCACAACGCATAACTGATCACGGCGAGCGGTTGATGGGCGTCCTCTTCCTGTTGGGTAAAGACGCGCCCAAGAATAGGACTGACACCCAGAGTTGGGAACACCCCAGCGGTGAAGCGAGCTGCATCCACCTCTTCCGGAATCGCGCCGCCGGAAAGTTCGTAGTTGGTGGTGGCGTAGCCGCCAAGGGAAGAAAATGCGCGGGTTGCGCTCGAATATGTGCCGATCTCCCGCGCAGTTACGGGAGTGTTGGCAGGAGCCTTCGGGCCGCTTCCCAGGTGATCTCCCAATAGGACCAGGCGGTCAGGATCGTTGAATGGAAGCGGACGCAGCAGTATTCCTTCGACAAGCGAAAAAATCGCGGTCGTGGCGCCAATGCCGAGGGCGAGTGCCAGGACCACAGTCACGCTGAAGCCAGGCGCTTTCAGCAGTTGGCGAAATGCGAAGCGAAGATCCTGCGTGAGTGCGTACATGTTCTGAAACGATTTCTACGCCGCCGTCAACAGCATCGGCGCACCCTTCGTGATCACAAGCGTATGCTCGTAATGCGCCGAGGGCCTGTGGTCCGCCGTCATGATCGTCCACTTGTCGTCCGAAACGAATGATCTGCCCGATCCCGCCGCAATAATCGGTTCCACGGTGATCACCAGCCCTTCGGTCAAAACCTGATTGGCCTGCGGATCGGCGTAGTTGGGGACTCGCGGTTCTTCGTGGATGGTGCGTCCAATGCCATGTCCTCCCAGGTCGCGAATCACTGAAAACCCGCTGCGCCGCACCTCGCGCTCCACCACCCGCCCAATCTCCGAAACCCGAAAGCCGGCTCGCGCCACCAGCATCGCTTTCGCAAAGGCTCGTTCCGCGCACTCAACCAGGCGTTGGCGCTCTTCCGTCACTTCGCCCACCGGAACCGTTACCGCCGCATCGGCCATGAATCCGTCTTTCTCGACCGCGACATCCAGCTTCACCAAATCCCCTTGCTCCAGCGCCCGTTTGCCGGGGATGCCATGCACCGCTTCATCGTTCACGCTGATGCAGCTCACTCCAGGAAATCCATATACCATCCCCGGCGCCGACCGCGCTCCGTGCCGGCGCATCACGTCCGCACCCACTTCGTCCAACTCCGCGGTGGTGATTCCCGGCCGCACCGCGCTCTTCATCGCGAGCAGCATAAGACAAACCACCGCTCCGGCGGCGCGCATCCCGGCTAATTCTTTTGGGTCTTTAATGGACATGCGATCCCCTCATGCCAATGATTATGATAGCTCCGATTTATGTTCTCAAGGCGGGCCGTTCAGGCGCGGACGGGCTCTTGCGGTCCGAAGAAGAAAAGCAGTATGAATCCGCCGATGTAGAAGGGCGCGCTCTGCTGAAAACTGCAGCCCATGAAGCGCAGAATCAGGCCGAATAATGCCAGCGCTTCGCAAAGTGCATAGGTGGCGACGTAACCGCTCTTCCAGTGGCTCAGTGTGATGGAATCGTCCGGATGCGCAGCCAGATTTTCCGCCGAACGCAACACCAGCGTGCGCCGCACCACGAAGATCACGCCCACAATAGCCACGCCCGCGGTGGTGAAAACGTAGCTCAGTGAGGGATCCACGGCTCGCGCCCCGGAGCCCACAAGTTCGCCCACGACCGCATACAGGAGAATGCTCCCCAGCATGGTCCACTGGACCGCCCGCAGTGTTCTTACGGTCCCCCTCATTTATGTGTATTCTCCCGCAGTTTCCGGAAGCCGGGTAGTACTTTCTCCCGGCTGGAACCCCCAAGGTAATGTAGGAAATTGCTGTACGGTTGGGGTGCGGGATTTTACGTCCCTGTGATCTTTACCCGGAGTTCTTCCGGCAGGCGTTCGCGAATCTCCGCCGGCAGGCGGTCATGCACGCGGCGCGCGCCTTCCTTGGCTGCATCCAGCACGGTGACCGGAGCCGGGGTTGCCACGGCGACCACCAGCCAGATCAGTGCCGACAGCGCGAAGCCCGCCAGCGCCGCAATTTCCAGCCAGAACGCGTGCCGCGGACCAAAGTGGCGGATCACTCCAAAGGCCAGCAGAAACACTCCGCCGGAAACCGAAGCCAGGGCAATCAGGCCCACGTCGATGACGCGGTGCATGCGCTGGCGGCTGCGGCAGTGCTCGCAAGCCGCGAAGTGGGCTTCGTAATCGCCGCGCATCTCCGGCGCCAGGCCGGAAATATCGTACCGCCAGCCCGCCAGAATCTTTCCTACGATTGGATCACTGCACTGCTGACTCATACGTAATTACGATCTGGCTCACTCGAATCTGAGCTATTCGAACCGGGGTCCCTACAACCGGATCGGAGCCAGCGCCTCGGATTGCAACGCCACCAAAACCCGGCCCTGGAATAAGCCTCCGCGTTCGGCCAGCGCCGCTTCCGCTTGTTTCCGCGCGATTTCCGGATGGTTATTCTCTTCAGAGAGATGCGCCAGCACTACAAACGCTGCATTGTTATCATAGTCGCTGGTGAAGAAATCCGCGAGTTTCTCATTAGAAAGGTGCCCCACGTTGCTCGCCACCCGCTGCTTCACCGCCCACGGATAAGACCCTCCGCGCAGCATCTCCACATCGTGGTTCGATTCCATCACCAGGATGTCTGACCGGCGCAGGTGGTCGCGAACATTCACTGGCAGGTAGCCCAGATCGGTGACCACGCTTACCTTCGCGCCTTCCACCAGGAAGGTGAAGCCCACGGGATCGGCCGCGTCGTGAGGTATGGTGAAGGGCTTCACCTCGATATCGCCAATCTGAAAGCGATGCCCCGGTTCGAAACGCTCCAGCCTCTTCAGTTCCGGACGCTCCCCGTTAACGTTGCGCAGCGCCCGCGCCCACGCCGCGTGTGTTGCCCCCGTCATGAAGACCGGAATGCACAGCTTCTTCGCCAGCGTCGCTAAACCGTAGACGTGATCAGAGTGCTCGTGCGTGATCAGAATCGCCGCGAGCGACTGCGGACTTTCGCCCAGCGCCTTCATGCGCTTGAACGTCTCCCGGCAGGAGATGCCGGCATCGACCAGAATCTTTGTCCGCGCGCTCGCCACAATCGCACAATTCCCCCGGCTCCCGCTGGCCAGCATCGAAACCGTCACACCCATTCCCGCAGCATACGCGTCCCCCCTGTGAATCCGGGAGTAACTTCTTCGTTATCCGATACCTTAGAACAGTGGCCAGGGGCCAGGGGCCAGTGATCAGTGATCAGTGATCAGCGATCAGTGGCCAGCTTCGGTTCCCGGCTTTCCTGGCCACTAACCACTGGCCACTGGCCACTGCTTTCTCACTTTCCCTGCCGCAGATTATCGATCACGCCCCGCATCAGTGACCCGCCATATGCGCCCGCGATCCCCGGCAGCGAGGCCAGAAACGATCCATACACCTGCGCCCGCGTCGGCTTCACAGCCAGAAACATGTATGCCGCCAGTTCGCTCAACGGAACAAATGCTCCCACCGCGACGACCCATCGCCACGGCCACCGTGGCCGCAGCAGCCCCAGCAACATGCACGCCATCAGCACCAGCAGCGCCGTGAACAGCAGGTCGTCAATCATCACGTCCGCCCACCCGGTGCCAATGCCCGCGAGTGCGGCCAAAACATAAAACGGCGCATCGCTCTTGGTTCGAGGCGAAGTTCGTGGCGAATCTGGCGCAGTCGTCATGATGCCGCGTGGGCTTCACTCGGTACTAGGTACTCTCAATCAATACCGATAAAATCCCCGCCCGCTCTTCCTCCCCAACCACCCCGCATCCACCATCTTGATCAGCAGCGGGCAAGGCCGGTACTTCGGATCGCCCAGCCCCTCCTGCATCACCCGCATAATGTCCAGGCAAACATCGAGCCCAATAAAATCCGCCAGCGTCAGCGGCCCCATGGGATGCGCCATCCCCAGCTTGAACACTTCATCCACCGCCTCAGCCGTAGCCACGCCCTCCATCACCGCATACATAGCCTCGTTGAGCAGCGGCATCAGCACCCGGTTCGAAACAAATCCCGGAGCGTCATTCACCTCAACCGGCGTCTTGTCGAGTTTGACGGCCAGTTCGCGAGTTTCAGAAAACGTCTCCTGCGAAGTAGCCAGCCCGCGTATCACCTCCACCAGTTTCATCACCGGCACCGGATTAAAGAAGTGCATCCCGATGACTTTTTCTGGCCGTTTAGTCAGCGCCCCCAGCTTGGTAATGGAAATCGACGAAGTATTCGAAGCCAGAATGACGTCGGGCCGCGCCAGCCGGCCCAGATCGCGAAAGATCTCCATCTTGATCTCGATCTTCTCGGTAGCCGCTTCCACAATAAAGTCGCAGTCGGCAAGCCTGGAACGGTCGGTCACCGGCTCGATCCGCTTCAGCGTGGATGCCTTATCCTCGGCTGAGATCTTGTTCTTAGCGACTTCGCGATCGAGATTCTTAGCGATCGTCTCCAGCCCACGATCCAGAAACCGTTGCTCTACGTCGCACAACACGACAGAGAAACCGCCGCGGGCAAACACATGGGCAATGCCGTTGCCCATGGTGCCGGCGCCGACCACCCCAACACGTTCAATCCGCATAACCCGCCTCGCTGAAAACGTTTGAGTCTATCACCCTCCTGGCGGTGTTAAAATTGTTACTGCGATCTTGAGAGTCGTTATCTGAAATTCTCTGCGAGGATTCCCCCATGGCAACCCTAGAACTCCCCACCCGCCCGCGCCCGGCTGCCGCCCATCAAGGCCCATTCATCAACGAGCCCTTTTACGATTTTCGCCACGAAGACACCGCCCGCAAGATGCGCGCCGCCATCGAGCGCGTCCGCGGACAGCTTGGCCGCGAGTACGACCTCATCATCGGCGGCCAGCGTGTCAAGACCACCGACAAAATTAAATCGCTGAATCCTTCCAAGCCTTCTCAAATCGTGGGCATTCACCAGAAAGCCGGCAAAGAGCACGTCGAGCCGGCCATGAACGCCGCGCTGAAGGCGTTCGACTCCTGGAAGAACACGACAATCGAAGACCGCGCCGGCCTGCTCTTCCGCACCGCCGACCTGCTGCGCGACCGCAAAATGGATTACATGGCCTGGCTGGTCTTCGAAGTCAGCAAGAACTGGGGCGAAGCCGACGCTGACATCTCCGAGACCATCGACTTCTGTGAGTTCTACGCCCGCGAAGCCCTGCGTCTCTCCCAGGCGAAAACCTCCGTGCAAATGCCCGGCGAACGCGATTCGCTGGCCTACATTCCACTCGGCGTTGGCGCGGTCATTCCTCCGTGGAACTTTCCCTGTGCGATCATGGCCGGCTTAACTCTCGCTTCGATCGTCAGCGGCAATACCGTGATCCTCAAGCCTTCCAGCGATTCCCCCACCATCGCCGCAAAATTCGTCGAACTGCTTGAAGAAGCCGGCATGCCCGAGGGCGTTGTGAACTTCTGCCCCGGCTCCGGCGCAAGCTTCGGCGATGCCATCGTCGCGCATCCCAAAACCCGCTACATCGCCTTCACCGGATCACGCGAAGTCGGCCTGCACATCAATAAAACTGCCGCCACGCAAGCTCCCGGCCAGCTCTGGATCAAGCGCACTATCCTTGAGATGGGCGGCAAAGACGCCATCGTCATCGACGCCGACGCCGATATCGACTCCGCCGTCGAAGGCGTCGCACAAGCGGCTTTTGGGTTTCAAGGACAAAAATGTTCGGCCTGCTCCCGCGCCATCGTCGATGAACGCGTCTACGACAAATTCCTCGAACAGCTCAAATCCCGGGTCGAAAAAATCACAGTCGGCGATCCCGCCGAAAATACCAACATGGGCGCCGTCATCAACGAAGGTTCGATGAAGACGATCCTCGAATACATCGAGCAGGGAAAGAAAGATGGACGTGTTCTAACCGGCGGCGAGCGCGCCACTGAAGCGGGAGAAGGTTACTACATCCGCCCCACCGTGATTGTCGACATTCCCGCCAAATCAAAACTCGAGCAGGAAGAAATCTTCGGCCCGGTTCTCGCCGTCATCAAAGCCCGCGGTTTTGACAACGCGCTCGAAATCGCCAACGACACCGAGTTCGGACTCACCGGCGCAATCTATACCAAGTCTCGCGACAAAATTGATCGTGCGGTGCGCGATTTCCACGTCGGCAACCTCTACATCAACCGCAAATGCACGGGAGCGATGGTGGGCGCGCATCCCTTCGGCGGCTTCAACATGTCGGGCACCGATTCCAAATCCGGCGGCCCGGATTATCTGTATCTGTTCACGCAAGCGAAGTCGGTCGCGGAGAAAATCTAGCGCGAGATTTGCCCGTGTTGAAATCGGATCGCGCAGGGCACGAGTTTTACTCGTGC
>Ga0209380_10002340_pt1 | contig 12233 bp, 12 predicted proteins | sample HubBroMetageWFT6_FD_188347 | JGI IMG/M metagenome (GOLD analysis project Ga0209380, IMG submission 188347) | Warmed and freeze-thawed soil microbial communities from the Hubbard Brook experimental Forest, New Hampshire - Hubbard Brook CCASE Soil... | ecosystem: Environmental > Terrestrial >...
TCGGCTGAGGAAGCCTGGGGATGGTGACCATTCGATAAACCGGCAGGCTCCGCGACACAAACGTTGCGCGATCGGTGCCAATCTTCAGTCCGTTACGTACGCTAGCGCGCAGTACGAAAAAGAGAGCCCCCGCATGCTGGCGATTCTGTGAGTGCTCCATTCGGCGTCTTCAAGGCTTCGCGACTGCTCTTCCTGCTCGTATGCGTCCTTGGAGTCACGCTCGGAGTCTTTCCCACCATCGCGGTCGCCTCTGTGGCGCAGCCGCGCCTGCTCTCAGCAGGCAACTTCACCGTGATGGCCGCGTCAGCCATCACCAATACGGGTTCCACGACGATAACCGGCAATCTGGCGATCAGCCCGAAGAAGGCCTCATCCGTCACCGGATTCCCGCCCGGCGTGGTCACCGGAGCCAAGGACGAGGACAACGCGGTGGCGATCAGGGCGCACACCGACCTCGTAACCACCTACAACGATGCCGCTCACGCCACGCCCTTCAAGAACATGTCAGGCGTGAACCTGGGGGGTAAGACACTCACTCCGGGCGTCTACCATTTCAGTTCCTCGGCACAACTCACCGGCACGTTGATCCTCAATGGAGAGGGTCGATCCAGCTCGGTCTTCATTTTTCAGATCGGATCCGCACTGACAACCGCAAGCGCTTCCCGGGTCGTGCTCATCAACAGAGCAAGCTCCTGCAACGTGTTCTGGCAGGTGACCAGCTCCGCGACTCTCGGGACGGCCACGTCGTTCCAGGGGAATCTGATCGCTCTCACCAGCATCACTCTCACCACCAGAGCCACCATCGGAGTGGGCGGTGGCGCCAACGGTGGGCGCGCTCTGGCAAGGAATGGCGCTCTGACACTTGACACCAACATCATCAGGCCGCCGACTGGCGTCTGTGCAGCCTCGACCACAGTGTCGACGCCGTCAACCGGGGCTGCGCCAAGCGCGCTTGTCCCGTTGCTGCTCGGCTCGGGCGCGTTCCTGGTGGTGGCATCGGCGGTCCGCCGGCGCCGTTCAAGGTAGACCGACACCTTCGGACCCTGGCGCGTGCCGATCGCGGTCACCTTTGAAATCCCTCCCAACGATGACCTTTCGCGCTCACCATGTTGGCCATGCGCACGTCCGGCCGCGGCTCGGCCCGTCAGGATCCGTCGCACGACCGCACGACCCTTGGGCGTGACGGCCCGAGCCTGAGCCGTATCGGGCTCGGGCTGGCGGCGATCGGACGCCCCGCGTACATCACCACAAATCGCGCCGCCGACCTCGGTGGTGACCGCTCGGAGGCCGCGCTCGGCGAGCGGACCTCGGAGTTGCTCGACTTTGCGTACGCCGCCGGCGTGGGCTACGTCGACGTTGCACGCTCTTACGGGTTGGCCGAGGCGTTTCTCAGCCGATGGCTGGCGCGCCGCGGAGGCGTTGACGACCTGGTGATCGGCTCCAAGTGGGGCTACACGTACGTTGGGGGATGGGATCTCAGCGCCCCCGTGCAGGAGGTCAAGGACCTTTCCCTGGCGACCTTCGAGCGTCAGTACGCCGAGACTCGCGCACTGCTGGGCGATCACCTTCGCCTCTACCAGGTGCACTCGCTCACCATCGATTCGGGGGTTCTCGAGGATCGGCTCCTGCTGGCTGCGCTCGCAGACTGCCGCCGTGACGGCCTGCTCGTCGGCATCACCACCACCGGTCCAAAGCAGTCGGACGCCATCCGTGCGGCACTCGAAGCGCGCCTTGACGGAGTGCCCGTGTTCTCGTCGGTGCAGGCGACCTGGAACGTGCTCGAGCCGTCAGCAGGGCCCGCGCTCAGCGAGGCTTTCGAGGCCGGATGGGCGGTGATCGTGAAGGAGGCTGTCGCCAACGGCAGGCTCACTCGCGCCGGAGACGCGGGAAATGACGAGAGCCCGCTTGGCCGCGCCGCTTCAGCATCAGGGGTGCAGCCGGACGCGCTGGCGATCGCGGCGGCCCTCGCGCAGCCATGGGTCTCGGTCGTCCTCAGCGGAGCTGCGACCGTCGAACAGCTGATCAGCAACCTCCGAGCGCTGGACACCGGTGCGGTGGAGATACCGGATATCGCGGAGCCGGCCGGCGCCTACTGGGCCGCACGGTCGGCGCGACCCTGGACCTGAGCGTTTATTGCTGCTGCTGCTGTTGCTGTTGCTGCCAGTGCACCGCGGCGTGATGCTCCACCTGGTCCACCTGCTGGTTGGACATTCGAGCGATTCGCACCGTCACCTCCGGTGGAGCGCCCGTGGCCGTTCCGAAGAAGAGCCCGTGATGTGGTGCGACGTCCCCATAGTCCCGGCCGACGGCCAGCCGGAGGTGATGCGCACCGACGTGCTGCCCGAGAGTCGGGTCGAGTCCGAGCCAGCGACCGTCGGAGCCACAGATCTCGACCCACGCGTGCGATTGCCCTTCGACCACCCTCTCATCGTCGACGGGTCCCAGGTAGCCGCTGACGTATCGCGCCGGCCACCCCGCCCCACGGACCATCGCCAGAAAGAGGTGGGTGAAGTCCTGGCACACTCCGGCGCCTCCCGCAAGGAGGTCGTCGATGCTCGATTCCACGGTCGTGGCGCCACTCACGTAGCGCAGCTCGCGCGGGATGCGCTGCGCGGTTGCCAGGATGCTGTCGAAGCTCCTGTCAGCGCCGTTCCACTCATGCCAGAGCGATCGCGTGTTGTCCGCCAGCGGCACTCGAGGGCTCGGGAGCACGTACTCGAGGCGTGGATCGCTCGCGAGCACCTCCTGGTCCCACTCTGAGAGCCGGCGCCGCCGGGGTTCTGTGTTCTCGACAACCGCGTCGACGGTGAATTCGAGCAGGTCGTGCGGCGTGGTCACGTCGACGCGGTGGACGAAATTGCCGAAGTAATCCACGCGGCTGCGGGGCACCGCCCACGGCTTGCTCAGGAGTGCGAATGTCAGGGTGCGCTGCGATCCGCGGTCGCGCGGTCGCATGCGCACCTCGTTGTACGAGAGGCTCACCTTCCCGGTGTAGCGCAGGACAGTGCGGTGCGACACCGAGTAGGTCAGCGTGTCAGTACCCATGTGTCCTTGCTCCCGCCTCCCTGTGAGGAGTTGACGACGAGCTCGTCGGGGTCGCCGGCCACTCGGGTCAGACCGCCCGGCACGATCCAGGGCCGCTCGTCGAGCAGCACGAACGGACGGAGGTCGACGGCGCGTGGCTCGAAGCCGCCGCCCGGCCGCAGGCACACGGCCCGGCTGAGCGCCACCTCCTCCTGGGCGAGCCACTGCCGGGGATTGGCCATGACCCCGTCGAGCACGACGCTGCGCTCGGCCGACGACATCAGCCGCCCAAAGTGGATTCCGTAACCACCGCTGGCGTCCACGGGCTTCAGCACTATGCTGCCGATGTTGGCCACAACGTACGCTCGCTGTCGCGGGTCGGTGAGGTCGTAGGTGGGCACGTTGTCCATGAGCGGCTCCTCGCCGAGGTAGTAGCGGATCATCGCGGGGACGTAGGGGTAGATCACCTTGTCGTCGGCGACGCCCGTTCCGGGCGCGTTGGCAATGGCGACATTGCCGCGCCGCCATGCCTCGATGAGTCCCGGGGCTCCGAGCATCGAATCCCGGCGGAACACGAGCGGATCGAGCCATTCACTGTTGACGCGCGAGTAGATCACGTCGACGTGCTGGGCGACTCCCTCGGCGTCGCGACGGTAGACCTCATCCTCGACCACGATGATCTCGTGTCCTTCGACGAGCGTGGCGTTCATCTCGTCGGCGAGGAGCCGGTGCTCGTAGTACGCGGCGTTGAATGGACCCGGCGTGAGCACGACGATGTCCGCGTCCCATTGGCGCGGGGCGATGCGCTGCAGGATGCGACGGAGGCGGCCGGTGTAGCCGTGGATCGGCCGGACAGGTGCGAGTTCGAACCAGTCCGGTGCCAACGATTCCATCGCGCGCCGGGACTCGAGCGCATAGGCGATGCCGCTCGGTATGCGCACGTTGTCCTCGAGCACGTGGAACGTCCCCTTGACACGCACCACGTCAATGCCGGAGACGTGGCACCAGGTCGCGCGCGGCGGGCGGACGCCGACGATGTCACGGAGGTAGCCGGTGCTGCTGTAGACGAGACGTCCGGGCACCACGCCGTGTCGAATGGCTCGCTGCGAGCCATAGCAGTCGGAGACGAAGAGGTCGAGTGCCATGGCGCGCTGCGACAGCGCGCGATTGAGGGATCGCCACTCACCCGACGAGAGCACCCGCGGCACCGGGTCGAACGGAAAGATGGGGGCGACGCCCTCAGTGGGAACACCGAAGGTGACCCCACGGTCGGCGAACCACTGCTGCGCATCGCGGCGGAGTTGAGGCAGTGTGCCGGCGGCGCGCTCGAGGGTCGCGAGCAGCTCCGTGTAGGGTGGCCGGACCACCCCGTCGAGGTCGACGCATTCGTCAGCCGCCCGCGGCAGACCCAAGGCGGCGTCCCGGGCGGTGCCGGCCTCGGTTGTCATCCACGGACAGTACTCCCCGAATCCGCCGCATCGTCATTGGTCGCGGCGCACAAGGTCGCGTCCCGCCGCTTGTGCAACCAGGGCGGTTCACGCGCCCCGATTCGGCGGTACAGTGAGGATCGTGATCGACGCCCCCACGAGCGTTCGACGGCTTCGCGTGGGCTGTGAATTTCTCCATGACCTCGACTGGCCGGTCACCTTCGTCCTCCAGGTGGAGCCGCGCCGCGACACGGTGCTCTCGATGAGCAGTGCCGGGGTCGAAACCTGGCCGCCGGCAAGCCTCCACGAGTACAGCGATGTGTACGGGAACACGTGCCAGCGGTTCGTGCTCGGGCCTGGGAGTGCGCGCATCCGCTACGAGGCCGAGGTCGAGGTCGAGGGCGGCATCGACGAGGTCGACGAAGGGGCGGCCGGATCCACGGTTGCCGACCTGCCCGACTCGACCCTCCATTTCACCCTCGCGAGCCGCTACTGCGAGTCCGACAGGCTCGGCAACACGGCCTGGCGTCTCTTCGGCGACGTGACACCCGGCTGGCAGCGCGTGCAGGCAGTCGTCGACTGGGTGCACGACAACATCACGTTCCGGCACGGCAGCAGTGGTCCGTCGACGGGTGCGACCGACATCTACCTCCAGCGCGAGGGAGTCTGCCGCGACTTCGCCCATCTCGCGGTCACGTTTCTTCGCGGACTCAACATCCCCGCGCGCTACTGCTTCGGATATCTCCCCGACATCGACGTACTGGCGCTCGACGAGCCGATGGATTTCGCGGCGTGGCTCGAGGCCTATGTCGGTGACCGCTGGTACACGTTCGATCCACGCAACAACACCAGGCGTACCGGCCGCGTGCTCATCGGGCGCGGGCGTGACGCGCTCGACATCGCCATGATGACCCACTACGGTGCCGCTCCCCTGCGCGCCATGCGCGTCGTGGCCGAGCCGATCGATGCTCAGCCGTGGTCCAGCGCCGAGCCACCGGTGGTGGGCGAATTCCCCGGTGACCTCCCGTGACGTTGCGGCCCGGCTTGCAGCCGGACGAAGCGGCGCCGAGCTGGTCCTCGGATCCTCTGGAGCTCGATTGGGACACGGTGCACCGGACCCGCTACCGGATTCATCAGCGAATCACCTACCGGTACGACGGACCGGTGCGGGCGCTGCAGCAACGACTGGTTGTCCAACCGCGGAGCGTGCACGGTGATCAGCGGCGGATCAGCCGTCGCCTGAGCGTCCTGGACGCGACTCCGCAACGAGTCGACGCAAGCGTGGATGTGTTTGGGAACACAGTCGTGACGCTGAACATTCCGCGAGTGGAGGAGAAGGTCACCTTCGTCACCTCCAGCATCGTCGAGCGAGACGCTCGCCACGGTCCCCACCTGGTGCCGGCCTCGGTGCTCGAGGATCGCCGGCTGCTCGACGCGACGCCGCTCACCGGTGTGGGTCACGCCATCGACGTTCTTGTTGAAGAGCTGCAATCGAGCGGCCTGAGCGGTGCCGGACTCGCGGCAGCTGCAAACGAGTGCGTCCACAACGCCATGAGCTACCAGCATGGCGTGACGTCGGTGCACACCACCGCGGCCGAGGCCCTGGCCGGCGGCGCCGGCGTCTGCCAGGACTTTGCTCACGTGTTGCTGGCGCTGACCCGTCGTCTCGGCTTTGCGTCGAGGTACGTCTCGGGACAGATGCTCGGATTCGGCGGCTCCCACGCCTGGGTCGAGGTGATGGTGCCGGATGGTGCGGGCCATGCTCGGGTGCTGTCGCTCGATCCCACCCACGGTCGCGCGACCGGGTACGAGTACGTCACCGTCGCGGTGGGTCGCGACTACGCCGATGTCGCGCCGTTATCCGGGACGTACCGCTCTCGGTTCGCGGGTTCCCTGATCGCGACCAAGCGCGTGTTCATGACCGCCCTCGGGCCAGGCGATTGCGTCGACGACGACGTGCGCGATATCGCCTGAGCCTCGCGCCCCCTCCCGCTCGGGGTCAGTCGCCGACCAGCTCGTAATACGGATTCAGGATGGCGAGCCGGCGGCGCCAGAGTCCGACCATCCCCTCGACAAGCACCCGCGCGCCCAACTCGATGCCCGGGATGCGCCGCCGCCCCGGAAAGACGAGCAGCAGGCTGCCGGCGTCATCACCGATCTCACACCCGAGGCTTGACCCGGTTTCCGTAACCTGGACCTGCAGGTTTCGAACCGTCCCGGTCGCGCGGATGCGATTACGCCACTTCGCCTGATTGATCGGCGCCGTTGCCACCGGAGGCTCGTCTGACTCGCGGTCACCGAGAGGTTCGGGGATCACTCCTCGTGCCCTGTCACCGGCACCGGTGTCGATACGGCGGAACGATGCGTGTGCCGGTGCCATCTGCAGCAACTGTGTCAGAGATCATGTCGAGGAACTTCGTCCTGCATGCACACATCTGGTTTTCCTCTGCTGGTGCATCCGGCATCAACTGGCGATCGACTCGAGAGGAGCGAGCGCCGGCGCGGCCTCCTCGTTCTCGTTGTCGATCCGGGCGACGTCGCCCCGCCGAACGGTCGCCGCGAGGATCACCGCACCGCTCAGCATCAGCAATGCGCCGACCAGAAACGCCACGTGGAAGCCGGAAACGAGTGCGCTCACGCTGTTGGCGAGCGTGGGGGCATGACCGAGTCCCGAGAGCGTGTTCGCGGTTGTGTTCGCGGCGAGGGTCGAGAGCACCGCCAACCCGATGGCGCCACCGAGCTGCTGGGACGTGTTGAGCAACCCGGATGCCAGCCCGGCGTCCTCGGCGGCCACGTTGGTGGTCGCGATCAGGGTGATCGGCACAAAGGTGAGCCCCATACCCAGGGACATGATCATCAGCCCAGGCAGAAGATCGCCGAGGTACGTGCCAGCCACGGGGATTCTGCCGAGGACGATCAGTCCCACCGCTGCGATCGACATCCCGGTGAGCCCGACGATGCGGACGCCGACTCTGCGGATCAGCTGCTGCGACAATCCCGCGCCGGCGACGATGCCTGCGGTCACTGGGAGAAACGCGAGTCCGGCGCGCAGCGCGCTATAGCCGAGCACCTCTTGCACGTAGATCGACGCGAAGAAGAACATCGCGAACATGCCGCCGGCCACGAGCAGCATGGCCGCGTTGGCCCCGCTGATCGAGCGCATGCGGAAGATACCGAGACGGATGAGCGGATGGCGGAGCCGTGACTCGAGCATCACGAACGCGCTGAGAAGGACAACCGCGATGGCGCCAAGTCCAAGCGTCTCAACCGAGAGCCATCCCGCCGTCTGGGCGTTGACGAGCGCATACACCAGCACCACGAGCCCCGCGGTGACCGAGACGGCCCCCGCGATGTCGACGCCACCGCGGGCGTTCTCGACGCGGCTCTCCGGCACGAACCGGAGCGCGAGCACGATCGCGAGCACGCCCACCGGAACGTTCACGAAGAAGATCCACTGCCAGGAGAGCAGGCTGGTCAGCACACCGCCCAGCAGGAGGCCGACCGCCCCACCACCGACAGCGACCGCGCTCCAGACGCCCAGGGCGGTGGTCCGCTCGCGGCCCTCGGCAAACGTCGTAGTCAGAACCGAGAGGGCCGCCGGTGTGACCAGCGCCCCGCCCAGCCCCTGCAGCGCACGGCCTGCCACGAGAATCCCCGCGGAGCTCGCGAGCCCGTTCATCAGCGAGGCGGCGGAAAACAGGACGATCCCGGCGAGGAACAGACGTCGCCGCCCGATGAGGTCGGCGGCGCGGCCGCCGAGCATGAGGAAGCCGCCGAACGCGAGCGTGTAGGCGTTCACGATCCACTGCAGGCTCGATGGCGAGAAGTGCAGTCCTCGCTGGATCGAGGGGAGCGCGACGTTCACGATGGTCGCGTCGAGGATGACCATGAACTGGGCGATGCCCACGATCACGAGGACGAGCCAGGGGTTGACGCGTCGTGGTTCCATATCGTTCGTCCTCACTTTGGGGTAGAATCGGAGCGTGGGCTCCGGTTATGGGGTACTATACGGAACGATGGTTCCGTTTGTCAAACAACGCCAGGATCACGGATGAGCACGGGGATGACCGGGAGAGAGCAGCCCGAGGCTGCAACAGAGAACGCCGAGCGGCACCTGCGCGCCGACGCGCAGCGCAACCGCGAGCGGATCCTCGAGGCAGCCACCACCTTGATGGCCACCCACGGCATTGACGTACCCATCGACGAGATCGCCCAGCTCGCCCAGGTCGGCGTTGGCACGGTCTACCGCAACTTTCCGACCAAGGGAGCGCTGTTCGAGGCTCTGCTCAAGGCTCGGCTCCAGCCGCTCGTCGTCGCGGCACGATCGGCGGCCGGTTCCGGGGATCCCGGCGATGCGTTCGTGACCTTCGTCCGCAAGCTGACCGACGAGTTTGCGGACTTCAAGGCGCTTGCCGATGCGATGGCCGCCGCAGGCATCGACCTCAGCATCGCCAAACACGAGATATCGGGTGAGCTGATCGCCGCCGTGAGCGAGCTCCTCGAGGGGGCTCAGCGAGCCGGACGGATCCGGCCGGACGTGACCATATCCGACGTGTCCGCGATGATGGCCGGTCTCAGCCACACGGATCCGTCGTTCATGGATCCGCCGCAGCGGCAACGATGTGTGGCGCTGGTCTGCGATTCGCTGCTCGTCGGCGCGCGCAGTGTGCTGCCTCGGAAAAAGTTCGCCGCGGCGCCGCCGGCGCCAAGTCGGAGCTGAGGCTCCTGATCAGGACCGGTTCTCGCTCCTCCTGAGCTCCCAGGCAAGACGGTCGATGGCGCGATGCTTGCCGATCGGGATCTGCAGGGAACGGTACTCGCCACCCGACCGAACCTTGAGGTCGATGAGCCAGGTGCCTCGTTCGCCGCGCGAGAGCAGCACGTCGTCCACGCGCATGACCGCTTGACCGTTGGGGGAGGCCTCAACCACGGGTCGTGGAGCGCGACGTTTGCTCATGATCAACCGGCCACGCGTGCGGGATGCGGCCCGGTGGTGACCAGCCGATCCAGGGTGTGTCCGTCGAGCCCGTACGCTCGATAGAGGAGCTCGATCGGATGCACCGCGGTCACGCCGGTGCCATGGGCGATCTGCCAGCGGCAGGTCTCGCTGTCGCAGGCGGCAAGGTCGGATCCGGTGGCGGCGATGTCGGTGAAGAGGCGTGCGCCGACCGCCATCGCGATCTCGTACTTCTCCTTCTTGAGTCCGTACGTCCCGGCGATCCCGCAGCAGTCGGCATCGAGCTCGATCATGTCGAGATCGGGGACGAGCGCAAGCAGATCGAGTGCCGGCTTGCCGATGCCGTGGCCGCGTTGCTGACAGGGAGCGTGGTAGGGAATCGTCAACGGCAGCGAGCCAAAGTCCGTGCGCAGCGCTCCACGATCGTGAAGGCGCACCAGGAATTCGCACACGTCGTACATCGACTCGCTCACGAGCTTGAGATCCTCGTCCTCGATACCGAGGATCTCGTGCGCCTCTCGCTTCAACATGAGGCCACAGCTGGTCGAGTTCGACACAATCGGCAGCCCCGCGCGCGCGTGCGGGGCCAGGTGTCCGACCAGGCGTCGCACGTAGGTGCGTGCCGCGGGGAAATTGCCGTTCGACTGCAGGGGAAGACCGCAGCAGTCCTGCTGGGGAACGATCACCTGGAAGCCGTTGTGTTCGAGGACCGCGACCACCATCTCGCCGAGGACCGGTTCGTAATAGTTGGTGCCGCAACCGTGGAAGTAGACGACCGCCGGTGCATCCGCGGGCCCGTGGTGGCTGCGTGACCGCCGCTGAAACGTCTTGCCTGCGAAGCTCGGCATCGGCGCATCGCGATGGATGCCGACCACGCTCTGCACCATCGCGCGTACCGCGCGATTGTGGAGCGCCCAGTTGGCCAGCGGGGCGACCGGCGTCCCCAACCGTCCGATGACGGTTGGCCGGGCGATCATCTGATTGCGAAGTGGCACGCCCCGCTTCTCCCAGAGCTTCGCGCGCGCTCGCGAGTTGATCTCGGCGATCTTCACGTCCTGGGGGCACACCTGCGTGCAGATGCCGCACCCCGAGCAGTAATCGACCGATGCATCCGACGAGAGTCCTGCGCCGCGATACCGCTCCGCCTGAGGACCCACGTACTTAGGCCCTGGAAATAGGGGCGTGACCTGGGAGACGGGGCAGTACGTCTCGCAGATCGTGCACTTGACGCAGTGATCCAGCGAGTCGCGGATGAAGTCGTTCACCGCATCGCCTCCGAGATCGCACGCGTAGCCGGCGCCAGGATGGCTCCCGCCGCGGCATACCCGGTTGCGACACTGATTCCCGTTCCGGACTTCTCCTTCCATGGAACCGCGCCGCCGAGAATGGCGCCCGCCGCATGCAGGTTGGCGTACACAGGGTGTCCTTTCGCATCGACCGGCCTGAGCAGATCGTCAATGCCGACGCCCGCCGCGGAAAGTGGCTGAGCGTCGAAGTACGCGGGCGCGAACCGAACGCGACCAGTGTCCGGCACGCCGATCAAGGGCAGATCGAACACGGTCTCATGTGTCGCTCCGAACGAATCGAGCTCCAGCCCGCCGCTGGCGAATCCGCCGGAGGCAAGCACCACCGCGTCGGTGGCATGCGACACGGTGCCCGTGGCGTTGGCCACGTCAACAGCCTCGATACGTGCGTCACTGGTGCGCGCGCCCACCGCCCTCACGCCGAGCACCATGCGCGTTCCGCCAGCCCGCAATGCGCTCGCGAGCGCGTCGAAGAGGCGGATGCCCGGTATCGACGGTGGCAGCGTCGAGACTTCGAAGACTGTTCGTTCCAGCCGCGTTTCGAGCTCGCGCCACGTGTCGTCGGCTCTGCGCAGACCGAGAACCGCCGGCACGCCGATGCGCTCATCCGGCTCGACCCGATCCTTGAGCGCGGCGATCAGCCATTCACTCAGCCTCTCGTTGTCGAACTGTCCGGCGATCACGCGCCCACTCATGTCGACCCGGCGGCCGGGCGGCAGCTCGAGCTCCAGCGCACGGGCGGCGACCGGCGCGGGAAGACGCGCGCCCGCGAGATTGTCCGCGATCAGGGTCGGGTGGAAGTCCTTGAAGCCCTTGAGACCGACAAACACAAAGCGGCCCCCCGCCGTGAGATCACCGCCGGACATCGTGCGTGGAGCGAGCGCCGAGGGCTTGGGCACCCCGAGCGCCGTCGGGAGCAGCAGGTTGCGCTCGAGACCCCCGACGTAGCCCAGCGCGCCGGCGCGTGCGCTGAACCAGTCGAGCGCTGTGGCGAGTTGGTCAGCGGCGATATGTGCGTAGGGATGGTCGCTCGAGCTCGCGACCAGCGTCGCCACGGAGCTCGCCGGATCCTCGATGCGGTTCTCCCCAAGGTAGCCGAGCACATCGACCGTTGCGGGAGCCAGGTGGGTCGCGCCAACACCTCGAGCGACCACGAGCACGCGCTGCCCCTGCTCGGTCAGACGCAGCGCCGCGGTGAGACCCGCGAGCCCGGCGCCGATGACCACGGTGTCGTAGCTCATACCGGCAGATGCTCAACGTCGAGGATGCCCTGAAAGATCCAGTCGTCGAGCCGGGCTTGTCGAAGCTGGTCGCCGTGCAGGATGGGATGAACCCCCTTCCACCGCTCCTCGAGAAAGTCTAGCAGCGTTCGATTGGCACCTTCCCGGTCGACATTCCCGTCCTGGTGCAGGATGCCGGTGGCCCGGTAGATGCAGAACCCACCCTGACACGGCCCCATCGCCAGCCTCAGGAGACGGCGGATGTCGTCCAGGCTCGTCGTGTCTCTCTGCTTGATTGTGT
>Ga0209380_10002341_pt1 | contig 12232 bp, 8 predicted proteins | sample HubBroMetageWFT6_FD_188347 | JGI IMG/M metagenome (GOLD analysis project Ga0209380, IMG submission 188347) | Warmed and freeze-thawed soil microbial communities from the Hubbard Brook experimental Forest, New Hampshire - Hubbard Brook CCASE Soil... | ecosystem: Environmental > Terrestrial > Soil...
CGTGTCCAGCACGGCGTCGAAAGTATTCGACTCGCTGAATCCTGGGAAAAATAAACTGGAGATTGCTTCCTGCACTTCTTCTTTGTTCTGGGTGAAATCCACTTCGATGTGCTGATTCAGATCGTAGGTGATCAACGCGACCCAATCGTTCTTATTGAGATGGCCGAGGAATCCGTATGTCCAATATTTCGCATATTGCGCGAACCATCCGCCGCCAACGTTGCTGAACTCCATCAACAGCACGATGGTGATCGGCGCATCGGTGGGCGCGAAATTGGTGATCTGCTGCGGCTCGCCATTGTCGCTGACGCGAAAATTCTGGCGCTTTAATCCCGTAATGATATTTCCGTCTTGATCGGTGACGACTGCGTCGACGTTTACGAGGTTTGAGGTAATCGATAGCTGATATTCCGGTTTCTTGTCATCTTGTTGCGGCGTGGGCGGATTCGTTGGCTGAGCGGGCGCCGTAGGCGCCGCGCCGGGCGGCTGCGGCGGCTTGATCGGGCCGTTGTCTTGTTGTTGCGCCCAGGCGATCCAGGCATCGGGCGGTACCGCCAGACCAATCGTTAGAATGGCCAGCGCGGCCGCACGTATCCAATTTTGCCTCTTCATGAGTACCTCTCTGGACCCGAACGTCCCCGGAAAGCTTTGATGCTGCCACGTGGCCTAACGGATGGTCAATTGCTTCGCTGAGCACGCCGGGTCACGAGGGGCGGCGGCGCGCGGAGGCTCATGCTACGATGAAATGGTCGCACGTGATCTGCCCGGTAGTCCATTTTCTGGGGGGTGTGGATGTTCCGAAATTTTCTGAAGGCCGCAGTGGCGTGCCTATTCACCGCAACGCTCGTCGCGCCGGCGAGTTTCGCGCAGTCGCGGCAGCAAACTCCTCCGCCCGCGCAACCGGCCGCGCAGCAAGCGCCGCCGTCGACGGACATCACGCACATTACCGATGAAGCGCTGGTCTGGTTGCAAGATCTAGTGCGCATCAACACTACTAATCCGCCTGGCAACGAGCTTGTGGCGGCGAAATATATCGGCACGGTGCTGCAGAAGGAAAATATTCCTTTCGAGATTTTTGAAAGCACGCCGGGCCGCGGCTTTCTCGTGGCGCGGCTGAATGCCGGCCCGTTTCCTGATCCCTCGCGCGCATTGATTTTAATGGCGCATCTTGATGTGGTCGGCGTCGACACAACGAAGTGGACGGTCGATCCTTTCGCCGGCGTGATCAAGGACAACTATATATATGGGCGCGGCGTGATCGACGATAAAGGCATGCTCGCCGCGAATCTGGCCGTCTTCATCATGCTGAAACGCACCAACGCGCACCTGAATCGCGACGTGATTCTGCTGGCGGAAGGCGATGAAGAAGCGGGCGGCAATGACGGCATGATTTTCGCGGTGCAAAAGCATTGGGACAAAATCGCCGCGGCCTATGCGATCAATGAAGAAGGCCGGGTGATCGTCTCGAACGGAAAAGTTCAATACGTGGGCATTCAAGCCGGGGAGAAAGTTCCGGTTAACGTGAACGTGATCGCGACGGGCACATCCGGCCACGGCTCCATCCCGCGCCCCGACAACGCCGTAGTTCATCTCTCCGCGGCGGTAGAAAAAATCGGCGGCTACGAAGCTCCCATCCAACTTAACACCATCACCCGCGCTTATTTCGAAGGCCTCGCCAAAATCGAAGACGACGAGACCAGCAAATGGATGCGCGCGCTAGAAACGTCCGAGCGCCAGGAACACGCCGCGCGAATCATTTCGCAAAGTCCCATCTGGAATTCCATGATGCGCGACACCATCGCGCCCACCATGTTGCAAGCCGGCATTCGCGCCAACGTAGTGCCATCGATGGCGCGCGCCACGCTCAACATTCGCCTGCTTCCCGGTAATTTGCTCGAGCCGCTGCTCGGCAAACTCACGCAACTCGTGAATGATCCGCAAGTTCATTTTGAGCCGCAGACTTCGATCGGCCAGCCCGCGCCGTCTTCACCGGTAGATTCCGATTTTTTTAACGAAATCACGGTAACTGCGGCGAACGAATTTCCCGGCGTCACAGTGATTCCGATGATGTCCACCGGCGCCACCGATTCGCAACAATTGCGCCTACGCAGCGTAAAAGCGTACGGCCTGCTGCCGTTCCCGCTGCCAGAAGCCGAAGTAATGCGCATGCACGCCGACGACGAGCGCCTGCCAATCGACAGCTTCCGCAAAGGCGTCCTATTCCTGGATCACATAGTGATAGGTTTCGCGGTTTCCCAGTAGGGGAGGGTGCTTTAGCCCTCCCGCCTTTCGGTCCCGCTTTCTGGCGCTATTTTGAGGACTCGAAAAACACGCCCACAGCGGCTAAAGCCGGATCATTTTTGAGGTATTTGCGGCATGACTAAAGTCATGCCCTGACAAAGCGTAACCCCTTCAGCTAAAATTTGAGACGCCGACTGAAAGGAATTAGATGTCGTCGAAAAATCGCAGAGCAAAAATTGTTTGCACTATCGGGCCAGCTACGTCGAAGCCGGAGATGGTCGATCGCCTGGTCCGTGCGGGCATGGACGTTGCGCGCTTGAATTTCTCGCACGGCGCTCCAGCCGAGCATGCTCAAAGAGTGGCCGCCATCCGGCGAGCTTCCGGCATCCACGAAAAACCAATCGCCATTCTGGGCGATCTGCAAGGCCCGAAAATCCGCACCGGCAAGCTGGCAGGCGGCGGCAAGATCAATTTGAGCGTGGGCCAGAAATTCGTAATCACCACGGAGAACATCCTCGGGAATTGCGACGGCGTCAGTACCACATTTCAGGAACTCCCGCACGCGGTGCATAAGGGCGATCGCATTCTTCTGAGCGACGGGGAGATTGCTTTGCGCGTCGAATCGACGCAAGGGCGCAAAGTAATCACGCGCGTGGAGGATGGCGGTGAGCTGGGCGAGCATCAGGGCATCAATCTTCCCGGCGTAAAATTGAATATTCCTTCGCTGACTCCCAAAGACCGCAAAGATCTGGTGTTTGCGCTGAGCCTGGGTGTGAATTATCTGGCGCTGAGTTTCGTCCGCTCCGCGCGCGACGTGAAAGCCGCCAAAGCCGCCGTGGCGCGCGCGGGAAAAACTACTCCCGTGATCGCCAAGTTGGAAAAGCCGGAAGCGATCGAAAATCTGGATGAAATTCTGAGCGTGGCGGACGGGGTGATGGTGGCTCGCGGCGATCTCGGCGTGGAAATGAATCCCGAGCAAGTCCCGGTTGTGCAAAAGCAAATCATCTCCCGCGCCCGCAACACTCTGGTCCCGGTAATTACCGCGACGCAAATGCTCGATTCCATGACGCAAAATCCCCGCCCCACTCGGGCTGAAGCCTCCGACGTGGCCAATGCGATTTTTGACGGCAGCGACGCGTTGATGCTTTCGGGCGAGACTGCCGTGGGCCGCTACCCGATCGAGTCGGTGGAAATGATGGATCGCATAATCCGCGTAGCCGAAGCCAGCATCACCGAGCCTCAACGCCCAGCCCGCTTCACCGAACTGCACATCAACGAAACAATCGCCGAAGCCATCTGCCACGCCGCCGAAGAATTGCACATGAAAGCGATAGCGGTGTTCACCGAATCCGGTTCGTCCGCAAGGCTAGTCTCCAAATATCGTCCGCGCGCCCCGATCATCGCCTTCAGCCCGAACCAAGAGACCCGCCGCCGCATCAGCCTCTATTGGGGCGTCCGCCCGCGCTCGATAGTCCATCTAAGAAACATAGACGCACTGGTAGCAGCGGCAGAAAAACGCCTGCTGGAAGAAAAGGTAGTTCAAAAAGGCGACGTAATCGGAATCATCTCGGGCACGCCGTTAGGCACCACCGGCAGCACAAACATGATGCGGCTGCACCGTATCGGCGAATAGTCGCCGCTCAATTCACCCAATTGTCGGGGCGCGACGGGGGCTTGTCCTGATGTTCCCGCGTATAAACTTCGAATTTCTTCCGTAATCTTTGGCGCTGCCAGTCTGAATATTTATTCCGGAAGCCGTAAAAATACGAGCCGCGCCGCAAGTAGAGAAATCCGACCAGCATGCCTCCGAGATGGCAAATATGGCTGACGCTATCGCCGCCTGAACTTAAACTAAAATAAAATTCCAGCGCGCCCATGATCAGCACATAAACTTTCATCGGCAACGTGACCGGAAATGGAATGATCCACACTTGCTGATCCGGAAACACAATTGCTGCTGCGAGCAGAATTCCGTAAATGGCGCCCGACGCGCCAATTGTAGGAATCGTCGACGTTCCCACGCCGTGGGGATCGATGATCGTCTTCACGATCACTTCCACGAGCCCAGCGCCGACACCGCACGTGAAGTAGTAGGTGTAAAACCGGCGCGTCCCCCATGCCATTTCGAGATCTTTGCCGAACATCCACAGAAAAAGCATGTTCAGCAAAAGATGCATGATGCCGCCGTGCAGGAACAGGTAGGTAAAAAGCTGCCAAACGAAGCCAAAGTGCGTCACTTCGACAGTCATCAAGCCGAAATGATTGTTCACCCAGCGGTAAGCGTCCTGTCCGCCAAACAACGCCACCAACGTCTGCCCGAGAAACACCACCGCGCAGGCGATAATCAGCGTCTTAATTCCCCGGGGAAACGCACCGCGCAGATTAAATCGAGGACCGTAATTGCGGAAACCACCCATCGCGCAACAAGTCTAGCCACAGCGAGCCGCCACTGTCAAAGAAGCGACGCCGCCGGCATCCCCCGTAGCGCTGGCGTCCCGCCGGCTCTTACGAAGATAGAATTAGTTGAAGGCGAAAAATACGGACGGCGCTCACACGTACAAAAAGAGGGCTGTAGTCAGATTTCGTCTCCCGCCATTTCGATTGCCTTTAGCGCAATCGTGCTCGTAAGAGCCGGCGGGACGCCGGCGCTACGAAAGACCGGGCCGGCGTCCTAATTCAATTTTTTCCGCGCACTAATGAACAGTGAAAGCGCCAGCAATAGAAACATTATGATTCCCACCAACGAAGACCCGGCAATCTTCGGAAAAAAGTTTGGCCCAATCGAAAGCAAAGTGGGCGACCAGGGCAAATGCAGCGAAGCCACCATCCAATGCGGCACATGCGAACTCAAATCCGGATCCTGAAACAAATTAATCACAATTGCCAACAATCCAAACACGCCGCCAGCAGCAATCAATCCACTTGCATAAAGCGCCCCAGGGCTAGCCTCGCTCTCCTCCGTTTTCTCCTTAGCGCTAGCCTCAATGGCCCAACGCACTAATCCTCCGGCGAACATCGCGGCCGTGGTGCCAATCGACAAATAAGAGCCCACCGCAAAGGCCAGCGAGCGCACGCCCAAAATCTCAATGGCCACGACCAGGGCCACACCCATGAAAACCAATCGCCAGGGCAATCGCTGATTCAAAATTCCGTTGATCACCGTAGCCATGAGACGAGCCTGCGGCGCCGGCGCTTTGTCGCTGCCAATTCCCTGCGCCCACTGGACTTCAATCTGCTTCGAATCGCGGTCATACAAATATTCGCCGTCGGGAATTTCATGCGAGCCCAGCGAATTAATCAAAATGTAGTTCTTGCCCTGATACATGAACGAATTGCGCTCGATCTGCACGCCCGTCGGCAACGCAGAGATGTTCACCGGCAACTTCGCCGGCAAATATCGCTCAAGACCCGTGTTCATCAGATTCAGGGTGCCGCCAATCGCAATCGTCGACACAGTGACGCCGATCAACAATCCAAGTTGCTGCTTCCATGGTGTCGAGCCAACGAGATACCCCGTCTTCAAATCCTGCGAAGTAGCCCCAGCAATCGCTGCCGCGATGCAAACCACTCCGCCAATCGTCAAAGCCAGCACGGCGTAATTCGGCGCGGTCCAGCCGGCAAAAAAGAAAATGCCGCACGTGGCCATCAGGGTGGCGATGCTCATGCCGCTGACGGGGTTCGACGAATTGCCCAAGAGGCCGCTGATCCGCGAAGCCACGGTCACAAATAAAAATCCGAACACAACCACGAAGAAACCCGCAAATAAATTCTGGTACCAGGTCGTGTCGGCGCCCTGCATCGGATGGAAGGTGAGCAGCACCCACATCATGGCGATAATCACGATCGAGCCCACGACCACCGTGCGCATCGACATATCATCTTCAATGCGGCTAGGCGCCACCGCTTCCGCCCCACTCTGCGAACGAATATCTTTCAACCCCGATCGCAGCGCCGAAATAATCGTGGGCATGGTGCGTATCAACGTGATCAAGCCCGCGGCTGCCACGGCTCCCGCGCCCATCGGGCGGATGTAGCTTCGCCACAAATCATCCGGGGTCATGAGCGGAATCGGAATGGTCGCCGGATAGATCGGAGTATTTCCGGAAAGCTGCCCGAAAAATTTAATTGCCGGCATGATCAAAAGCCACGAGACCACTCCGCCGGCAAATAAAATCCCCGAAACTTTCGGCCCGATGATGTAGCCGACGCCTAGATATTCGCTCGTGATGGTCATGCGGAAGGAAGCGCCCGGCAGCCATCCAGGGCGGTTCTCCGGCTGCGTGTTCCACATCTGAAACGTGTTCATGCAAAAGGTGTAAACCCCGCCCAATCCCAATCCCCAAAAAACCCGCCCAGCAAACGACCCGCCCCGCTCCCCCGCCACCAAAACATCCGCGCAAGCCGTCCCCTCAGGAAATGTAAGATTCCCATGCTCCTTAACAATCAATTGCCGCCGCAGCGGAATCATAAAAAGCACGCCCAGCCATCCGCCAAGCAGCGCCAAAGGAAAAATCCGCCAGAAGGTAAATTCCGATCCAAATCCCAGGAAAATCAGCGCGGGCAAAGTAAACATGACGCCGGCAGCCAACGACTCCCCAGCCGACCCGGTGGTCTGCACAATATTATTTTCAAGAATGGTAGCGCGGCCAAAAGCCCGCAAGATGCTGACGGAGAGCACCGCGATTGGAATTGAAGCGGAAACCGTCAATCCAGCGCGCAAACCCACATAAACGGATACGGCTCCAAACACGATGCCGAAAAACGCGCCCAACAAAACCGCGCGGATCGTGAATTCAGCCAAAGTCTCCGAGGAATCAACATAAGGCCGAAACTCGCCCGGCGGCGCAGTCGAACTCCAAACTTTATTAGCCATCAACACCTCCGCGCGCGCCAAGTGCCAAGCCCCGCGCCAAATTGGCCCACAAACTCGGGCACGTTAGCATCACGCCCAGCCCGAAACAAGCCGCAATCACGCGAACCCGGTACCGCAGGCGTCGCTGCCGGCGCCTTGCGACACAAGAGTAAGCCACGTCTCCAATTCAGCGACGGCGCAACTTCCCGCGCTCGCACCTGTCGTCCGATCTCAACCCCGGGGCACTACGAAGTCAATCCGCGCCATTTCCGGCAGCATCCTCAGTTGCGCCCGCAGCCCGCGCGATGCCCGGCGCTCCGCTTCCGCCGCGAGCCGCGAAACATCCTCAAGGCCGAGCTCCAAAAAATAAATATCCGCCCGCCGGCCATAAGAATATTCGACGTAAGCCGGCCGCCGCGCTTTCGCCAAGTCCATCAGCGCGTCCCAAAAGCTGCGCCAGCGCAACAAACGACGCCGCGTACCCGATTCGCGCGAAATTTCGATGGAATGTCGCGGAGGGCTGCCGCTCGATGCGAAAACTACGGCTGAGCACGCCGCTGCGTGAAACGCGCGCGATGGATCGGCGACCGGATAGCCTGCGAGCGCTGCATCCAGATCGCCGGCCGCCGTTTCGAAGCCGTTCCACCAATACCGGTAGCCATGGTAAACCACGGCGCCCGATCGCAGGATTTGCGCCACTCGCTCGCGGTCGAGTCCAGTGACAGAGACGATCATATCCACCAGCTCGTCAATGCGAAACGTCTGCCGCACCACCGGCCGCAAGCTCAAATATTCAGCTTCATCTTCGGTGTAACGCACCGCGACATTTTCAGGAAGAGCCATCAGCAGGGTTTAGCAAGAAAGGACGTCAATCGAATCGGAACGCGCTCAGCCAATCTTCGCCAACCGCTCGCGCACACGGTCACTCAAAACCTTTCCATCCACAGTTTTGCCCTCGAGCTTGGCCTTAGCAGCCTTGATCACCGCGCCCATTTGCTTCGGCGAATTTGCGCCGGTCTCGAGGATCGCGGCTTCGATCGCGCTGGTCATATCGGCATCGCTCGCGCCCGCCGGCAAATATTCTTCAATGATGGCGATCTCTTTGGTTTCTTTGTCGGCAAGTTCCTGGCGTCCGCCCTTGGTGAATTGCTCGACGGACTCGCGCCGCTGCTTCAGCAGCGTCTGCAAAATCTGCAGCGATTCGGCATCTTCGAGGGGCCGCATCTTCTCGACCGATTTCAGATGCAGCGCCGACTTCACCATGCGCAACACGCTCAAGCGCAGCTCGGCCTTCTCGCGCATCGCCGCAACAATATCTTTCTGAATTTGATCGACAAGCGGCATTCCGCCGTCCTCCGTCGCTGGGAATTTGAAAATTCAGAATACCACACGCGCCGTCGCGACACTGGATTTGACAGAACGCAACGCCGCCCGTAGGCTTTTCGTCATGAAAATTGTCGTCGCCGATAAAATCAGCGAGCGAGGCATCGAGCTGCTCCGCAAAGTCGGCTGGGATGTCGTAACGCCCGCGGCCGCAGCGCTCACCGCGGAATTAACCAATGCAGAAGGCCTGATCGTACGCAGCGCCACGCGCGTAACTGCCGAATTGCTCGAGACAGCCCCCGATCTAAAAGTGGTAGGCCGCGCCGGCGTGGGCATCGACAACGTCGATGTCGAAGCCGCCACGCGACGCGGCGTTCTGGTAATGAACACGCCCGGCGGCAACGCGGTGAGCGTCGCCGAGCATACTTTCGCGCTGCTGCTGGCGCTGGCGCGTTCCGTCCCGCAATTCAACGCGGCCATTCACGCCGGCCGCTGGGAAAAATCGAGCGCCATGGGCACCGAAGTCCGCGGCAAGACGCTCGGCCTGGTCGGTCTCGGCCGCGTCGGAACCGAGGTGGCGCGCCGCGCGCACGGACTCGAAATGACCGTTCTGGCGCACGATCCTTACGTGAGCAAGCAAGTGGCCGAGGAACTTGAGGTCGAACTCGTGCCGCTCGGCGATCTTTTCGCGCGTTCCGATTACGTCTCGCTGCACACTGCGCTCAGCCCCAGCACCGAGAAAATGATCAATGCCGCCAGCATCGCGCAAATGAAGCGCGGCGCTCGCCTCATCAATTGTGCCCGCGGCGAATTGATCGAAGAAGGCGCGCTCGCCGAGGCGCTGCGCTCGGGTCAACTCGGCGGCGCGGGGCTGGACACGTTCGCGCAAGAGCCGCCGAAGAATTCGCCGTTGATTGGCCTGCCCAATGTAATCGCCACGCCGCACATCGCCGGCTCCACAGCCGAAGCACAAGAAGAAGTAGGAATCCAGATCGCTCTGCAAGTGAAGGACTATCTCGCCGAAGGAATCATTCGCAACGCTGTGAATCTGCCGTCGCTATCCGGCGAACAATACCGCCGCCTGCGCCCCTATCTCGAACTCGCCGAACGCCTCGGCTCGCTCGTAGCGCAAGCCGTCGACGGCCGCTCCGATCGCGTGCGCATTCGTTACGCCGGTGAAACCGCCGAGCTAGGCTCGCACGTACTGCGCAGCGCCGTGCTCGCAGGAATTCTGAATCGCGTTCTCGATGAAAAAGTGAATCTCGTGAACGCCGGAGCCGCCGCGGCCGCTCGCGGCATCGTGGTGGAAGAAACCACGCGGCGCCGTGAGCGCGGTTTTCCGAACACGCTCGAAGTGGCACTCGGTGGCGCCAAGGAACTCGCCGTCGAAGGCACCGTGCTGCAAAACGCGGCGCCGCGCATTCTGCGTTTCGATGGAATAGAACTCGAAGCCCCGCTCGAAGGCACCCTCCTGCTCACGCGTAATCTCGACGTGCCCGGCGTAATCGGCGCGATCGGCTCCGCGCTCGGAAAACTCGGCGTCAACATCGCCACGTTCGCTTTGGGCCGCAGCGCCCCCACGCAAGGGGCGCAAGCCGTAGCCATCGTGCGCCTCGATGGTGACGTCGACGATTCCGTAGCCGCGCGCATCCGCGAAATTCCCGCCATCACCGAAGCCCGCCTGCTGCGGCTGCCGGAATGGTCGCCAAAATCTTGATCGGGCCGCGGTTGGAAGAAAATATATGACCGGCGCAGTGGTGAAATTCGTAGTCGTGCTCGTTCGACGCCCTAATTTCACCGAAGACAGATTTCGCCAATTCTTCCGCGAAGTCCACCGGCCGTTAGCGCTGAAAATTCCTGGATTGCTGCGCCACATCGTGAATTTCCCAGCTACGGAGCCAACGCGCAAGCCCCCGAAGTGGGACGCAGTAGTCGAACTCTATTTCGAGGGCCGCGAAGAAATGGAAGCAGCGTGGCAGAGCCCAGAAGGCATCGCTGCGACGCAAGACCTGGAAGAATTCGCCGATTTGTCGAAATCGAGCTGGTCAATCGCCGAGGTCGAAGAAACAAGATTGTAGGGGCGGGGGTTGACCTCCCGCCCGATTTAGCTCTGGGTTTTGGCTTTTCCGAAATCTGCCAGGCAAAAGCCCAAACCAAAACGCCGACTTGGCAAACTCGCCACCCTACGCGTATCGCCGCATTGTTTCTTCGGCTTCAGAAAGCCCGCCATCAACAAGCGTCACGGTTTTTCCCGACGCCGACGAAACGCGCTCGCCCGGAATAATAATTCCGACCAGATTCAACGGATCAGCCGCAGCCAACGCCACTGATTCGCCAGACGCCGGCTGGCGTGCGCCGGCGCGCAGCGATTCCACGGCGACCGGCAGGCCGAATTGCTCGCCGAGGAAGCCGCTGACGAATCGCCCGCCGCGGATTTGGCCTTGATCTTCGAGCCTGCGCAGGGCAATCAGCAATTCGCGCCAGCGTGGCACGATTGTTTCGCGCGCGATCATTTCGCGAAAGACCACTCCATAGCGCCTCAGCAGCATCCAGCAAGTCGCTTCGGCGACGCGCGCGCGCTCGGCCGGCTCGCTCGAATAAAGCAGCGACCATCGGCCCACGCTGTGACGCGGCCTCGAGCTATGTCCGCGCCCTTGGCCGGAGCGGCGCTTCGGATCGATCAGCGCGCGAATATTATCGAAGCCGTCGGCGGTGATCATTCCGGCCGTCACAAGCTCCCACAGCGCGGTTTCGACTTCCGCTTTTAATTTTCCGGTAGCGCGCACGATGTCCGCGAAGAACGACGCGCCGCGCTGCCGCAAATGCGTCAGCACCGCGCGCGCGGCCGGGCTCAGCACGGTTGATTCTTTTGCGTCGCCTTCCGCGTGGCGCGGAATCATCCACTCCGAATCTTCGCGAATGAAAAATGTCAGCGGCGCAACGCTGGTCGGGATCACGCGGCGAATTGCATCGCTCGTTTCGCCGAGTGTGGATGGATGCGGCGAGAGGCGTCCCCAGCCAACGGAGCCCGTCAGGCAAAGATTATCGAGGACTTTCGGGTCGTAATCGGCAATGCGGCGCGCGAGAATCTGCGATTCCCAGGCATTCGCCGGCGCCTCGAAGCCTTGAAGTTGCTGCAGGATTTCGAGAGTGCCATGCTCGCCAAGCAGCCGCGTATTCGGCGCCACATGCTGCCAGCGCAGCAGCCAGCGCATAAATTGCGCCGCATTCACCGGCTCGATCTGCTTGCGCAGCGTCCCGAGCGTCATTTTGTGAATGCGCGCGAGCACGCGGCGGTTGCACCATTCGATTTCGCCGCGCGATTCGCCGGTGAAGGAGCCGCGCAAACTTGCGCCGCTTGCTTCCATGCGCAAAATCGTTTTTTCGATTTCGTTCGCTGGGATGCCGAGAAATTCGCTCAGTGCGGCGGCCGTAACGGGCCCCAGGTGCGCCATCCAGCCGGTCAGGCACGCGTGCAGAGCGTCCTCGCGCGACGGCGGCGTGCTCTCGACGCCAAAAGAATCGGAATCAAACTTTGCAGCGGGAAAAAGTGCAGCGAACGTGGCCGCTTTTTCGGCAGCGACCCAGTAAATCTTGCCGGCGGCGTGAGCGCGACTGGCGCGGCGCGTCTCAACCAGATGCGAAAGATATTCCATCCACGCTGCGGGGCCGTTTGCGGCCGATGGAAGCGACGTCGGGCTGCTCGATTCGGGCAGCGCGATGAGATCGAGCAGCGCATCGTGCAATTCATCGGCATCGCGCACATCGGGCCAGACTTCTGCGCGTACCTCGGCGATGGCTGCTGGATCGAGACGG
>Ga0209380_10002342_pt1 | contig 12231 bp, 8 predicted proteins | sample HubBroMetageWFT6_FD_188347 | JGI IMG/M metagenome (GOLD analysis project Ga0209380, IMG submission 188347) | Warmed and freeze-thawed soil microbial communities from the Hubbard Brook experimental Forest, New Hampshire - Hubbard Brook CCASE Soil... | ecosystem: Environmental > Terrestrial > Soil...
CGACCAGGGCCAAATTGGCCGCGTTCAGCATCAACTCGAGGCACAGCAGGATCACCAGCGGATTGCGGCGCACGAGCACACCGGTCACGCCGATACAGAAGATCAGCGCCGAAACGGTCAGATACCAGCCGATCGCCAGTACCAACGCAAAATAAAAAGCGATAATCACTACATCGACCGCAGACAGATGAACAAGCCTGGTCGCTGCGACCATTGCCATCAGTGGAATCATTCTTGGTTCCTTACCTGGCCGTAATAGGCGTTCGTTCCGTGTTTTCTGAGGAAGTGCTTGTCCCGCAGGGCTTGTGAGATCTCTCCCGCTCCCCGGTTGATACCGATTGTCAGATACGCAGTCCTGGCCAGCATCTCAAGGACAACGGCCGTTTGCGCTGCCGCCATCGCGTCAGGACCCCACGTAAATGGCCCGTGATTGGCGACCAGCACTCCTGGGACCGCAGCGTAGTCTATCGCATCGAACAGGCGCGCGATGACCTCGCCGGTCTTTTGCTCGTACTCCGCGGCAATCTCGCTGTCGAGCATCGGGCGAGTAACCGGAATAGGCCCACGAAAAGAATCCGCATGAGTTGTACCGAAACACGGGATCGGTTGCTGCGCTTGTGCCCAGGCTGTCGCATACTCGGAGTGGGTGTGCGCAATGCCCCCGATAGTCGCGAATATCTTGTACAGCACCAGGTGTGTCGCCAGGTCCGAGGACGGACGCAGGTCGCCTTCGATTACGGTGCCTTCTAGGTCTGTCACCACTAGCTCTTCAGCGGTCAATTCCTCGTACGGAACGCCGCTGGGCTTGATGACGACCAGCCCCTCATGGCGTGATATGCCGCTGGCATTGCCAAACGTGTAGAGGACCAGGCCTTTGCGTTGCAGTTCGAGGTTCGCCTGCAGGACGTCGTTACGCAGGTCAGGTAGCAGCATGTCGCGGGCAGCCTCTGGGACCTATGGTGCCGATTCCCTTATCGTGTACGTACACGAACACGCTATTCGCCCTTATCGTGATTGTCAATGGCATCTTTCTCCTGCCAGCTCGTTCGTCCGTTATCATTGCAATATGACTGTCTTGACCGCTTCCGCCTTGCTCTTTGACCTGGACGGTGTGCTCATCGACTCCACTCCCGCCATTGCACGGGTATGGACGCAATGGGCGATCAAGCATGGCTTTGAACCTGAAAAGACCGTCCGCGAAGCCCATGGACGCCCTAGCATCGAGTCGATCCGGGAACTGTTGCCCGATACCGACCACGAAGCCGAGAACCGCGAGGTCGAACGTCAGGAGATCGAGGACACAGGCGGAGTCGTGCTCCTGCCAGGCGCTCTAGAGCTGCTGACATCTCTGCCGCCGAATCGCTGGGCGATTGTCACCTCCTGCAGCCGGCCGTTGGCCGAAGTTCGCATCCGCACCGCCGGACTTCCAGTTCCACAGACCATGATCACCTGCAGTGACATCAACAATGGCAAGCCTCATCCGGAGCCGTATATCACCGGGGCGCGAGCGCTCGGCTTCACCCCTGACGCTTGCCTGGTCGTCGAGGATGTCCCCGCAGGGATTCGTTCTGGCAAGGCTGCCGGCGCTCAGGTGATCGCCCTGCGCACGACCCTGTCCGATGCCGATCTCAGCGCGGCCGGCGCCGATTGGCTGGTGGATAATTGCAGCCGAATTTCCGCCGCGGAAGACGTCCAACGGGGCGGCTTGCGCATCACCCTTCGCTGAACATCAGCCCACAGCACCTGCCACCACGTTGAGCACCCGGGCTCTTTCTGCTAGCTTGGACAGTCCTCATCTATGGAGCCTTCATGTCTCGATTCCGACTGGCGATTCTCGCCTCGACCGTTGCGTTCCTCTTCCACTGGAGTTCCACCGTTTCCGCTCAAACGGTGTCGACGACGCAGCCTTCCCGGATGTTTGCTCCGTACGTTGACATGAGCAAGCTGACGAATACCCTGCCGCAAATTCAAGCCACGTCGGGAACCAAGACATTCACCCTGGCGTTCATCATCGCCGGCAACCCCTGCACAGGGGCGTGGGGAGGCACTCTTCCCGTTTCCACCGACATCGCGATCGCTGGCGGAATCGCCAAGCTCCGAGCGGCAGGCGGCGACGTTCTCATCGCTTTCGGCGGATACGACGGCACTGATCTCGGCCAGTCTTGTGCCGATGTCCCAAGCCTACAGGCGGCTTACCAGACCGTGATCGACAAGTACAAGGTGAAGATTCTCGACTTCGACGTCGAGCACACTGCCATCGAAGATCCCGTCTCAATCGATCGCCGCAGTCAAGCCCTCAAGGCACTCGCGGCTTCGAACCCTGGACTCCAGATCAACTACACCCTTCCCGCGACTCCGGCCGGACTCACGGACTTGTCCGTGAACGTAATCAAGAGCGCTGTGAAATTCGGGACGCCCGTCGCCGTCGTAAATCTCATGGCAATGGACTATGGCTCTCCCGTCCCACCCGGAGCGATGGGGCCGGATGCGGTAGCGGCCGCTTCCGCCGCGTTCTGTCAATTGAAGTCGTTGGGCTTGAACGCTCGCGTTGGAATTACTCCAATGATCGGCGTCAATGATTCGGCGGGCGAGACATTTACTCTGGACGACGCGCAGGTCGTCCTCAACTATGCGCAGGCCAATAGCGGCGTAGTTGCCCTGCTGGCTTTCTGGTCAGTGGGACGTGACAACGGTGGTTGTTCCGGAACTGTCTCACCCACTTGCAGTGGGATTAAGCAAAACGACTGGGAATTTACTCGCATTTTTCAGAAGTTTCAGTAGCCTAAAGACGTGATTGAACATCCTGCGCACCTGATTTGGCGCTTGTCATCCCATTGTCACCACGACTTCATTCACCGAGCCCACCTTTTGGGCCGGTATCGGCATTGAGGTTGGCTTCCCATTGAGCGTCACAGTACTCACGCCCTTCTGCACGCCGGCCGGATTTTCGACGGCGATGTTGTACGTCGCCCCACGCCACTGCCGTCTGACTTCAAAGTACTTCCAGTCGCCCGGTACGCACGGGTCAATGATCATGCCCTCGAACGTCAACCGCACTCCGAGAACCCAACGCGTCACGGCCGTGTAATTCCACCCGCCACTTCCCGTGAGCCACGGATGCCGGGCGCGTCCGAATGCGGTATGGTCCTTTCCCATCACAAACTGGCAATAGGAATAGGGTTCAGCCTCGCGCACCTCGATCATGTCGTTCTGGTTATATGGCAAGAGCGAGTTGTAGAACTTCATCGCACGATCGCCGCGACCGAGTTTGCACTCCGCAATCACCGCCCAAGGATTTGGATGGCTGAAAATCGCCGCGTTCTCTTTGATTCCTTTGTACACTCGACCCACGAAGCCAATGTCGTCGTTCGGCTTGGAAAACGCCGGCCACAGCAGGTGTATTCCGTACGGAGAGTACAGGTACTTGTCGACCGCATCCATGGCCAACTTCCCGCGGTCGACAGAAGCAGCCTCTGACACCACGGCCCAAGTGTTGCTCTCGATGAAAACCTTGCCTTCCTCGTTCTCTTTACTCCCAACCTTCAACCCTTTTGCAGTGATGCCCCGCAGGTACCACTCGCCATCCCAAAGTTCGCGCTCGCACGCCTCCCTGACCCCGTCCGCCATCGCCGAATGCTTCTCTACATCGCCTGTCCGACCCAGATATTGAGCCGCTTCAACGAACGCCCGCAGCGCCCAGTGGTGCATGAACGACACCATGGCGCTCTCGCCGCCCCCCAGGTTCAGACAATCGTTCCAGTCCGCCCGCAGTCCCTTGCAAATGCCCGTCGCGCCTACCTGTTGAGCTGAGAAATCCAGCGCGTGCTTGAGGTGTTCGTAGACGGTTGCCTTTCCCTCATCCGCAAATGGCACGATCTCGTCGAACAACGCGACGTCGCCCGTCTCTTTGACGTACTCACAGATCGTCACCACCTGCCAGAGTGCATCGTCGGAACACGTGTGTTCCAGTCCGTGAATCATCGTCTGTCTGTCGGGAGCGTGGGCAATAGTCGGAGACTTGAATGCCGGCGCCTTCTGTTTTTCGGGATCAAACCAGTCAGGATCAAACAAGTGCAGTCCATAACCCGCGCTCACCTGGCCATTTAGCAACTCGATGATCCTCTGCCGGCACTTGGTCGGATTCGTGTGCACCACGCTCATGACATCTTGTGAGGTGTCGCGATAGCCTAGCCCGGTTCGTCCCCCGACCTCGATAAATGACGCAAAGCGAGACCACACCACGCACGTCTCCGCCTGGTAGAGCGTCCAGATGTTGGTCATCGTGTCCAGACCCTCATTCGGAGTCTTGCACCGGAACACGTCAATCTTCTTTTGCCAGTACTCGCGCAACGCCTCAAACGCGGAATCTACTGCCGCGGCTTCGGAATACTTCGCCTTGATCTTTTTACCCGTGGCTCTCGGCCCCACGCCGAGCATGAAAACGATTCGCGTCTCCTCGCCCGGCGCCAACGTTAGCCGCTTGTGCAGCGCCCCGCAGTGATTTCCGCCCAGTTCCGAGGTGTTCTGGCACTCTCCCCGCTCCACTGCAATGGGATTCGTTTCCGTCCGGTAATTCCCCAGGAAGCGATCGCGAACGCAGTCATAGCCGTCCGGCTCAAAGCTGGCCGCCACGTAATGAAAGGTCCACGGTTCGTAGAAGAAGTCGTATTCGATGATGCCGTCCGCATAGCTCGCGCCCGCGGCATAAAGACTCATCTGCAGATTTTGGTTGTCGATCTCGATGTGATGAAACGAGAATTCGACGTACGAGAAAACGCTCAGTTTCCGCGGCTTAGTGCCCGTATTCTGCAGACGCACGTCCCACAACTCGACGTCATCGCCGATCGGGACGAACAACGTCTGCTCGGCCTTGATATCGCTGTACTCGCACGAGAATTTCGAATACGACAGTCCATGCCGGCATTCGTATTTCGCAGTCTTCAGATCTTTCCCCACCGGCTGCCACGAGATCGACCAATACTCCCCTGTCTCATCGTCTCGAATGTAGACGTAGTGGCCCGGACGATCCAGCGGCACACCGTTCTGCCGAAACCGCGTAATCCGATGATGCTCGGCGTTCTTATAGAACGAGTAGCCTCCCGCATTGTGGGATATCACCGTGCAGAGGTCTTCCACTCCCAGGTAGTTGGTCCACGAGACGGGCACATCCACCCGATCGATCACGTATTCCCGGTTCGCATTGTCAAAATACCCGTATCGCAATGCTCGCCTCCGCCTGCGTTCTCGAATTCACTGCCTCTACTTGCCGTTCTACGCCGTCACGAATTGCCGTAGCCACTGCAACAACTCTTTCGCTTTCTCCGGAGTATCAGCTTCCACCGTCAGCCGCAGCACCGGCTCGGTACCCGAAAATCGCAGCAACGCCCAGTTGTCGTTTTCGAGAAACAACTTCGTTCCGTCAATGTGCGAGATGCTCGTGACCTTATACGCTCCAATATGGCTGCTGGGCGCCTCTTTCAAGCGTTTGGGCACCGCGATTCGCATCTCGGGCGTCGCAGGCAGGCTCTCTTCCACGTAGTACAGGCGGCCCGTCAGACCATACACCCGCTCCAGCAGGTCCGACACCTTCTGCCCTGTCTTCGCGAGCATCTCCACGACCAGCGCACAAGCAAAGATGCCATCCTTGCCAAGAATGTGGCCGCGAATGGTGAGTCCACCTGACGACTCGCCTCCCAGCAGCGCGTTGTGTTCGAGCATTCCGGAAACAATGTGTTTGAACCCTACCGGAGTTTCATAACACTGTTCGCCCAGCTTCTTCGCCAGCCGATCGAGCAAGTGCGACGTTGACAGGTTCCTAACCACGCCGCCTCGCTCGCCCCGAATCTCGTGCAGATACCAGTACAAGAGCACCAAAACGTCGTTGATCGAAACGTACTCGCCGCGCTCGTCCATGATCGCCACACGGTCCGCATCGCCGTCCATGGCCAGCCCGAGATCGTAATTCCCCTCCTGCATCTCCGAGCTCAACAACCGCAGCGCCTCGGCATTTGGCGCAGGAGAGCGCCCCCCAAACAGAGGGTTGTGGCGCTCGTGGATAAACGTAACCCGGCAGCGCGCCTCGGTCAGAACGGTGCCCAACGTAAGCTGGCCCACTCCGTACATCGGATCGACGATCACTCTCAGTCCAGCCGCGCGAATCTTGTCGAGATCGATCAGCGCCTCCACGGCGTCTACATACTGGTTGGTGAAGTCGCCCTTCTCGACGATGCCGGCTTCCAGCGCCAGATCAAGTTCCAGCTTGATCACGTCGTTCTGGGTCAGCGAGTTCGCTTCACTCTCGATTTGCCGCGTCTCGTGGTCCAGCAATAAGGAACCGTCCCCGTGAAACACCTTCAATCCATTCCACTCCGGTGGATTGTGGCTCGCAGTGAACGCCAGGCCGTACGCCGAGTCTTTGATCGCCGTCGCATACGTGATCAGCGGGGTTGGAGCGTCCTCTATCAACAGGATTGCTGGGATGTCATTTCCGGCGAATACTTCCGCCGATGCCTCAGCCGCCTGCTTCGACAGGAAGCGGCGATCGTAACCGATGATCACTCCACGCTTTTCGATCGACTGCCGGGTAATTTCGTTGGCCAGTGCCTGCGAGAGCCGGCGCACGTTATGTAGAGTGAATCCCTCGCCAATCAGCGCCCGCCAGCCTCCGGTGCCAAATGTAATCACGTTTTGCTCTTCCTGCCGTCGCGGGCGATACAGGCGCTTCTGCAGGATGAATTCCGCCCGCTCAAAATCTGCATCAGAATTGACGCCCTGTACTTCATCCGGATCGTAAAGCTGATAGTTCTCCACCTCCAGTCCCGACCGGATCAACTGGTGAACGCAATCGGTGAGTCGATAGTCGCCATCCACCGGTGAAGGTGACAGCTTCTGCAGCGCCGCCGCAATCACCTTCGCGCTGACGACGTACGCTCCGACATTGACCTCCCGGATGGCCTGCACTTCGGGCGTCGCTTCGGTGTCCTCGATGATGTCAATGATCTGCCCGCCGACGTTGCGAATGATTCGCCCGTAGGGCATCGGCTTGTCGACTACCGCGGTCAGCAGCGTCAAGTGGGCCTGTTTCAGGTGGTGTCGATTGAGCAATCCCAAAATCGACGCCGGACGAAACAAGGGAGTGTCGCCATAAAGAATCAGCAGGTTGCCGCCAAAATTCGGCAGCGTTTTCGAGACTTGCAGGACGGCGTCTCCTGTGCCCCGTGGCTTCTCCTGCTCCACATAATGAAACTTCACGCCGAGGCGATCGCGCACTTCCTGCTGCCGGTATCCCACGACAACGTAAATGTCTTCTGGGCGTGCGACCTGCAACGCGTTCTGCAAAACATATTCCACGATGCTGTGGTCGCCCAGTTTCTTTAGCACCAGCGACTGGCCTTCGGCGGTAGTCGCATCTTTGCCCGCGGCCAGGATTACGGCCTTCAACGCCGTTTTATTGGCATTCAATGCATTCGACATTCGAACCGCACCTGTTCTTCCTGCTGCCATTCGCAAACCAGCACTACCCGCCGTCGCTTTGGGTCTTACACCTCGGCAGTCTCAAGACTGGTTGGCACCGTGCGACCGCCGCGAATCGGCACAAATCGTGAAAGGATCATCGCGGGTATGGCCGAGAGCAGCACCCATACAAAAAAGTGCTGATAGCCAATTTTCATCTGGATCCATCCGCTGATGGCTCCCGGCAGGATCAGCCCTAGATTCATGAGAGAGTTCGCGAACGCATAGTGCGCTGTCTGATATTTGCCGGGAGCAATCTCCTGCATCATCAGCAGCATTACGCCTACGAATCCGAAGCCATACCCGAACATCTCAAGCGACATAGCCAGCGTGATCAGCACCGAACTGCTAGGCAACTCCGTGCTGAGATAGAAATAGGTCAGCATTGGGAGGTTCATCACCAGGATCAGCGGCAGGAGCGCGCGCTTCAATCCCAGCCACGCGGCGAAATATCCGCCGAGAATGCTTCCCACGATGAACGCAGCTGTGCCAAACGTGCCGTAAATCGTTCCAAACTGTGTGGTACTGAGGCCCAGGCCTCCCTGTGCGCGTGCTGCCTTCAGGAAGAGCGGCCCAATCTTTACTACCTGTCCCTCGCCCGCACGATAGAGAAACACAAATAGGAGGAGGAAATAGATATTGGGCTTCTTGAAGAAGCTCACGACCACATCCCAGAACGTCGCCAGCATTTCGCGGAGGCTCTTCGAATGTCGCTCCTCGCCCCCCGTTGGCAGCACCCGCGAGTGAAACAAACTGAGCACCACCAGTGTGATTCCGACGGTAGCGAAGATGATCATCCACGCCCGCACCGCCGGCATCCGGTTCTCGAGATAGCCAGCGAGGATCAGCAGGCCACCCTGCGAAAAGAAGCGAGCGATGTTATAAAAACCACCTTGCCAACCCGCATACGCCGCTTGCTGCTTGGGAGTCAGGGCGCCTATATACAACCCGTCCGCAGCTATATCGTGGGTCGATGAGCAGAAAGCAACCAGCGCAAAGAAAGCGATGCTGTAACGAAAATAGTCCGGCAGCGGCAGGCAGAGCGCCAGCAACCCAAGGCTCACTCCACCGGCAAACTCCATCAGTACCACGAAAAACTTCTTCGTCTTGTACATCTCCAGGAATGGGCTCCACAGCGGCTTCAGCGACCACGGCAGGCCCAGCAGGCTAACTGTTGCCGTAATCGTCCGGTTGTCCACTCCCATGCGCGAATAAAAGATCAGGGCCATCATGCCAACGGCATAGAATGGAAGTCCTTCCGCGAAATACAGGGTAGGCACCCACACCGCTGGCGAGACACCGGTGCGTCGAGTTGTGCTCATCGCTTCCTTTCGTGCTTCCGCCGCAGGATCGCAACCTAGCGCCTGAAAACCTCAGCCCGACGGCCACTGCCAACATACAAGAGCAACCCGCGAGTCACAACCTTCAGTGCCTACTCGCAATCGATCATAAACGATCATATTCGAAAGACCATCGATTTGCCAATGGTTTGCCAGGCATCGTCGCTTCTCTCGGACCGCTTACTGCTATGCTCAAAAGGAACCCTACACAAAGGAATCCTGACGTAATTGCCACCCATTCTCAACGCTCAAGGTCTTTCGAAACGCTTCGGAGCTGACCCTCTTTTCGAGGGAATCTCGTTCGTCATCAACGAACGCGACCGGATCGGCTTGATTGGGCCCAACGGCTCAGGCAAGTCAACCCTACTGCGAATCCTCTCCGGCGAGATCTCCCCCGACAGTGGCGACGTTGCCTTGCGTAAGCGCACTCGTCTCAGCTACCTCCAGCAGGAATCTCAGTTCCCTTCTGGCCAGTCCGTTCGCGACGTCATTCATTCGGCACTGAAACAGGCCAAGATTCCCGAAGTAGAGTGGGAGGCGCGCACTGGAGAAACTCTCGGCCGCACCGGCTTCGAGGACTTCGCCCAGGACGCCGCCGCGTTGTCAGGAGGCTGGCGAAAGCGGTTGGCCATCGCTGAAGCGCTGGTGCAGCAGCCTGACATCCTGCTGCTCGACGAACCCACCAACCACCTCGACCTTGCTGGGATCGAATGGCTGGAAGAGTTATTGCAAGATGCGCCGTTCGCATCGGTCATCGTCAGCCACGATCGTTACTTCCTTGAGAACGTGGCCACCGAGATGGTCGAGTTGAGCCGCGTCTATCCCGACGGATTCCTGCGCGCCAGCGGGCACTACACCGATTTCCTGGAGAAGAAAGAGGAATTCCTTCACGCCCAGGGCAAGCGGCAAGAAGCGCTTGAGAACCTGGTCAAGAACGAGATCGCATGGCTTCGCCGCGGAGCCAAGGCCCGGACCCGCAAATCGAAGGCCCGCATTGGAAAAGCTCACCAGTTGATGGGAGAACTGGCCGACTTGAATACTCGCACGCGCTCCGCCAGCACCGGAATCGATTTCTCCGCCACCGAACGCCAGACTAAGCGGCTTATCGAACTCGAGAATGTCGGCTACACGATCGCCGACCGTTCTCTCTTTTCGAACCTCGACTTCGCCATTACCGCAGGCATGCGAGTTGGGCTCGTCGGCCCCAACGGAAGTGGCAAATCGACCCTGTTGCGGCTGCTGCAAGGCGAACTCACTCCCACCAGCGGAACCCTGCGCCGTGCCGACTCACTTCAGATCGTCTATTTCGATCAGAACCGGGAACTCGATCCGGGCGATACTCTCCGCCGCGCCCTTGCCCCCGACAGCGACTCCGTGGTGTATCAGGACCGGGTCATTCACGTTGCCTCATGGGCTGCGCGGTTCCTGTTCAGCGGCGAACAGCTCAATCAGCCGGTCGCGAATCTTTCGGGCGGCGAACGCGCTCGGGTACTGATCGCCAAGCTTATGCTTCAGCCGGCAGACGTCCTCCTGCTCGACGAGCCTACCAACGACCTCGATATTCCGACACTCGAGATCCTGGAAGAGAGCCTGCTGGAATATCGCGGCGCGCTCGTTCTGGTCACACACGATCGCTATATGCTGGATCGGGTATCGACCGTCGTGATTGGTCTCGACGGCTTGGGAGCGGCCGGGCGTTTCGCCGACTATTCGCAGTGGGAAGTGTGGCAAGCCGGGCAGATCGAGAATGCCAAACAGTCAAGCTCGAAGCCCACCGAATCAGAGAGCACCTCCACGCAACCGGCGCCCAGGAAGAAGCTGTCCTACCGGGAAGCTCGCGAATACGCCACCATCGAGCAGCGGGTTGCTGACGCAGAGGCAACATTGGCCGCCAAAAAAGCCGCTATCGAAGATCCGGCCATCGCGACTGATGCCTCGCGAATCGTCACCGCCCATGCCGAATACGAACACGCCCGACGCATCGTAGATGAGCTAATCTCTCGCTGGGCGGAATTGGAAAGTAAAATCGGCTGAGTTTCCGGCGGGGAATCTACTGCACCAGGTGCTCAAGTAACCGATGAATCCCGCCGAGGCTCTGCGGCCAAAGCAATACGGTGACAGCGACACCAGCGATGACGAGCGAGGCGTTACGGGCAAATGCCTTGAGCGGAGCGAGAGGCTTTTCCGCATACGCCGGCTCCCGCAGCAGACGGTCCACTCGCGTCTCAAGGTCGAGATCGTCATCCACCAGCGACGACAGCAAATAGGACGGGGTAGGATGTACGCCCATCTTCGCAACCTTGACCAGCGCCGCAGCGAGCGACAACGAGCGCTGGGGGTCGCCGTCCACCGCCTGGTCGTCAGCCGCCCACTCGGTAAACCTGGCCCAGCCACGCTCCAGGTTGGAAAGGCCCGACACCATAGGCAGGATGTCAGGGGCGAGCAGGAAGAGGAACTTCTTCAGGTTATCGCGCGAGACCCGATGCGCAGCCTCATGCCGGAACGCCGCTTCCTTTTGCTCCTCGCTCAGCGCGTTCATCACCGATTCCGACACCAGCAGCCAGGGATGTATCACGCCGGCCACAGCCAGAAGCGGAACTCCACCGTTCAGCACGAGCACAGGAGGCGCGCCCTGGCCGACTATCTTCTCAACTCCGTTACTCTGACAAGCTCGGATGTATTGTGCGGTCCGCGCAACCGATAGCAGTCCTCTCAGCAGCGCGACCATCCAGACAGCTCCGCCCAGCAAGGCTGCCAGAAGACACGCAAAGCCCACGCGCTCGCTGGCGATGTCCGGCTCCAGCCAAACGTAACTGGGCACGCAAAATCCAATCACCAGAAACAGCGTTGCCGCAGCCGGCGCCATCCGCAACCAGAACAATAGCCGCGCCGATACCCCCGGCTTCTTCGTCTCGGCGATCTTGACCGCCGCCGCAGCGACGCTCCGAATGACCAGCCAGCACAATGCATGCACCACGAAAAACGTGGCAAAGCAGAGGCACAGCAGCCGTAGGTAGTACGGTAGTGTCATTAGCGGTTCTTCTCGGCCAGTTCCTCGCGTTTGCGCTGGATCTTCTTCTCGAGCTCATCGAGCAGGATGGCGTCGTGAGTGCCTACAGCATCGACCAGGCAAGAGAGCAACAGGTGACGCGATTCCTCTGGACCCGCCAAAAATCCCGCCATCATCTCTGCAGCCCTGCGTCGGTCCCATTCTTCCCGCGACAGCAGGATGCGATACAAGAATGCCCGATCGGTCATTTCCCGATCCAGCAGGCCTTTCTTATACAAACGGTCAAGGGTCGTCATCACCGTTGTATAGGCCAGTTTCCGCTCCATCCGTTCCATCACGTCACGGGAATTGCTTGCCCCGAAATTCCAC
>Ga0209380_10002345_pt1 | contig 12216 bp, 5 predicted proteins | sample HubBroMetageWFT6_FD_188347 | JGI IMG/M metagenome (GOLD analysis project Ga0209380, IMG submission 188347) | Warmed and freeze-thawed soil microbial communities from the Hubbard Brook experimental Forest, New Hampshire - Hubbard Brook CCASE Soil... | ecosystem: Environmental > Terrestrial > Soil...
GTTTCTGCTGCCGACCTGATCACCCAGCTACAAGGCTTGTACGACGCAGACTACATCAAGCAGTGGCGCGGTCTCCTGAATAGCGCCAGGTTGGCGATGCCGTACAAGGATGACGTAGACCAAGCAAACAAGCTAAAACGGCTTGCGGACAATTCTTCCCCAGTCCTCGAGCTTTTTTGCGACGTTTCCGACAACACAAACGTAGGTTCGAACGCGATCAAGCTGGCTTTCCAGGCAGTGCAGCAGGTAGTGCCGCCCGGCTGCGGTGCGCAGAAAAAGTACGTCCAGCCTTCGAATGAAGCCTACATGAAAGGCCTTTTGACGCTGCAACCGTGCGCCCAGGACCTGGCAGACGCTACCCAGGAGCAGAGGGAAACGAAGAAAGCAGCTTGCGTCGAGCCCGCCAAGCAAGCTCTGAATGCGGCCACGCAAATCAAACAAGTTCTAACGCCCGACTCCGAAGGCCACGTCGACGATACTGTATACGCGCTTCTCCAGAAGCCAATCATCCCCCTCGAAGAAACCAAGGGACCCGTAGGACCGGACGCCATTTGCGGCCCCCTCAAAGTTCTCTTGAGTGCCTATCCCTTTAACGCCCACAGTACGCGCGACATCACCCTCGACGAGTTCAACCTCTTCTTCCAGCCCAAGGCCGGCGTGCTTTCGAAGGCCATTGACGCGCACAAGAACGATCTCAGTTTGAAAGACACTCAATATATCCGCGCTCTGGGCAGCACCGCCATCGGACCCAACTTCCTTCGCACTTTGAACGAGCTCTACGCCATTCAGCTCGCCGTTTATCCCAACGGCGCAGATCCCCACTTCGATTACTCCGTCACCGCCCACTTGCCGGAGGTCGGCGGCTTTAAGAGCGAGAAACTCTCTTTCGACGGGCAGGAAAAGACGATCACCGGCAGCGGCGGGACACAGCGATTCACCTGGCCAGGAGCAGTCGTTAAGGGTGCGTCTCTCAGTTTGACCAGCGGCGATTCCGAGCTGCAAGTCGCCACCTACCAGGGGCTCTGGGCCGTCTCCCACTTCTTCGCCGGATACAACTGGCAGCCTTCTTCAACCGGCTACATCATTCAGGGTCCGCTCACCGGTCCAACCGGGCAGCCCATTATCAGCAACGGCAGGCGAGTCGAAGTGCGCTTCGATGTTGAGTTTAAAGGTGTGCCGCTGTTCCAGGGTGGTTTTCTGTCCGGCTACGCCTGCTCCTCGATGAGCAAGTGACTTAGCGTTTTTGGCGAGGTCTGGTGATAGCCGGCGGCCCGCGTGAAGACTACTGGAAAGTGCAGGAAAGCGAGAAGAGCGATAGGTTGTTTCGCCGTAACCTGCCGTTATCGAGCGTGATCAAAACGCTGTCGCTGATTTCGAGTACGCTTAGGGCAAGGCTCGGTGAACCTCTTTTGACCCGGTCAGCCTTTTCCCCCGCAGCACCTTTTATATTTCTTCCCGCCGCCCTAGGAACACTGGGAATTGCGCGCCGGAGTGCACGCTGACACTCTCTGCTGCGGCGCAGGCGCTCCACGAAATTCGCCATGAAGGGCATTCCGCCTTTGATTCTCCACGGTCTCGTAGGCGACGTGCTCGGAGGCTCCGCTTTCAAGCAGCGTTCGCACGGAGTAGTCGGCCGTGTGCGATGGAAACGAGGTATCGGAGATAAGGGCTGGACGATCTCATTCCGAGCGTTCAGCATTCCAGCGTAGGGACACGATTGTTGGGGGCAGCTCGGCTTAGACAGGGACAACTTCAAACAACTCATCCTGCACAAATCTACGCCAGTGTTCCCGATGATTTTCCCGCCGCAATCGGAAATACACTGCTTCTCTTGTAATCTCTGATTTATTCCCGCCCATGTTATGCCCCAGCATGTAGTGAGCAAGGAGAAGGTCTTCCGTTTGGCCAATCACTTGTCGTGGCGCCCAAGTGAGAACGGAGGATAAGGCGCGCAGATGCGCAATGCATCGGGGCCATGCTCCCTAAAATAATCTGCGCAACTACAACGCGATTGCGGCCAGACGTAGAGGTTGCCCATATCCTCGGAGGATTGATCGGTGAGAAATATTCCTGCCAGCATGGAAAACGTTCCAGGCCTTCCGTCTTTTTCAGGTGGCGTCAGACCGTCAATATGGGGTCCACCCGGTTTGTGGGCCCATGGCGGAATGATGAGCGATACCTGAACCTGCCCCAGGCATGGCCAATTTGTTCGGTGCAATCAAAGATTCAGCGACACCCATCGCCGGACTTTCTGTAAGCAAGGCGAGCAGCGGTCTAGGCAGGTCATTCAGGAAATAAAAATGAAAGCCCTTGTGGCCGGACGGTGGCGGATTTTGTGTTACCAGCCGCTTTATCTCTTGGCGTGCATTCTCAATCAGATTACGAGGCACCACCTGTGGAACTACGACCTAGCCTTCCTCGGCAAAAGCTTTTCGCTGATCCTGACTGAGCGTTCGCATTGATCTGCTTCGGACGCTCTTACCTTTGGAAAGTTATCGTGAGCGGAAAACGAACCGAAACAGGTTTTCCGCCCGACAGGGGAGGTGTGGTTTTCCAGCTTTTTGAAGCGTCTTTGACCTTATTGAAAAAGGCTTTGTCCGGATTTCCGTCCTTCTCGACTTTCACTTTTCCGCTGGCCTCGACGGTCAGGTTCACCGTTAGCGTATAGGGCAGCTTTCCCGGCTGTTTCGCTTCATCCGGAAAATCGACCGTGGGAGTTCCGACCCATTGCAGCGCAGCACTGGCATCCAGTTGCGCGCAAGTCACGGCTCCACTCGCGGATGGGATTTCTGGCGCGCTTTTGGCGCCGGGCCCGCAAGTCAGTGCTTGCACTACAACCTTTCCGGCAGTCTGTTTGATAGTTTGGATCGCGTTGGGTATCGCTGTACTGGCATACTGGGCCGCCGCGACCTTGAAGTTCCCTGTGCCGTTCGCTATTTTTTGAAATTCCGGAATAAGATGGCTGAGGGCATCGGCATCTTTCTTTTGTTGTGCTTGATTGAAACGCAGCACGGCTGCGTCGAACGCCGCTTTGTCACCGTTCCTCTCCATGGCCGCGGTGTACGCCACGTTCAGATGCTTCTCGATCTCTTTACAATTCGTGAGAAACGCAGGATCTTCGGCGCGGCCTTCAAATCCGTGCAGCTCATCGATGGCGTGCTGAATCGCTGATGGGTCGTTTTTGCTTTCCAGGGCCTGCGCGTTGCTCTTAATGCCGTCGAATTCCTGTTGCTCTTGCCTGCGCAATTCGCTCGACAAGAGCTCGTGCGTTTTGTTCCACTGCGCGGCAGCATCGAGTTGTCCCTTCGCAGCGCGGAAAGCGCCGCTTCGGATGGAGGCCTCAATCGTATTGACCGTACTTAGCGCATTCTCCACTGCAGTCAACTGCTTTTTCGCGTCCGCGCTCCGCGGTCCCTTGTGCTTTGCCAATTCCTGGAGGGCGTCGCGGGACTCAACAAACTTCTCGTCCTTGAAGTCCTGTAGCGCGGCTGTGTAGGTCTTCTCGTCGCTGCTAGTCTGTCGAATCTTGCTCAGATAACTCTCGGCCTGCGGCTTGAGTGTCGATCCGGGCACGTTGAGATCGAGCATGGCGCGGAAGCCTTTGCGCGCGCCGTCAAGGTCGTTCGCCTGGAACAACTTCTGGGCTTGATCAAACAGATCCTGCTCCTGCTTGTGAATGTCGGTTTCGCTTAAACCGGACTTTGCCACTGCCAATTCCAGCCGAGCGTCCTCGGAATGCCACAAGTTCAACTGCATCACATCCTGAAAAGCCTGCTGGGCACCCACATAGTCCTTCTTCTCCTTCAGCAGAGCCTCGCCGTCGTCAAATTTCTTCTGTTCATCGGCGCGTTTTTGTTCAATTTGAGTGACCTGCTGGGCGGCCTCGTTCTGCAGCGGACCCTTGACCTTGGCCAGTCCTTGCCACAGCTGTTCAGCCTGATCAAACTGGCGGTTCTGCCAAAGTTCTTCGGCTTGCTGCTTCAATTTCAAGTCCCTGGCTGAGGTTGGGCCGCCGCTCGTCTTGTGCGGCCAGAGCATGAGGGCCAGAACGAGCACCACAACCACGCCGATCCCTGCCAGCACGGGCGGCCGTCGCAAGATGGGCAACACTTGCGCCAGAAAATCGAGTCCCGCTGGCTTGGGCTTGGCCGGAGAAACCGGCTGCGCGGTGGCTGCCGTCGCGGTTCCACTCTGTCGGGACTCTGCGGCAACGCCGCTGGGTGTGCCGGGCTGCCGAACACCCGGGGCTGCGATGACCGTCGCTCCGGGAACTTCTGTTTTTCGGGCCGCTGCGTCTTTTCCTGCGGAATCTGAGCGTCGGGGAACACCACCATCTTGCCGCGTCGCTGGCCGGTCTCCCGAACCGATGAGCCGCGTCGCGGAAAACCCCGCTGCTGGTGTGTTTTGTGCAGATTCGCTGACCCGGGTCACGTCGCCCGGTGGAAGCACCGGCTTTGCGGCGGCGGGCTCGTCCTTTTTCCCAGTACTGGAGGGCTTCGGCGCACCCGTCTTCGGCGGATAGACCTGTGTCCCTCTGGTTTGTCGCCCGCTGCCGAGCGATGAGATTTTTCCGCGAAGCTCCAGCAGCCGCGGATCGGAGGGCTGGAGTATCTGCGTGGCCATCACCTCGTTGAACAGTTGCGTAGCTCCGGCCTGGTCCCCTTTATTCACCAGTGTTTCGACCGCGCTGACTTTCCGTTCTGCATCTTCCTTCTTTTTCCGTTTTTCTTCGGCGCCTTGCAGCAACTGCGTCACATTGGGATCGGCGCCCATCGTCTCCATGGTCTGCTGGGCCAAATCGATGGCGTCCGTAATCTTGTCCTGATTGATCTTGCTGTTGATTTCGCGCACTCGGCGCTGCATTTCGTTGCGAGCTCTCTCGCGGTCGTCCTGCTCTCTCTTGAGCGCCTCGGCTTCCGCGGCGAGCTTGCGGAATGCATCTTGTCTTGGAAATTCCTCAACTGCCTTCCGCGCCGTATCCAATGCTTCGGCGTAGCGCTCGCACATCAGGAAACCCTGAATCTGCTTCTCGCGCTCCTCTTCTTTCCTCTTCTGCTCTTGCTGCGATACTTCTCCCCGCGCGTAGTTCACCAATTCCTTTAGTTCGTACTCTTGCGGATACTCCTGCAAGAGAGGCTCGCCTTTGGCCACCACTTGTTTGAATTTCCCTGCTCCCAGCAAGCCGCGCAACCCGGTTATCTCCGACTCCAGACGCTTTTGTCGCTTCTGTTCCTGTTCTTCTTGCAATGCCAGGTTTTGCAGATTCTTTACGGCCGTGTCTTGCGGATAGTCCTTCAGCAAAACGTCCAATATTTTTCGCGCATCAAGAAAATTCTGCTGCCCCAGCAACCGCCGTACTTCCGCCATCTGCCGCTGTTTCTGCTGTTCGGCCTGATCCGTCCTCGCCGAATCCTGAAGTTTCCTCAGTTCCGGATCGTTCGGAAATTCCAGCAGCGCCGCCGCAAGTACGGTCAGGCACTCTTCATAGTTCAGTTCTGTCCACAGCGTTCGCGCACGATGCAGGATTTCGCCCAGCTTCTTCCGCTTTTCCCGGCGCACCCGCTCTTCTTCGATTTGCTTCTTTAATTCGTGCGCCTGCAAGTTGGCATCGTCGAGTTCCAGGGCCTGTCCCAAAGCGGCCGCCGCCTCTGTAAGCGCACCTTCGGCTAGTCGCTGTTTGGTCAATTTCAGTTTCTGCTCCAACTGCTGCGCTTTCGCAACGGCAATTTCCACTTCCGCAAGCAGCTTGTGCGCAGGCTCATGTTTTGAATCAAGCCCCAGCGCCGCCTGCGCTTCCGCCTTGGCTTCGCGCAATTGCCCGGCCTTCAAAAATCCCTGAGCCCGGCTCAGGTGCTCTTCGAGCCTCGGCAGAATCTCCGTCCTGCGAAGCTCCACCGAAACCTTCTCCAACATGCTCTTTGCCTGGGTGTTCCCCACATCTATGTGCAAGGCCTTGCGGAGCAGCGCCTGTGCGCGCTGCAGGTCTTTGGCCACCAACAACTGCTGGCAGTCGGCCAGCAATCCCGACACGGTGGCCTGCTGTGCGGCCTTCCAGATTGGCTCGATCGCGTGCAGCAAGTCCTCCATCGACTGGTAGCGATCTTCGCTTTTCTTCTCCAGCATTTTGTGGACGATCGGCACCAGCTCTTCGGTGCACTCCGGCGACAGCCCCAAAATCTCCTCGGGCTTCTCATAGATAATGTGGAACATCAGCTCGGCTTCACTATCGCCCGTAAACGGCCGTTTGTACGCCAGCAGTTCATAAAGCGACACGCCCACAGCCCAAATATCGGACCGCGCATCCGCCCGCTCGCCTTTGTACAGCTGCGGAGACATATACGCGCGGGAACCAATCATCATATTCGGCTGCGTCATGGACATATCCGTGAGCCGCGCGATGCCGAAGTCCACCACCTTCACTACACCTTCCTTGGTGACCATGATGTTGGCCGGCTTCACGTCGCGATGGACCACGTTGTGCTGATGCGCATACGCCAGCGCATCGCACACGCGCACGATGTATCCAAGCTTGACGGACAAAGGAAGCACCGGATGCTGCTCGATAATCCGGTCGAGGCTCTCCCCTTCCAGATACTCCATGGCGATAAACGGAGTATTTTTCTCGTGCCCAAGTTCGTAAATCGTGACGATGTTGGGATGCTGCAGAGCACCAGCCGAACGCGCTTCCTGGTAAAAACGGTCGAGCAGATTGGTCTGCGCGCTAGGACCGCCGGTGATCGTCTTTAGGGCCACTAAACGATCAATCAGCGGGTCTCGTGCTTTGTAGACAGCGCCCATGGCTCCGCGCCCGATCTCGGCGATGATCTCGTATTTGCCTAAATACTGCACGCGCACACCCCTGTCGGCTGGATGGTAACAAAATTAGGGCCAAACTGCGCGCCCTGAATGGAGACGACGTTCCCCTCCTGTATCGGGTGAACGTGGCTCCCAATCTTCTCCGAGAAGCGAGCCTTTTCGGCCTGCAAATCATTGAAAACAAGATGGAAACTAATTGACGGGCTGTGCCGGATGAACTGCAAGCCAGATCTTCCTCTGACGGGAATCCCCAGGTCGATGGGTGTTTTTGACCCCATGGGAACCCCGGCGCCCTGACCCGAATACCCCATTAGTTCCCAAATTGTCACAGCTTTTTCACACTGGGCCTGGCGCAGCACACCGCCTTATAGACGTCATTCTACTAAGGATTTCGATAAGTTTGTCAGTTTGCTGTACCGGCTTTTGCCAAAACAGCCTCAATCAACCCATGATCTGTCGGGCTTTCGCGATGCACTCTGGAGATTTGCGCCTTTCTGTTTCCGTCCAGAGTTCCTATATAATCCGCGAGCGGAACCGCACGCTGACGGATGGATCACATTTCGCTTGAGACTTCGGATCGACTTGGTGCGCTGAAACCGGGAACGGACGACACCCGAGGAGCGGGGATGCCGAAGCAACCCTTCATTGCAGTCGTAGGCAGCGCCAACGTGGACCTCACCACGTTCAATGACGTGTTTCCGCGGCCGGGCGAAACCATCTTCGGCAAAAAATTTGACCTGGGCTTTGGCGGCAAGGGCGCCAATCAGGCTGTCGCTGCTCGATTGTCCGGCGCGTCGGTTGCGATGGTCGCGAAAGTTGGCAGCGACCTGTTCGGCCCCGCCACAATAAAAAACTTTGAATCGCAAGGCATCGACGCAAGCCAGGTGCGCATCGCAGAAGGTGTAGCAAGCGGCGTCGCCCCAATTTTTGTTGATTCCAACGGCCAGAATCGCATCATCGTAGTAAAAGGCGCGAACGACACCCTTTCGCCGGAGGACGTCGATGCCGCCGCCCCGCTTCTTTCGAAAGCAGACACCATCGTGATGCAGTTCGAGATTCCACTTCGCACCGTCTATCACACGGTGCGTTTCGCAGAATCCAAAGGCATCCGCTGCATTGTGAATCCAGCGCCCGCTCAGCAAGCGGATCTGAAGCAACTGAGCTCGGCTGATTATTTCATCCCCAACGAAACGGAGGCGGAACTTATCACCCGCATGCCTGTTCATTCGCTTGAAGATGCCACAAAATGCGCCAATTACCTGCTGCGACACGGAATCAAACGCGTGGTCCTAACGCTTGGTGAACGCGGCTGCCTTCTGGCCGGACCAGAGGGAACTGCATTGATTCCGGCTTTCAAAGTCGAGGCTGTCGACACCACCGGCGCCGGCGATGCTTTCATCGGAAGCTTCGCGGTGTTTCTGAGCGAGGGCCTGCCAGAAAAAGAAGCACTCACTCGGGCAAGTCTCTACGCGGCTTTGTCCACGACTAAAGTGGGAACCCAAAAGTCATTCGTGAATCGCGCTGAGTTCGAACAGGAATGGCAAATTCACAGCATGCGGCTGTGAACAGCCCCCGCGAAAGTGATAAGATTTCTCTTGTACCAAAAAACGACCTTCGCATAAGAGAATTCCAACATGTCCAAGGTAACCAGAGCGCCCGGCAGCACGCCTAGTCTGGACAAGCGCACTACGGAAGCCGCGATTTCGTCCGCGGATACTGCCCTCGCTCACCTCGGCGGCCGCGCCCTCGAAGCAAATCGCGGCGTTCCACTCAATCTCGATTGGGTCGAAGACGTGCGCATCAACACCAGCGCCGTCGAACGTCGCGCCGAAACCCTCGGAACGCGCCGCACGGTAAAAAAAGATTGGCAAGCAGGCTGGCTTCTTCGAGCCATCTCCTGCATGGATTTAACGACGCTTTCCGGCGACGACACCGACGAACGCGTTCGCCGACTTTGCAGCAAAGCCCGCCAGCCCATCCGGCACGAGTTGGTAAAAAAACTCGCCATCGAATCGCTCGAAATCAAAGTTGCCGCCGTCTGCGTCTATCACGTTTTTGTGGAAACTGCTCGCCGCGCTCTGGAGAGCAGCGGCATTCACGTAGCTGCCGTGTCGACCGGATTCCCCGCCGGCCTTTCTCCTCTCGCCGAGCGTGTCGATGAAATCCGCCGCTCGGTAGAAGCCGGCGCCGATGAAATCGACGTAGTCATCACCCGAGCCCACGTCTTCGGCGGGAGATGGCAAGCCCTCTACGACGAAATCGCATCCTTCAAACACGCCTGCGGCCCCGCGCACATGAAAGTCATCCTCGGAACAGGCGATCTGCTTACGCTGCGCAACGTGGCCCGCGCCAGCGTCGTGGCCATGATGGCCGGGGCCGATTTCATAAAAACTTCGACTGGCAAGGAACCGGTAAACGCCACTCTTCCCGTAGGCCTGGTGATGACCCGCGCCATCCGCGAATACGCCAACCAAACGGGGTTCGCCGTGGGCTTCAAACCTGCGGGCGGCATTCGTACAGCGAAGCAGTCGCTAGAATGGCTCTCGCTCATGAAAGAGGAACTAGGCCCATCGTGGCTGAAGTCGGATCTTTTCCGTTTTGGCGCCAGTGGCATGCTTGGGGACATCGAACGGCAACTCGAACACCACGCCACTGGCAGGTATTCGGCGGATTACCGTCATCCCCTCGCGTAAAACCGTTCGGAAGCGCGCGCGGATGGCATGGCAGGCGTTTAGAGTTTTGACGAAGGAATCGAGAACGACGGAATGAGCATCGTCGAAAAATTCGTCACCATGGACTACGGCCCGGCGCCCGAAGATCCCCGCGAAGCCTTCGCCTGGCTCGATCGGCACAGCCGCCGCTTCGGTCATTTCATCGGTGGCGCTTGGCAAGCCCCGCTCGACGCCAACTATTTCGACACCACGGATCCTTCGATAGGCGAAAAACTCGCCGACGTTGCACAAGGTTCTGCTCGAGACGTAAACGCCGCCGTGAAAGCGGCGCGCTCCGCTCTCCCCGCCTGGCAGGCGCTCACCCCGCACGCCCGCGCACGTTATTTGTACGCGCTGGCGCGGCAAGTGCAAAAACACTCGCGCCGTCTGGCCGTCCTTGAAACACTAGACAACGGCAAGCCTATTCGCGAAAGTCGCGACATCGACATCCCGCTCGTGGCCCGCCATTTTTATCACCACGCCGGATGGGCCCAGCTCCTCGAGCAAGAGTTCCCCGGCTACGCAGCCTCGGGCGTTGTCGGACAAATCATCCCCTGGAATTTTCCTCTGCTAATGTTGGCATGGAAAATCGCCCCGGCACTGGCCACCGGAAATACGGTGGTGCTAAAGCCCGCCGAATTCACGCCGCTGACCGCCCTAGCTTTCGCCGAAATCTGCCAGGAAATCGATCTCCCCCCCGGCGTCGTTAACATCGTCACAGGCGACGGCTCCACTGGCGAAGCCCTGGTCGCACATCCTGACGTCGACAAAATTGCCTTCACCGGCTCCACCGAAGTCGGCCGCGCCATCCGCAAAGCCACCGCCCAAACTCACAAAAAACTTTCTCTCGAACTCGGTGGCAAATCCCCCTTCATCATCTTCGAAGACGCCGACCTCGACAGCGCCGTCGAAGGGCTGGTCGACGGCATCTGGTTCAACCAGGGCCAAGTCTGCTGCGCCGGCTCTCGCTTGCTGATGCAAGAAAGCATCGCCGAACCTCTCATCGCCAAAATTTGCGATCGCATGAACACTCTCCGCGTCGGTCCGCCGCTCGATAAAGCCATTGACATCGGCGCCATCATCGCCCGCGTGCAACTCGAGCGCATCCAGCGCCTGGTTGATCAAGGCGTAGCCGAGGGCGCCACGTGCTGGCAACCGTCCATTCCCATGCCGTCCCGCGGCCTTTATTTTCCCCCGACTCTTCTAAGCAACGTGCATCCCGCCTCGGTCGTCGCCCAAGAAGAAATCTTCGGCCCAGTTCTTGCCGCTATGACCTTCCGCACTCCGACCGAAGCTGTCGAGCTAGCCAACAACACTGCCTACGGCCTAGCCGCCTGCGTCTGGAGCGAGAGCATCAACGTCTCGCTTCACGTCGCCTCACAACTCAAAGCAGGAGTGGTGTGGGTCAACTGCACGAATCTCTTCGACGCCAGCTGCGGCTTCGGCGGCTATCGCGAAAGCGGCTACGGCCGCGAAGGCGGCCGCGAGGGCCTCCTCGAATACCTCGAGCCCAGATGGTTTAAAAACGCGCCGCAACTAGACGCGCGTCCGCTCCCGATCGATCAGCAGCTTTCGGAAGCCTCAAACGGAAACTCAGTGGACGACCGCGTCGCGTCTTCCGCTCCACCAATCGACCGCACTGTAAAACTCTTCATCGGCGGCAAACAAGCCCGCCCCGATTCTGGCTACAGCACAGAAGTTCGCGCCGCCGACGGCCGCCTGCTCGGCGAAGCCCCCCTCGGCAATCGCAAAGACATTCGAAACGCCGTCGAAGCCGCCCGCAAATGTGCATCCTGGGGCAAAGCCACCGCCCACAGCCGCGCCCAAGTCCTCTACTACATCGCTGAAAATCTTTCCCTACGCAGCAAAGAGATCCTCGGTCGCCTTTCCGATATTGTCGGCAAGAAACAAGCCGAAGCCGAAGTCTCCGTTGGTATCGAACGCATCTTTTCCTACGCCGCCTGGGCCGACAAATACGATGGCGCCGTCCACAACCCGCCATTCCGCAACCTAACCTTAGCCATCAGAGAACCCATCGGCACACTCGGCATCCTCTGCCCCGCGGAAGCCCCGCTGCTAGGCTTCCTCTCCGCAGTCATGCCCGCCATCGCCGTGGGCAACACGGTCATCGCCGTGCCCTCCGAAATTTACCCGCTAATCACCGGCGACCTCTACCAAATCTTTGAAACCAGCGACCTCCCCGCCGGCGCCGTAAACATCGTCACCGGCCGGCCGGCTGAACTCCTCAAAACGCTAGCCGAGCACGACGACATCGACGCCCTCTGGTGCTTCGCCGAGGACCCCGCCTGCGCCACCGCCAAATCCCTCTCCATCGGCAACCTAAAACAAGTCTTCACCAACGAAGGCCGCTCTATTGACTGGTTCAACCCACAACAATCCGAAGGCCGCTTCTTCCTTCAACACGCCACCCAAATCAAAAACATCTGGGTCCCGTACGGCGAATAGCAGCCTTACTCTCCTGGGGCAATCCAGTCAGGCTCATTGAGGGACCCGGCGGTAAGCCGGTCGGGACTCGTCAACCTCTCCGCAATCCCGGCACCCTGCCAAAAGCTTTCGGCGAGCCTGGTCGCTAACTACTCGAAAATGACCGTTTTATTTCCGTAGAGCAGGATACGATTTTCGATATGCCAGCGGACGGCTCGAGAGAGCACGACCTTTTCGAGGTCCC
>Ga0209380_10002351_pt1 | contig 12192 bp, 10 predicted proteins | sample HubBroMetageWFT6_FD_188347 | JGI IMG/M metagenome (GOLD analysis project Ga0209380, IMG submission 188347) | Warmed and freeze-thawed soil microbial communities from the Hubbard Brook experimental Forest, New Hampshire - Hubbard Brook CCASE Soil... | ecosystem: Environmental > Terrestrial >...
GGCGGTTGCTCGGCATCAATACCCTTTTGCTGCTGGCGAGCAGCGTGACGATCGAGTTCGCGCGCCGCGGATTGACGCGACAGGTGGCGCTGGCGCCGGTGAAGTCGATTCCGGGAGTTTCGCTCGGCGCGGAAAATAAGTTTCCGTGGCTGGGTGTGACGGCGATTCTGGGGCTCGGTTTTCTCATTGGCCAGGGAATGGCTTGGAGAGAACTGCATCTGCGCGGATTCTTTGTCAACACCAACCCGAGCAGTTCGTTTGTGTTTTTGCTGACCGCGACTCACGCGGTGCATCTGGCGGGTGGAATCGTTGCCTTGCTTTGGGCCGCGACCACGGCAGTGCTGCACAAGCCTGTGGAATCGCGGCGCATCGTGGTTGATATTACGGCCTGGTACTGGCACTTCATGGCCGTGCTGTGGATTTACGTTTTTGCGCTTTTGGGATTTGCGAGATAGCGAAAGGGGAACTTGAGGAATGGCTGACGCCACGCTTCAGCATGATTCACTCCAGCATGGATCGCCGGGAGAATTTGAGGCTCCGCTCTTCGGGGCATATTCGAAAAAGGTGGGGATGTGGCTGTTCCTGGCTTCGGACTCGCTGACGTTCGGCGCCCTGCTGGTTGCCTTTAGCTACAACCGCATCTACACGGCCTGGCCCACGCCGTTCGGCAAGGACAGCATCATCAACGCCACGATCATGACGGCGTGCCTGCTCTCCAGTTCGCTGACCATGGTGCTGGGCGTGTTTGCGGCGCAGCGCGGCGACCGAAGCTGGACTCGCAACTGGCTGCTGGCCACCATGTTTTTCGGCACGGCGTTCATCGTGCTGCATGGCATGGAGTGGAGCAAGCTGATCAGCGAAGGCCTTACTCTGCCGGGCTTCCCGAAGATCGCGGGATCGGAAGGGGAGTTCGCCAAGGTTTCGGCCAGCACGCCCCAGTTCCCTGCTACGTTCTTTGGTCTCACTGCGATGCATATGCTGCACGTGACCATCGGCGTGGTTTACCTGGGCGTGGTGGCACTGCGCAAGTGGTTCCTGCCGATTCTGGGAGTGATTTATCTGGCGGGATACTTTCTGATTCCGTCGAATAATATCTTCCACTACGGCATCCACGCGCTGCTGATCTGCTTGATCGTGGCGTCCGTGATTTTGTTTCTCAAGCCGAAAGACTACGACGCGCATGATGTCGAAGTAGCGGGCCTGTACTGGCACTTCGTCGACCTGGTGTGGATGTTTATCTTCCCGCTGGTTTACTTGATGTCGACCAGGGTCTGAAGGGGTCGTTTGCCGGGACTGGGTCGAGAGACGTTTGACGGAAATATCTGGCGGTTTGCCGCTGAGGGAAAATATGACGCACGATGCCGCGACGCATGACGACAGCAAGGGGCAGTATTTCTGGGTATGGGGAGCGCTGCTGGTGCTTACGGCGATCGAGGTGGTGCTCGCCTACCGCCAGGTATTCCAGCCGGTGCGCATGCTGGAAGTTCTGCTGCTCCTCTCGGTGATCAAGTCGGCGCTGATCATCGGTTATTTTATGCACTTGAAGTTTGAAAAGGCTCTCATGCGCTGGCTGCTGGTGATTTCGGTGACAGCCTGCTTCATCATCATGTATTTCTTTTTCTTCCCCGACGCAGGACGGATACTGAGGCTGGGAGTGCAGTAGCGCCGGCCATGAGACTTGCCGTTAAATCTCGTCTGGCTTTCTTGATCCTGGCGATTGCGCTTTACGCAGCGCCGGCATTCGCGCAGGGTTGCGCCATGTGCAATGCAACTGCGAAGGCCACGCCCAAGGACGCGCAACGCGCTATCAACCGCGCCATCTTTGTCATGCTCGCGCCGCCGGTCGGGATTATGGTGCTGGGATTCGGCTTCGCTATTCGATACGGAAAACGGCGTGACCGCGAAAACGACGAGACCTGTCAGTAGACGTCTGCTCTCGTAGAAACGTTGGTTGCAACGTCTCTCTCACCATCGTTCGGAATGCCCCCAACAAAGACGCAGCAGGCTACGTCTCTACGACGGGAGCGACCCTCCCCCCTCCTGCCTTATAATAGAAAGTTCGGCAGGCCTCGCGGAAGCCTCTGGGAGAGTTCGGCCCCGGTAGCGCGGCTGCTGCCGGACTTTACCCGATGTCCACGTCCACGGAAAGCATTTCCACGCAAAGCATTGTTGTACGCGGGGCCCGCGTCCATAACCTCAAGAACATCGATTTTGAGGTTCCGCACAATAGGTTGACGGTGGTGACCGGTGTGTCCGGTTCCGGAAAGTCGTCGCTGGCCTTCGATACGATTTACGCCGAAGGGCAGCGCCGTTATGTGGAGTCGCTGTCGGCCTACGCGCGCCAGTTTTTGGAGCGCATCGAAAAGCCGGACGCGGACTCGATTGACGGCATCGCTCCGGCGGTGGCGATCCGGCAGAAGAATACCACCCGCAATCCGCGTTCGACCGTCGCGACGGCGACCGAGATTTACGACTACTTGCGCCTCCTGTTCGCCCGCGTTGGCCGAACGTATTGCGCGAACTGCGGCCGTGAAGTGAAGAAAGACACAGTCGACGAAGTGGCCGACACGATCCTGGCGCTCGACCCGGACACGCGCCTGCAGGTTCTGTTTCCGTTGCAACGCCCCCCGACGCAGCCGGCCGAAGAAGTCGGCAAGCCGCGCGTCGCAAAGTCGAAGAAAAAAGTCCAGCCGGCCGAGAGCGCACAACTCACCGAAGCGCTCAAGACACGCCTCTTCGATTTGCGGAAGGCTGGATTCAACCGCCTGTATCAGCGTGGGCGGATGTTTGAGTTCTCGACTCCGGAATCGCTGCTCGACATCGACTTCGGCGCGCCGGTGTTTGTTCTGGTCGATCGTCTGACGGTTTCTCCCGAGGGCCGCACCCGCGTGGTGGATGCAATCGAAACTGCATACCGCGAGTCGGGTGAAGTCATCTTCGAAATTCCGCCGCAGAACGATGCGCCCGCAAGGCAGCTGCGTTTTTCCCATCGCTTCGAATGCAAAAACTGCAATCTGCGCTATGAAGAACCGGAGCCCAGGCTCTTCTCCTTTAATAATCCTTACGGAGCGTGCCCGCGCTGCCAGGGGTTCGGCAACACCATCGACTTCGATCTCGAGCGAGTCATCCCCGACCAATTCAAGACTTTGGCGGAGGGCGCGATCGAACCCTGGACCAAGCCGAAATACCGCCCGTTCTTGACTGATCTGAAGCGTTACGCCAAGCAGGAAAGCATTCCGCTGGACGTGCCCTGGGCGGAACTAGAGGAGGAGCAGAAGCGACTCGTGCTAGACGGTGAAGGCCGTTATCTGGGCGTGCGCGGATTCTTCCACCTTTTGGAGCGCAAGAAATACAAACTGCACGTCCGGGTTTTTCTCAGCCGCTATCGCGGATATTCGCTGTGTTCGGCCTGCAACGGTAGCCGGTTGCGAATGGAGGCGCGGCAGGTCAAGATCCAGGGCCTGAATATCTGCCAGATCTGCGCCATGACAGTGGAAGAGGCGGGGCGTTTTTTTGAGAAGGTTGAGTTGAGCGCGGAGGAAGCGGAAATTGCCGACAAGCTATTGCAGGAGATTCGCGAGCGGGTGCGATTTCTCAACGATGTTGGGCTGGAGTATCTGACTCTCGACCGGCTCTCGTCGACGCTCTCCGGGGGAGAAGCGCAGCGAATTCAACTGGCGACTTCGCTGGGCTCGCGCCTGGTAGGCACGCTTTACGTTCTGGACGAGCCGTCAATTGGACTGCATACGCGCGACACGCACCGGCTGATCAAGATTCTGCTCGACCTGCGCGATCTGGGAAATACGATTCTGGTGGTGGAGCATGATCCCGAGGTGATGGCAGCTTGCGACCGCATTCTTGATCTTGGTCCGGGCGCGGGTGAGAACGGTGGGCAGTTGATTGCCGAAGGAACCTACGATGAGATCAAGCGGAATCCCGCATCGCTCACGGGCCGCTATCTTTCCGAAGACCTGCGTATTCAGCTTCCGGTGGCGCGGCGCAAGCCGGGGATTCAGCAGATCAAGATTCGCGGCGCTCGGGCGAACAACCTCAAGGGAGTGGACGTCAACGTTCCTCTGGGGATGATCGTGGCCATCACGGGTGTATCGGGATCGGGCAAGTCCACGCTGCTGCACCAGGTGCTCTATCAGGCGCTGGTGGAGGCCAAGAAGCAGGGCGATGGTTCTACGGCCTCTGGCGCCGCATCTTCCGCATCGTCTTCCGGATCCTCCGCCGGAAAATCGGCCGCGAGCTGGGAAAGCGTTGAGGGCGATCAATTCGTAGATGAAGTGGTGCTGGTCGATCAGTCACCGATTGGGCGGACTCCGCGCTCGAACCCGGTGACTTATATCAAAGCCTTCGATGCCATCCGCAATCTTTTCGCTTCCCTGCCGGAATCGAAGAAGCGCGGTTTCAGCGCTGGACATTTTTCTTTCAACATTCCCGGTGGGCGTTGCGAGGCCTGCCAGGGCGATGGCACCGTGACGGTGGAAATGCAGTTTCTCGCGGATGTGGAATTGATCTGTGAGGAGTGCAAAGGCACGCGATACAAGCAGCAGGTGCTGGAGACGCGTTATCGAGGGCGGAATATTCATGAGGTGTTGCAGCTTACGGTGAAAGAAGCGCTCCGGGTGTTTGCCGAAGTTCCGAAAATCACGGAGAAGCTGCGCACGCTGGAAGAAGTAGGGCTGGGATACCTGCGCCTGGGCCAGTCTGCGACCACACTTTCTGGTGGAGAGGCGCAGCGCATGAAGCTGGCCGCGCATCTGCAACCGGCCGAGGGCGGTCTGGCGGCGGGCCCGGAAAGCCGCAGAAAACGCCGCCTGCTTTATATCTTCGACGAGCCCACTACCGGACTGCATTTTGATGATGTGAGCAAACTTTTGTCTGCGTTTCGACGTCTGATTGATGCAGGAGGATCAATCCTGGTAATCGAACATAATCTGGAAGTGATCAAGACGGCGGACTGGGTGATCGACCTTGGTCCCGAGGGCGGGAATCGCGGCGGCAAAGTAGTGGGCGCAGGAACTCCGGAGGCTATCGCCAAACTGAGCGGCTCCTATACCGGAAAATATTTGGCGCGTATGCTGAACGGAAATGGAGCTTCCCGTTCTTATGGGCGCGAGTAGAGAGTTCGCGGCCGTGGTCCTGGCAGCTGCCAGCGCAGCCGTTGGCGTGCGCGCACACGCATTCGCCCAGAGTGCCGCGCTTGCCGCGCCCGCATCTGCACAAACCACGCAGCCGTCGGGAACTCCACCGACGGATTCTTCTGCAACTCCTCCGGGTTCGACTTCTACTCAAACCATCCACGAAAAAACGGGGCCGAATTCGAGCCGGACCATCCGGCACACCCGGGTTGTGGAGCAAGGTTCGCAGCCGCCGGAGCTTACACAGGCAGAAGACGCGATCCAGAAGCGAGACTACGCGGCGGCTCAGCCTCTGTTGCAGAAAGTAGTGGATCGCGATCCCAGCAACTACGTGGCCTGGTTTGATCTCGGATTCCTGGAGAACGCGGTTGGAAAAGTCGAAGAGTCGATCGCCGCGTATCGCAAATCGGTGGAGGCGAAACCGGACGTTTTTGAGTCGAACCTGAAGTTGGGATTGCAGCTGGCAAGAACTGATCAGCCGGACGCGGAAAAGTTTCTGCGTGACGCCACTCAGCTCAAGCCAACCAGCCACGTGGCCGAGGGACAAGCTCGAGCGTGGCTCTCTTTGGCGCGAGTGCTCGAAAAGACCAAGCCTGAGGAGGCGCTTGCGGCCTACCGCCAGGCCTCCGCGTTAGGGCCAGAGGATCCGGAGCCGCACCTGGCCGCGGGACGCTTGCTGGAAAAGGAAAATAAGTTTTCGGATGCGGAAACGGAATACAAGCAAGCTCTCGCGCTCGATCCAAAATCCGACGCGCTGACCGGCCTGGCCAACATTTACATGCGCGGGCACCGCTTCGTTGAAGCAGAACAATATCTGCGCAAGCTGGTCGTTGCCCAACCCGAAAATGCTGCGGCGCATGTTCAACTGGGCAGGGTGCTGGCAGCCGAGGGCAAGAATGACGCGGCCGTGACTGAACTCGAGGCGGGCGTGAAGTTGGCTCCGGCGGACGCTTCTGTGCAGCGCGACTTGGCGGATATCTATCTCGCTGCCGGAAAGAACGCGCAGGCGGAGGCCGCTTATCGGGCGCTCTTGGCAGGTCACCCTAACGATGGCGAACTGCACCGAAGCTTCGGTCAGGCATTGTTACGCGAAAAGAAATTCTCGGACGCACAAGAGGAGTTCCTGGCTGCCGTGAAACTGAAACCCGAATTCGGCGAAACGTACGGCGACTTGGCCTTCGCGGCCAGCGAAAATAAAAATTATCCCCTGGTCATCAAGGCGCTGGACGCGCGCGCGAAACTTTTGCCCGAAGTTGCCACCACGTATTTCCTGCGTGCTTCGGCCTACGACCATCTGCGGGATTACAAGCACGCCGCCGCGAACTATCACCTCTTCCTTAACACGGCCGACGGGAAGTATCCTGATCAAGAGTGGCAAGCCAAGCACCGGCTGATTGCCATTGAGCCTAAGAAGTAAGAACCAAAGATGTAGCGGTTTAAAGAAATAAGAGCCGAAGAAGTGAACACTTGGGGACGAACGATGTTCGGGATCGGGATCTTGGGGTTTCAGCGAGGCGTGGCGATAGCGGCGTTACTCGCCGCATTCCTCGCTTCGCCGATGGCTGCGAAGGAGCAGACGCTGGAGGAATTGAAAGCTCGCGTCTCCTTGGCCAGCGTGGGAGAGCGTCCGCAGCTTTGCCTGCAGATTGCCGAGCGGCAACTGGACGACGCCGACAAACTCTATTCCACATTCGACAGCGAGAAGGCGCAGGTGTCCCTCACGGACGTGGTCACTTTCTCGGAACTCGCCCGCGACTATTCGATTCAATCACGCAAGCACCAGAAGCAAACCGAGATCGCGGTGCGGAAGATGACACGGAAACTGAATGACTTGAAGCATCTTGTATCCCGCGACGAACAAGCAGCAGTGCAGAATGCCATTGACCGGTTACAGCGCGTGCGCGACGACCTGCTGCTGGCCATGTTTCCGAAAGGCAAGAAACGCGAAGAGTAAGGAGCAAGGAAGGTAAGAAGCAATGATCTTTCCTTTGTGGTTGCGGACCTCAGCCACCGTGGGTTTGTTGCTGCTCGCCACCAGCGTGGGATGGGCGCAGCGCCGCCGCGATCCGTTGAGCCAGCCCGAGATTGACCAGGTGCGGGACGCCAGTTGGGAGCCCCAGAAGCGCCTGGCCCTTTACGTCAGCTTCGCCCGTGATCGCCTCACAAAACTGGAGACGATGCGGAGCGATCCCAAGACGAAAGATCGTCCGCAGCAGACTCACGACTTTCTAGATGCCTTTCTTCGCATCTACGACGAGCTCAACGACAATATCGATACTTACGTTGGCCGCAAGGACGATATCCGTAAACCGCTGAAAGCCGTTGTCGAGGCGGATACCGAATTTCAGGCTAAGCTGCGGGCGCTCAAGGACTCGGCGGATGTAAAGGCGGAAGAAGCCGCACAATACGAATTCGTGCTGACCAATGCCCTCGATACCGTCGATTCGTCCGCCGAGGATCACCGCAAGCTGCAGGTTGATCTGGAAGATGCGGCCAAGCACAAGAAGCTGAATTCCGCGGCGAAGAACAGCGGCAAACCGGAATAAGGCGTGCTAACCTAACTCTACCGTGCGTGAAGGCCTGCTCGAAATTTTCCAGGAAAGTCATCGCGAACTGCGTCCGTCTGCGCCCCTCCCCGAGCTGAGAATTGAGTTTTTCGCCTTCGCCAACGTCAATAACACCATTCGCCTGCGCCAGGGCAAACTGCTGGTCCGCCTTTCCGACCTGCTGGAAGGCGCGCCACAAGCGGTGTTGCGGTCCATCGCCCACATCCTGCTGGCCAAAATGTACCGCCATCCCATCGATCGCGTGCAGGCGGCGCGCTATCGAAAATATCTGGCCAGTCACGAAATCGTCCGCAAGACTCACCTGGTCCGGCAGATGCGTGGTCGCAAGCAGCTGCACTCCGCTCGCGGACATTTCTATGACCTGGACGCGGTCTTCGAGAAATTGAATACGCGATTCTTCTACGGACTGCTGGCGCGTCCGCGCATGAGCTGGAGCCGCACTCGCACCCGCCGCATTCTCGGCCACTACGATCCCGCGCACAACGCCATCGTCATCAGCCGCGTGTTTGACCAATCCGCGGTCCCCGGCTACGCGGTGGAGTACATCGTCTATCACGAGATGCTGCACCTCAAGCATCCGGTGCGGCTGCGGGGCAGCCGGCGCTGCGTGCATTCAGCGGAATTCCAGGCGGAGGAGAAATTGTTCCCTCAGCTGGCTGAGGCGAACGCGTTTTTGAAGCGGCTGTGAGTGAGATGGCCGGTTAAAACCTAGCTTTCCGGACCGCCAACCCTTCCCTGCAGCCAACTGCATTTCAGGCCCTCAATCTCGCCATGTGATTGAAATCACACGTGGTTGTGCGGTCGCGGATTGACGCTCGCTTGGCCCCGAGCATATCCTTGAAGTTGAACTTGAAAATCATTTTCAACGTCATATTTTCCAAGATCAATAGGAAACCTCATCAATGCTTCAGGCTTTCATCATTGCGCTGCGCGAAGGGGTTGAGGCTGCCCTCATCGTCGGCATCACCCTCGCCTACCTCGCCAAGATCGGACGGAACGATCTTCGCAAGTCGGTCTACGCCGCGCTGGGCGCGGCTTTTCTGGGCAGCATTGCCGTAGCCGTCGTCATTTCCAGAACCAATCTCAACGAAGATGTGTTCGAAGGCTGGCTCATGCTGGCGGCGGCCTTTTTCGTCATCACCATGGTCATTTTCATGATGAAGACGGGGCGCAAACTGAAGGGCGAAATCGAAGGCAAACTTGGTCTGCTGGCCGGGAAAGACGCGTGGTTCGGGTTGTTCATTTTTGTGTTTCTAATGGTGCTCCGCGAAGGTGCGGAAACGGTCCTGATTCTCGCGGCTGTTTCCCTCAATTCCACCGCGCTGATGAGTTTTCTGGGTACACTTCTGGGCATCTTCGCTGCCATTGCTTTTGGCGTGATGTTCGTCAAGGGCAGCGTCCGCATCAATCTGCAAAAGTTTTTCCGGGTCACTACGGCGATTCTTTTCCTGGTGGCGGCGCAACTGGTCATCGCCGGGCTACACGAACTGTCGGAGAGCGGGGTGATCGCGTCTTCTAAGCGGGAGATGGCGATCGTCGGCCCGATCGTTCGCAACGACTTTTTCTTCTTTGTCACAATTTTTGCGCTGGCCGCGCTGATGATCCTGTTCGATGCCAAGCGCCGCGAGCCGGTTCCCGAAGCGGCGTCGCCTGCCGAGCGCCGCAAAGCCGCCTGGAGCGCCCGCCGCGAGCGTCTTTGGATGGGCTCCGTCTATGTTTTTTCCTTCGTCTTTATCGCGATGGTGACCGCGGAGTTTGTTTACGCCAAGAGCAAGAACGCGCCTTCCCCCTCTACAGAAGTCACTTTCGTGAACGGCGCCGTGACGATTCCGCTGGCGCAGATTTCCGACGGCGACTTGCATCGCTTTGAGGCGCATGAGAATGGAACGGCTATCCGCTTCTGGCTTTACCAGAAACCTGACGGCAAGATCGCAACGGTTTTCGATGCATGCGAAATCTGCGGCGCGGTCGGTTTCTACAAGGGCGGCAACGGCGTGATCTGCAGGAACTGCGCCGCGCCCATCAATCCGCAATCGGTGGGCACGGCCGGCGGGTGTAACCCGGTTCCGCTCAAGGCCGCGCAAACTGCGGACGCGGTGATCATCCAAGAGGCGGACATTGCTGCTGGAGGCCGAATCTTCGCGCAGCCTTAGTTTCCTCACCCAAATATGTTCGTGCGGCTCGTTTACGAATCCTTCCGGCGGCAGAAACGGCGCAAGTTGCTGGCCGGGGCAGCCATCACGCTCGGCGTTACGGTGGCTACCGCCATGATTGCGGTCGCCACCGATATCGGCGACAAGATAAACCGCGAACTGCGCACCATTGGCGCGAACCTGCTGGTCACGCCGCAGGAAGATTCGCTAGACATTGAGATCGGCGGCGTGAACCTGAAGCCGCCCAGCGACGGCGCTTTCCTCGACGAAGCCGATCTGCCGAAAATCAAAGGCACATTCTGGCACAACAACATCACCGGCTTCGCGCCGATGCTGCCACTGAACGTGAAACTTGAACACGATGGCCAACAACAGGACGTAACCCTGTTGGGGACCTACTTCGCGAAGCAGCTCTCGTTTGGCAAGGACAATTTCACCACCGGCGTGCGAACCACGCATCCGTGGTGGAGAGTTGCGGGCGCGTGGCCGGATGACAATTCTCGGGACGTTCTCCTTGGCGAGAAGCTGGCCGTCCGCCTCGGAGAAAAATCGGGGGATGAACTTTCCTTCTCAGGCAAACACTTTCACGTGAGCGGGATCCTTTCCACTGGCGGCGCCGAGGACGAGCAGATTGTGGCTCCGCTCGCGGTTGCGCAGGAAATTCTTGGCAAGCCGGGTGCGGTGCGCCGCGTCTACGTGAGCGCCCTCACCAAGCCCGAAGACGCGTTGGCCCGGCGTGATCCGAAGAGCCTGTCCGGGCCCATATACGACCGCTGGTATTGCTCGCCGTATCCACAGTCGATCGCTTATCAATTGCAGGAGGCGATTCCGCATTCGCATGCCGAGCAGATTCGGCAGGTCGCGCAAAATGAGGGCGCGGTGCTGACGCGGATCGAAGGTCTGATTTTTCTGATAACCCTGGCGGCGCTGCTCGCGTCTGCCCTGGCAGTGTCGGCAGCGATGGCGACCGCCATTTTCGAACGCCGGTCAGAAGTGGGATTGATGAAAGCTCTGGGCGCGAGCAAGCTGGCCGTGGCGTCGGTCTTCTTCGCCGAAGCGACGCTGCTGGCCTTGATCGGCGGCCTCGCTGGCTTCGCCGCCGGGGGCCTGCTGGCGCGCCAGATCGGCCGCTCGATCTTCGATTCGCAAATCGGCATCCAGCCAGTGTTGTTGCCCGTGGTTCTCGTGGTCGCCGTTCTGGTCACGTTCGCTGGGAGCGCCGCTGCGATTCGCCGCGCCGTGCAGCTTGATCCGGTGTTTGCCCTGCGAGGCGACCTATGAGCAGACGTGACATCAGCAGGCGTGACATGAGCGGTCCTGTGGTTGCGTCCGCCCGCTCTGACGCCGCGCGCGATCTTGCGGCCAGCCGCTCGCAGGCTCCGCACACGTCGATGTTGCTGCGCATGCTGGTGCGAGCCGCAGTACTGCGCCGTGGACGTGCTACTTCCGCATTGTTTGCGGTGGTGGTGGCCGCGGCTGTCGCCACTGCGATGCTTACCCTCTTCGTCGATGTGCAGGCCAAGCTGCAGCGGGAGTTCCGCAACTACGGCGCAAACATTATCCTCACTCGCCGTGACGACACTTCCCTTCCCGCCGACACGCTCTTGCGCGTGGAGTCCACTCTGGCCGGACGCGGGCTGGTTGCGCCGTTTGCCATGGTGGTTGCCCGCACCAGCGACGGTCAGCCCATCGTAGTAGCCGGCACAGATTTCGATCGAGTGCGTCAACTGGATCGCTGGTGGTCGGTAGATAGCTGGCCTTCCGCTCCGCAACAGGCTCTGATCGGCGTGCGCGCCCGGTTTGCAATTTCTCCGGGCACTGCCCCCGCCGCTGCCACAGCTAAGAAGCAGCCGTTCGCCCTCAGTTTCCAGGGACACGTAATCCGCCTCACGCCCGCCGGGACTGTGCAAACCGGCGCCGCCGAAGATAGCCGCATCTATCTTTCACTCCCCGACTTCGTTGCCTGGACCGGAGTTCAACCATCGACGATCGAAGTCGCCGCCAACGGCTCGGCCGGCGAGGTGGCAGCGGTCATGAACCAGCTTGCGCAGTCAATTCCCGCGGCGGATGTCCACCCCGTGCGCCAGATCATGGAAGGCGAGGCCCGGGTCCTGGGCAAAACGCGAGCCACGCTGCTGGCCGCCGCTGTGCTTATCATTTTGACGGCCGCGCTGTGCGTACTATCCACGTTGATGGGCTGGGTATTCGATCGCCGCCGCGATTTCGCGATCATGAAGGCCCTGGGAGCGTCGCAGCGCTTGCTGAACGGTTTCTTCGCCGCCGAGGCGGCCGCGCTCGGCGCTACTGGCGCTGTGATCGGCTTCG
>Ga0209380_10002352_pt1 | contig 12186 bp, 9 predicted proteins | sample HubBroMetageWFT6_FD_188347 | JGI IMG/M metagenome (GOLD analysis project Ga0209380, IMG submission 188347) | Warmed and freeze-thawed soil microbial communities from the Hubbard Brook experimental Forest, New Hampshire - Hubbard Brook CCASE Soil... | ecosystem: Environmental > Terrestrial > Soil...
AAACTTCTGGATGGCTGTCTCGACGATCTTTGAGGCGACAGTACTCTCACCGATGCTGCCGTCTACGAGAGCCAAATGATCAGATTCGATGAAGGTATCCGACTTCCTGATATTGCGCGAGTTTGCGACAACCTTGTATCCGCGATCAAGGAACGACTGGACTACGCCGGCTCCGATGCCTTGCGAAGCTCCCGTTACAATGACCGTTTTCTGTTTGCTTGCCATATCAGCCTCCTTGGCTGTTCGTTAAAATAAGAGATGATGTAAGTCCAGGCGTCTGGCTGCTCCTGGAAATCCCACTGCTCTGCTTTCAGAACGTCAGCAGCAACTCGCCATCGATTCCCACGATGGCAAACTCTTCAAATTCCGTCGTAGCGGGAATATCCACGTTCGGCCCAATAGTCTTTTGGCTCTTCCGCGACATACGAAATCCTGCTAATGGCCTTCACATTCTTCAAACCAAGTTTCACGGGCACCAGCAGACGGAGTGGCGCTCCATGATCCACAGTGAGAGGCTGACCGTTGAGGTGTGTGGCGAGCAGCGTCTGTGGATGGCTGGCCGTCGCCAGATCGAGCGACATAAAGTAAGGGTCAGGATTCCCGGAGGCGTCAAGATTGACCGACGACTCCACCCGCGCCCATTTGGCCTGCGACATCGGTGGATAGGCGCGAAGCAGATCATCGAATCCTAGACCAGCCCACCACGCAACCGCACTCCAGCCTTCGACGCAAACCAACCGCGTAATCTGCTCACGCACCGAGAAGCGAGTCAGGAGATTCCGAATGTCGAGAGAAACGCTCAAGCCAGAAGCGAGCCCCTCCAGAGTGAGATTCCATCCCGATATATAGCCAGGGTCAGGAGTGGCTCCGTTGTAGTTGTTCCTGATCGGGGTAATCTGAGATTTTGTGTAGGCGGGCACCATACGATTCCGCGAGTAGAGTGCTTCAGCCACGTCGTCGTCAATTCGAAGAGCTTTGTTGAGCAACCACTCCTTCCCAGACGAACTCATATCTCGGCGCATGCCCACGCGACTGAGTGTATCTGGTGGCAAAAGAAGTCCTGCGCCTGCTGCCGCCGCCAACGCGCCGATTCCAAACGCCAACACTTCTCGCCGAGTTCGATAGCGCAGGACGCGTGTAGCCATCTCAATTACGGGGAGAGGCTGCTCTTCAAAGAAACTTTGGTGGTTCTTCACGAACACAGGTTCCAGTGCAATGGGTGTAACCACTTCGCCAGTTCGCGGCGCAGCTTCTACTAATGACGAGGGGCGTCCATCCGTATCCACTTGTTGTTCTATCGCTTCCACGGCCTGGGGAGTTTCAGCGGCTATTGGGGCGGCAGGACATCTATCTTCAGGGCCACTCTTTGGTAACTTCATCGCCTCCAGTTTAGATCCAGTACCCGTCGAGGGAATATTTTCCGGTTCTAATGAATTGGCTTTCTCCTCATTGTTCATTTGCGATGAACTCCGACCGCTTCATTCTTGTTGACCAACCCACGATCATGCTGCGGAGCGTATCCCACCCGTCGGCGAAAACCAGAATCACATGCGGCACAACAAAGAAGATGAAGAGCCACATGAGCCAGAAATGCCATACACGCGCTGCGTCAAAGCCTCCAAATAGCGCAGCCAGCCAATGGAGCTGCATCGGTTTATGAATCGCCCAGCCTGTAGTGAGGGAAAGAAACCCGGCGACCGGAATAGAAAAGTACGCTGCACGCTGGAGGGCGTTGTATTTTGTGTTGAAACGGGGATGCAGCCATTCGCGGCGTGTGAGTTTAGCGAAGGGAACGCCGAGGTAGTATCGAAGCATCCTGAGCGCGTCAAACAGATCGGTCCGGCGGGGCAGCAGGGCGCGCCAGCCTCCTCCCATGACCAGCCCTGCAACGTACGCCGTGCCATTCAGCATGAACAAGTACGCGCATAACCAATGCAGGCGGAGGGCTAACGCCAACATGCCCGGCCCGAGGCTCATGTGGTTGTAAATCCAGTCGGGTGGACTGCTGTAGTGATGCAGTCCGGGCACATGGGCGCATATCCAGATTCCCATATCAGCCGCCACATCGACGTTTCCCGTATTCGGATCTGGCTTGTGTTGATAAACCGGCGAAGCCCAGTAAATCGAGATCCCGCTCAGATTAAGGCCGAGGAGGATCGGCACATTCAGCCAGTGACTCCAGCGCACCAGGAGATGGTGCTTCTTGACCACGAGCACGCCCCGCTGTTTCGGAGACGTGCTCGCGGCGTTCGATTCATTGACTGGAGGCATTGAATGAGCCATGGGCCGAAGCCCTACCGGGCGCTGTTCTCAGCTGGAATGAAAAGAAAGATTTTGTTCGTCACAAGCGTTCCGTCCGGCAGCTTCTCAGTCGCCGCATAAACGATATCGCCATTAGCGAATGTGACTGGTTCAGATGCGACTTGCGTCACGGGGACATTTGCAGGCACGGAGATCGTCTTAGAACCGTCCTGATACTGGACCACCAGGGTGGTCCCGCTGCCTTTCTGTACTGTGCCGTTGGTCATGCGCGAGTGCGATACCGCAGGGCGAGAGACGGAGCCATTGGTCATTCTGCTGTGAGTAGTTGCACCCGGCGGGTCTGTTAGAACACTACCTTCTGCAGCTCCACTCAGTTCCGCTGGAAATATGATGATCTGCTTCGCTACTTCTTTTCCATCCGCCAGCTCAGTCGACGCAACGCCGACATAAGACGTGGACGTGACATGACTCAAATCCGACGGTATCTGCTTATAGGTTGTGAGGGGCTGTTTGACATCAACGTGGACCACGCCTGAAGGTGTCTGAACGTCGAGTGCGCTGCCTGTAAATGACTGGACTTTTCCAATAACTCCGGAGATTGGAGGGGCAGCTTGGGTCGTGCCGCTGACGGCTTGCTGCGCCTCGGGAGCCTTGCCGGCACTCGCAAAGCCGCTGGCACTGATGGCGAGCGTACCGGCGAAAAGGGTCAAGCCGACACGTTGCATCAGACCTCGGAGCGCTGACTTGGGCTCTCGGGACGCGGAATCGATGGCGTGAGTTGCGATCAAAGCAGGTCGGTAAGTTTGTGAGACTTTCATCTTTTTCTTCTTGATTTTCATTTCTTTCTCCTTTTTTATTTCTTTCTCCTTGGTTGTCATCTCTTCTAACCAGAAACCACATTTTCCCCGTATACAAGCAGGCAGTCGCTCACCCTTTTAAAGGCGCGCTTGCAAGGACCTCCACCTTTTCCACCTGCGGAGGAACCGCAAATAATTCGCTGGCCCGCGCTGTCAACGCCTTTGCGATGTCGCCAGTCAAGTGGGCATTGCGGCCCGCTTCATTTGCAAAGGTGTCGAAGATGCCGAACTTCCCCGGGCCGATCTTGATCGCATACCATTTCAAGGTCGTTTTTTCATTCAGCGCGAGTGGCTGTGCTGACTTCAGAAAAGCCTCGGCATCAGCCTCCTTGCCTGCGCGTGCTTGGAGCGTGACTAACAATCCGATTGCTTCCATTGAATTACCCTCCTGTGTTGAATTAGTTCTGGCCGATTGACCGACCTCTACTGCTCACAACTGTCAGTAAACTGCACATCGGAAACGGACTTGTGCGGATTTCTGCTGGGATGGTCGGAATCTTGCTAGATTCATGCTCCCCGAAAGAGAACTCCAACGACTTACACCGGAGTCTGAGGTTTGTCTTGAGGGAACGACGACAAGAGTTGGAATGAGCTAGGAAGTTGCCGAGTCAGAATTGTTGGCGGAGGATATAGTGCCGAGGCGGATGCAGGAGCGATGAGTTACAAATTCCGGAGGCGGCTGGACGTTAACAACGAATTAAAAAGCAGCCAGTGAAAGTGACGTATCTTCGGAGCCGATAAAATCCTGGCGATACTCTGTCGGGCTAACTCCACAAACATCACGAAAGACCTGCGCAAAGTGCTGTTGGGTCCTGAAGCCACATGCCACAGCCACATCCAATACTCGCGCACCGGGAGCACGCAACATCACCTTAGCGCGCTCAATCCTTTGACGCAGAACAAATTGATGCGGGGTCTCGCCCGTGGACTTGCGAAACATCCGCGCGAAATGAGCGGTGCTCAATCCCACCGATTGCGCCATCTCGTCGAGACTTAAGTCGTCCTCGATCCTGGCACGTACCAACTCTCTAATCCTTCGCATGCGCGCTGAACCCAGTCCGCCTCGGTACATCTGCACAGGACGGTGCCTTACCGCACGGTCCTTCACCAGTGCGACGGCCATCGCCTGTTCGATAGAATCCAGAAACAGCCGCCCACTCGGAAAGCCAACGACCATCTCCGCATGAGCGGCCGCAACCAGCGCGCTCAAACGCGAGTTCGCAAACTTGCGTGAAGGCCGCAGTTCTACCTCGCCGTAAGCTCCGTCAGAGCTGGCCATCAGTGCCGCATCGGAAATACCGAGCTGCAGATGCGATACATTCATGAGCCCAACCCATTCTCCGATATGACGGTCGCACAGTGCTAAATCGCCCGCCGCGTAATCAAACTTTTCCAACGCCAGCCGCTTAGAGCCCCACTCGATGGAGCCGGGCCGCAACATCATTGCGAAAGCCTGATCATGCCGTATCCAGTGACGCGGCGCTGTGTCAGAGTCGGGGGGGAAGAGTTGAACTTTCATTCTTTACTCCATGCCGTCGTGTTGCGGATATGGGCGAGTGTTCCCCAGGCGCTGTTCAAAATCATCTTATTTGATGTATCTCGGCGGCAAGGCGATGCATGTAACTCGACGTGAAAGTAAGGCCGTCAAACAAGTTCTGAGCATGCCACCTGGTGGATCGTCGGCCATCCCCAAGCTAACGCTTGCGCTTACTTTGCCGAATAGTCGGATTTCCGTTGAAGGTGATTTGGTTCTGTAGTGTGGCGGAAGGCGTGCGCCGTCCGGTCCCTGCTGTGGTTTCGGTTTAGCCAAACTGCCCGTTACGAAAAGCAGCTCTTGCAGTCCTACGGGCCCGAACGATTTGGATTCCATGGTCACAGCCCACCTGATTCTCGGCAACCTGTCCGGTGCCACCCAGCAGTCTCTTGCCAATCGGTCGCTGACGCTCGCAGTTTTACCAGAGGAAGCTTGGGAAGTTTCAGTTCTGGCACTGAATTACGTCGACTCGTTGTTTTTGAATTCGCTGTTGATTGGGCCGGGGTCGCGGCCAACGGAACAGATCAATACCAAGATACAATAGAAGCTCTGCGACGGGGTGGCGCATCCTCGAGTCGTCGACAAACATCACAGGCGCGAGCTCGCCACATCCTGGAGTCCCCCCATGTCAGAAACTTACAACGCTCCAAGAATCGATGAATATCTGCGCAAGCGGTTGATGCCGGTGGAAGGGGCAATTCCTCATGTGCAAGGAATCGAGATGTACGGCAATTCTATACCAGCCGGAACGGTCGGCGGCGACCTGTTTGAATACATAAACTTCCAGCAACGTTACGACATCGAGGCACGCATTCAGCGGGCACTGCGGCGATCGAAGGAGTACCTCGAGCCGCTTCCGCCAGGTACGCCGCCACGCGATTCCGTGGACGACCATGTGGAATGGCTGAAATCGAGGCCAGGCCATAAACCCGAAATGGAAACCGCATATAGAGACGCACGAAGTTCGGAGCAGGTGCGGGTCGCCGAGGACCTGCACGAGCTTTATAGCACAGCGGGTGTCCTGGTGGTGGACGCTCAAGGACACGGAATCATTTCAGCGAAAATTGCATCCACGGTTCACGACACCTTTCATGCCCTCATGCTTTCCGAACTCGATCACCGAGGGAAAACGACTCCGGAGCTGTTCGAGAGAATCAACTTGCGATTAGCACAGTCGATCACCGCTCGTAATGCCCTCGGCAGGAGCGAGAAAGAGGACGCACAGGAGATTGCCACCATGCTTTACGGTGAAGTACGCCCTTATGGTCATTTTCGATTCGTGAATTTTGGGCATCCGCCACCGCTGGTCTTCTCTGCCGAATACCGCAAGTTCATGGATATTGATAAAAGCCGGATGGTGCAATTTCTACCGCTCGGCCTGCAGATCGCCGAAGATCATCCGGATCGTAACAGGTACTTCTCCTTGGAAACCCGGCAGAGGGGCGCAAAGTCCTCTGATATAGCCGAGCTAACACTCATGAGTCCGGGGGATATTCTCTTCCTTTACACCGACGGGGTTTATGACGGCAGTGATAAGGAAGAACGAGGGCAACTTGAAAGCGTGATGCGCGAATACTGCAGGCTGCCAGCAAAAGACATGTGCAATGCATTCCTCGAATACGCGCTCAAGCGGGACGATCGTTTGCGACAGATTGGCGAGGAAGATCGTATTGACGATAAGACAGTTTTTATCATCAGGCGGAATTGACGAAGGCTGTGACAACCCATGGCCGCCAGAGCCGAGGTGTATTGGCAAGATCTTCTGCGCTTGAACCCAACAGCCGTTGTGTGGAAAGGCCTGTCTCTTTTCTCGGTCATTACATCCACGCCATTCCCGAGTGCTCGGAGGACCGGTTCTTCCGCATCTTCAGAGCTGGTGTAGGTAACTAGAGCAACCGAGTGGGGTTTTCTTAGTTGGTTTTCTGCTCGTTCGCAGTCTCCAACGGCTGCTCTTCCGCTTTTTGCCAGCTGGAGTTCGGGTTGTACTCCTTAATAGTTATCCCGAGCACCTCGGTCTTCTTGCCGAGGTCCTTCTGATACACGACTCCATCCTGGTTAACGATGAAGGTCATCACACCGGATGATCTGTATTCCGCAGGATAGGCCACAAAGGCGAAACCGTCGGTCATTTTTCCGTTCACGATGTAACTTTTCGCCCCGCCTGGAGCGTTTTTTCCCTGGCGCGTCAGGATGTGGTAATAGTAACCACGGTAAGGGGTCGGAGCTCCGCTTTGATCTCTGACATAACCCTCTGCGACGGCCGCCGCCACCAAAGGCCCGATGGGACTCTGGGGTCCGCCATCGGCAGTTTTCCAATAAAGGCCGTTCTGTTGCCCTGCATCACTGTACATTTTCTGGGCATACTCGTTGTGCTGCGTCGAGTAATATTCCTTTTCCGCCGCCACCATCTCCTCGCAAACGCGAATGGCCGACAGTTCATTGCGCCCAATTCGCCGGTACAGAATTTCTTTCTTGCCCGCCTCAGTGTCGAAATACCACGAATTACCTTTGTTCATCAGGGGGATGGGCGTCGGCCAGTTCTCCGCGCCGACATACATGACAGTGGCTCCATCTGGCTCTCTCACGAAACGGTGCATCTCCTGATATTTTTTCACGATGTTGGCGCGGCTTTGGGCGTCCTCGGTTTCGTCTCCCGAGGAGACGATTTGCTTTCCGTCCGGTCCGAGGACCTCGAGCAACGCCTTTTCGTCGTTGCTCTGCGCTGCCGCGATGAGTGCGTTGCTCGCGTCTTCCGGCGATGAGAACGTCTTCTGCCCGGGCCGCTGCGCCTCGGCATGCGCGACGAAGCAACCCGTCAGAAATACGGCCACTGCGGCCGCTCTAGAATGATTCGCCCAATTATTTTTGTCAAATTTCAGATTCGTCAGCGGCATGTGACCTTTCTCCATTTCTGAGTTTCGCAAGCTCTAAGGGACTACGACGAGACTTCGATTACCGATGCCTGCCGCCTCCGCCACCGCCGCCGCGAAAGCCTCCGCCTCCACCAAAACTGGCGCTCCCACGTGAGGAAAAGCTTCTTGTCTCTCCGCCACGGTCGTAGCCACTGAAGGCCCCCGAGCGGGTACCGCTTTGACCGTGAGGTTCCGCATATCCTCGGGCCGCCTGCCGGTCTCCGTTGAACGGCCGCGCCCCTCCTCCGGGTCGATCGAATCCCCTGCCCCGGTCCCCTCCCCCTCGATAGAAATTGCTCCGGTTGTAAAATGTTCTGCTCCGCGAGTAGTACCTGTCGTGATTGTAAATTGCGTAGCGGTTATGCCAATCGAATCCCCAATGACCCCAGCCCCAGCCAAATCCTCCGAAAAAACCGATTCCGAAGCCGAGCCCGAACGAGAGGAACGGACCGTCGTACCAGATTCCGGGATATGGGTACCACCCCGGCCATGCCACGATGGGACCACCATAAACCAGCCACGGATCGTACGCGGGAACGTAAACCACATCCGGCTGAGCAGGCTCAATTTCCACGGTCGAGCCTTGCGTCGTTACGGTTTGCTGCGGCGTGCTCTTAAGATTGCCAGCTGCTTGTGCTTTTTGGCGCATCACCTGGACCGCATCCATCACATCTTGTTGCTGGTTGTAGTACGCATCGCCCAAGGATGACGTCCATGAAAGATTTTTGTCCATATTTCCAAGGACCGACGGAAACGCAGTCAGCGCCTTAACACTCGGGTCCCAGGGTTCCGGGTCCACCGCTCGACCCAAGGCTTCATCCTTCAAATCAGGATGCGCTCCGACCCATCTGTCGGCCTCCACGACTTGCTCGGGAAACGTGGCCGCTGCCAGAATCTGCGCCACGAGCGAATCTGGATACAGCGCAATCGGCGCGACCAACCGCTGTAACTGCTCGGGAGTCTGTTGTGCGTATGGCGGTGCCTGCCCCTGCGGCGCTGGGGCCTGCGCGTCTTGATAGGCCGGCAGGCTCTGGGGCCAAGTCGCAAACAACAGCGCCAACGACAAGAGGGAAACCAATATCCGCTTGGCTACTCCAGGCCTTGAAGCTCCTCCGGCACGCAAAAATATATTCATGAGCTTGAACCTCGACTCCATCTTAATCCCTCGAGGCCTCCAATAGATAGATGAGCCGGACAGACATAATGTTTCAACTTTTGTAGTCGAGAGGCGGGGGGCACTCCGCGGGTCGTTTTTCGCAGGAACAAGCCACCAGCTCAACGAACAAGTGCTTTAGCTACTTCATTATCGAGTTTGTGGCAGCGCTTAGTGAATCTCTGTAGGTGAGACATCCTGACCGTCGCTGATCGGACAACAGCGAATTGCGGAGGTCGCCAAAAGTCTGCCGTTCCATTCCGGCAGGGAAACGGCCTCTTGTTACTGGCCATCAAGGCTGACAGCTTCTCTAAGTACTTTCCGACCCATGGTTTAGGGATACCTCGGTATGTGAGTATGCGAAGCCTGCGGTCTCGCAGAATTTTCAACGCCATGAGCCGACCGCTCGACGCTTCTTATGCCCACCCCTGCCCACGCTCGAAACTGACAAGTCCTTACCTGTGTTGAGGAAAGCTGGTAGGGCCGGTGGGTATCGAAAACAACGATGTCGAATCCATTTTCGCTACGGTCACCCGAGCGTGTGGATAGCGTTAGCCGCTGCCAAAATCGTGGACCTTCCATTGAAAAGGACGGAACTCAGCAAGTCGCAGGAAATCTCGGTAAGGGGAGGCTGCCGCCGCGTGGCTCGAAGGCCACGAAAACGGCGTCGATGTGTTCCCAGGTCTTCGGCACGTGTACAAAGGAAGTTATTTCTGAGACTCGATTTCGGACTTCGTGACCTTCCGGGAGACTTCGGCGGGAGTCGGGAGCTGCGAGCGGTCCCATCCGCCGCCTAGCGCTTCAATCAATTGGACCGAGGCAGTCATCGCCTGGGTGCGGAGAGAGGCAAGGGTTTGCTGATCCGAGAGCAGGGTGGTTTGCGCCACCAGGACGTTAAGATAGGTATCGACGCCGGTATAGTAACGTGCTCTTGCCAACTCGAGATAACGCTCGGCGGACTGCTCGGCCTCAATCTCTTGTTGGATTTGTTTGGAGAGGATGCGCACGGCGGCGAGGAAATCTTCCACTTGTTGAAAGGCGGTCAAGACGGTCTGCCGGTAGCCGGCAACGTCGGCGTTGTAGAGCGCAAGGAACTGCTGCACCGCGGCGCGGCGAAGGCCGGCATCAAAGATGGTTTCGGAGAGCGAGGGCCCGACGGACCAAAAACCGCTGGGCAAAGTGAGGAGATTTTTAATCGACGAACTTTGAAAGCCGCCGGTACCAGTAAGCGTTACGTTCGGGTAATAAGCGGCGACGGCGATGCCGATTTGAGCGTTGGCGGCGGCCATGGCGCGCTCGGAAGCGGCGATGTCCGGCCGACGTTCGAGAAGCTGCGAGGGCACACCGACGGGAATAACGGGCGGGGCCGCATCCAAGGGCTTAACGGGGATAGCGAAGCTCGACGGCGTGGTGCCGATGAGCACGGCGATGGCGTGTTCGAACTGGGCTCGTGCGATACCCAGGTCGGTACCAGCGGATTCGGCGCTCTCCAATGCATTTTGGGCTTGGACCAGCGAAATCTGATCATCCACTCCAGTTTCATAGCGGGCGCGGGTCAGCTCGACGGACTTTTTGTCCGCTTCGATGGTTTCGTCGAAGATTTTTTGCAATGCATCCTGGCCGCGTAGTTCGAAGAAGAACATTGCGAGGCTGGCCTGCTCGGTCAGCTTTTCGTTCTCGAGGTCGGCGGCACTGAGCTGCGCGTTGTATTGGGCCTCATGGATGGTGTTGCGGACTTTGCCCCAAAGATCGGGTTCCCAAGAAGCTGTAACGGGGATAGTGTAGACCGTGGTCTGCGCGCCCCCCGCTGTGGCACCTGTGCTGCCCGTGGAACCATGGAGATTCGCCGAGCCTAGGGACCGCTGATAGGAAGGGGCTATTCCCACCGTGGGAAAGAGTTGGGCACGGGCTTGGGCAACGAGCGTGCGGGCTTCCATGAAATTCTCAAAAGATTGTTTAATGTTCTGGTTGTTGACGGTTAGTTGCTCTTCAAGCGCATTCAGCTCCGGATCGCTGTAAATCTCCCACCATTTGCCGTGCAGCATCGCATCCTGTGGTTGTGCGACCTTCCAGTCACCTGAAACCGGAAATTGCGTGGGCGACTCTTTGTAGGAAGCCGGGGGCGGCTGAACCGTGGCGGTCGGCGTGTGGTATTTCGGTCCGACAATGCACCCTGCTAGCAAAAGAGCCGTGACCGTGGCGCCCAGAAGAGTTTTGAGTCGAAGTTTATTCATAGGATTTGCCCTCATTAACTAATCCGCAGAGGAAGGGGCTGACGCCTCCGCCGAAGAAAGTGTGTCGTGCTGTTTTCCCAGTAACCGAAGCCGGAGCCGATCGAGCGTGAGATAAACGACCGGCGTTGTATAGAGCGTGAGGAGCTGACTCATGATAAGTCCGCCCACGATGGTAATGCCGAGCGGGCGGCGCAGTTCGGAACCGGTGCCCGATCCGAACGCCAAAGGCAATGCGCCAAAGAGCGCGGCCATAGTGGTCATGAGAATGGGACGGAAGCGCAGCATGCAGGCTTCGAATATGGAGTCTTCGGTGCTTTTGCCGGCTTCGCGTTCGGCCTGCAGAGCAAAATCGACCATCATGATGGCATTCTTCTTGACGATGCCGATCAGTAGGACGATGCCGATGATGGAAATGACATTGAGATCCTGTTTGAACAGCATGAGAGCGAGAATGGCGCCAACACTGGCGGAAGGCAGCGTGGAAATGATGGTGAGCGGGTGAATGAGGCTTTCGTACAAGACTCCGAGAACAATGTAGACCGCGAGGAGGGCGGTGATGACGAGGTATTTTTCGTTGCTGAGCGAATTCTGATAAGCCTGCAAGGTGCCGGCGAAAAAACCACGGAGCGTGGAAGGCGCGCCGATGCGCTGTTTCATCTGGTCAATGGCCAGCGTAGCGTCGCTTAGAGATACACCTGGCGCGAGATTGAAGGAGACGGTGACCGAGGGAAACAGGCCGGTGTGGTTTAGCGCGAGGGGAATCGTATTCGTTTGGGTCGTGGCCATCGTGAACAGCGGGGTATTCCCGGCGGCGGTAACGCTACTGCTTCCTGGCGGATGAAAATAGATATTCTTCAGACCGTCGGGAGTTTGAGAATACTGAGGATCGACTTCCAGGACGACGTAGTACTGGTTCAACTGCGTGTAGATGATAGAGACTTCGGATTGGCCAAAGGCGCTGTATACCCCCTGATCGAGGGATTGAGCAGTTTGGCCAAGTTTTGCGGCGGTGACGCGATCGTAATTTAGGAGGATGTCGAGGCCGCCATTCTGTTGATCCGAGTTTACGTCCTGCAAGCCGGGAAGCTTTTTCATTTCTGCGAAGACGCGCGGTCCCCAAGTTGCGAGATCGGGAATATTGTCTGTCTGAATCGTGTACTGGTAGAGCGCGGCGCTGGAACGCCCGCCGATGCGCAGATCCTGTGAAGCCTGAAGAAAGGCGGAGGCAACGGGA
>Ga0209380_10002353_pt1 | contig 12184 bp, 12 predicted proteins | sample HubBroMetageWFT6_FD_188347 | JGI IMG/M metagenome (GOLD analysis project Ga0209380, IMG submission 188347) | Warmed and freeze-thawed soil microbial communities from the Hubbard Brook experimental Forest, New Hampshire - Hubbard Brook CCASE Soil... | ecosystem: Environmental > Terrestrial >...
GGCCCACGTGGCGAGCGAGCTGCTGGCCACCGTCGAAGCCGAGCCGCAGCTGGCGCTCGCCGACCTCGCGTTCACGCTCAGCCGGGCGCTCGGCGCGCAACCCAGGCGCCTCGCGATCGTCGCCTCCTCGACCTCCGGACTGTTGCCGACGATCCTTTCGGCGAAGATGAAGCGGCTGCACCTGTTCATGGCGGCGGCTTGTGGATTGTTATTCTCGATTTGCGTAGCTGGTTCATTGCCTGGCGGCGCGGACTGGGACTGGAAAGTGCTCGTTCCAGCGGTCGCAGTGTTGTTTCCGGTTTCGTTTTTGCCCGGCATTCTGTGGCACGATGCCGGACAGCAGCAAAAGCGCGACGCGGCTCTCACTCTGCCGTGGATGGTGTTGTTGGTCGCCCTGATTCCGTGGGCTGCAGTGCTTTCGGGGCGGCTTGGTATGCCCCTTCGCGACGGGCTTTTCGCGTCCATGGATGGCCACTTGGGCTTCAGCATACCCACCATCGTCGGGTGGATGTCCGCGCATGCGCAGATCGGCGCGATCCTTGATCACAGCTACCCTCTTCTTTTTCTGCTGCTGCCCGTGGCTGCAGTTCTGCCTGCGGCGATGGGCCTTTCTCCGGCAGCGGAGAGATTTCTCGTCGCCAATACAATCGCTTTTCTGGCCGCGTTTCCCGTGTTTGCTTCGCTCCCGGCGATCGGGCCGTGGGCCGGCTATCAGTTGGCAGGTACCGCGGAGCAAAGAGCCTGCGAGATGGCGATCGCGACGATCCGCAGCGGGCATCCGGCAACCGGCGCCGGAATCGTTTGCTTTCCGTCGTTTCACGTAGTGTGGGCGGTCCTATCAGCAGCCGCTCTCTGGCCGATAAAGCCGTTGCGGATTCCAGCCAGCATCCTTGCCTGCCTTGTCGTCATCTCGACTGTAACGACCGGATGGCACTATGTGGTTGACTCACTGGCCGGCCTAGTTCTTGCCGCAATTGCGCTCATCTGCGCTGACCGCTTCTTGGGCAGCCAGTAACCCGCCGAGTATTCCCCGCCAGTTGGGTTTAAGTCCCGTCGCCGAGTGTCACTGCTTTAGCATCCTGTCCGAAGGGAATGTCTACAAGGAGTGACGGTTTTCTGCTGGCCGAGTGGTTGACTGCATGCGACGGAGCTAGACGAGGAGTAACTCCTTTTGAGAGATGGACTTGGCGCAGTGTTAGAGGGTGCTGGGAATGGCGTTTCAGATGCATAGACACAGGTAGAACGGCAGCGGGCATGGGTTGCCGAAAACTTCGACAACAAGAGGAAATAACAATGAATTTTCTGAAGAGGCTGTGGCAAGAAGAGGAAGGGCAGGACCTGGTTGAGTATGCCCTGTTGCTAGTTCTAGTTGCTCTCGCGGCTACGGTTGGAATGAAGACTTTGGCTACCGCGATCAACAGCACCTTCGGCACCGCGGCGACCAATCTGACAACCAACACCTAGTTAGAAGGTCAGGCTCAAGGGCAGTGGCACACCGAGGGTGCACGAGGATCACTGCCATCTCCGGCCCCTCGGCAGCTGCTCACCGGGACTCTCGAACTTGGGTAGGGGTTGCCGAAACGTCGACAACGAGGGGAAACAACAATGAATCTTCTGAAGAGGCTATGGCAGGAAGAGGAAGGGCAGGATCTGGTTGAGTACGCCCTCCTATTGGTCCTGGTTGCTCTGGCGGCAACAGCCGGCATGACGACCTTGGCTACCGCGATCAACAGCACGTTCGGAGCGGCAGCGACGAACCTGACCACCAACACCTAGCCCGTAGCTGATCAGGCTCGGTTGGCCGAGGGCCAAGGGAAGAAGGGTCGTCGGCCATACGAGGTTCTATGAGTTGCGCCAGTAACAGAACGAAGCATTGATTTGAGTCCGACCAATACTACAGACAACAAACCCGCTGATGAACTCCCAACAGTTGATCTGGATGCTTACCATTATATTGACAGTAATTGCGAGCGTCGTTGACGTTCGCAAAAAGAAAATTCCGAACTGGTTGAGCGTACCGGGAATAGGTTTGGGAATAGCTGTCAACACAGTAGTAGGGGGTTGGCCCGGGTGCAAGGCGTCGCTGTTGGGAACGGGTCTTGCACTTGGGCTATTGCTGCCGTTGGTCCTGCTCCGTGCGTTGGGTGCGGGAGACTGGAAGCTGATGGGCGCGGTGGGCGCGTTTTTGGGTTGGCAAATGATGCTGGTGGTCTTGCTGTTCAGCATATTCATAGCGGGTTTTTTGGCGATGCTGGTGATGATGGGGACGGGCAAAGTGGTCGCTACGTTCAAGAATATCTGGGTGCTTCTAAAGGGTTTCGCGACGTTTGGGCTGCGGCCAAACCGAGAGGTTTCGCTGGACAATCCGGCGCTGATGAAGTTGCCGTTTGGAGTGGCGGTGGCGGCGTCGACGGTGACGTGCTATTTGATCGTGCAATATCGCGTGTTTTGAAGGTATTGGCACTGACGAACGGTCGGGCGCGGCGATAAAAGGAGTCGGTTCATGAATCGGAATCGGTTGCTGATTGGAGTTCTTATAGCGGTGGTGCTGGCGTTCATCACGAGCACGTACGTGTACAAAAAGTTCCAGCAAGCTTCTTTCGTGAAGCCGGCGCCAGTGACCCAGACAATCGTGGTGGCCGCTGAACCGATGCCGCTGGGAACGAGACTGGATGCGTCGAAGTTACGGCAGATTCCGTGGCCCGCCGGCGAGCCGGTGCAGGGAATGTTCACAAAAACCGATGAATGTGTGAACCGGGCGCTGATCACAGCAGTTGCGGAGAATGAACCGATTTTGGAGGCCAAGCTGGCGCCAGTTCAGGCGGGCGCGGGATTGCCGGCGACGATTCCGGAAGGGATGCGGGGACTCTCGGTGGCCGTGAATGAGGTGGTGGGAGTGGCGGGGTTCGTCGGTCCGGGAACGATGGTGGACGTGCTGGCTACCGGAAAGGTCCCGGGAAACGGCCAAGACAAGATAACGCGGACGATTCTCGAAAACGTGCGGGTGCTGGCAGCAGGACAGAAGATCGAGCAGGATAAGGATGGGAAACCGCAGACCGTCCCCGTCATCACCCTGCTTGTGACGCCGGAAGATGCGGCGAAGCTGACGATGGCGGCGACGGAAGGAAAAATTCAGCTCTCGCTGCGAAACACAATAGACATGAAGTCGGCGAATCCTGCGCCCGTGATGGAAGCGGCGTTGTTTGCCCCAGCCGGGGGAGCGCCGGTTCATGCAGCGGCGCGGCCACATGCTCCCTTGCCTCCGCCGACTTATACGGTGGAAGTGATCGTGGGAACCAAGCGGGAAACGAAGTCGTTTACAAATCCATGAAGCGCTACCAAGAAAAGAGCGCGGAGACAGGAATGCTCAAGCGATCGAACCCTGCAACCCGATGTTTTACCCGTGGGCTCGTCTGGCCGGCCGTGCTTGTTGCCGCTGTCAGTGTCAGCAGCCAGGCCCAGCCGCCTGCGCGACAAGCTTCTGTTCCGCCCATGCCGGCGGCGCAGCAGGCGCAGCTAGGACAGACGAGCCCTCCAGCTTCAGGCGGTGGCACGCCAGCGCAATCGGCAATTCAGCCGATGACGCAAGCGGTGCAGAATCCGCCTGCGAATTCGGAAGCGCCGACGCAACTCCACTTGCTGGTGGGACGTTCCCTGGTGATATCATCGCCGAACCGAATCAAGCGAGTTTCACTGGCAGATCCTGCAATCGCCGAAGCGATCGTGGTGAGTCCGACACAAGTTGTCGTGAACGGGAAGGCGCCGGGCGGGGTGTCGCTGCTGATCTGGGACGAAGCGGACCAGAGCCAGGCCTTCGAGGTGTCGGTTGATATTGACGTCCTGAGCCTAATTGAAAAGATTCACGAAGTGTTTCCGAACGAACAGATTCAGGTGGAGACGTCAAAGGATGTGGTGATGCTTTCGGGGCATATCTCGTCTCCCGCGGTGGCGGACAAGATTTTGGAAGTGGTGAAGAACTCGACGCCTAAGGTCACAAGTTTGATGCAAGTGCCTGCGGCGCCCCCGGGAGAAATTCTGCTGGAAGTGAAATTCGCGGAAGTGAACCGGACATACGTGAGCCAGTTGGGGATTAACATTCTGAGCCTGCCGGGGGCAAAGAACATCGGCGTAATCGGCACTCAGCAATTTGCGCCGCCTCAGCTCGTTTCCGGCGGGACCGCAAACTCATCCGCCATCGGGTTGAGCGACTTGCTCAACATTTTCATCTTCCGGCCGGACATCAATTTGGCAGCAACGATCAAGGCATTGCAAGAAAACAACGTATTGGAAATTCTCGCAGAGCCGAACTTGTTGACGGCATCCGGTAAGGATGCGAATTTCCTTGCGGGCGGCGAATTTCCATATCCAGTCCTGCAAGGAACAAGCGGCGGAGGATTTGCGGGAATCACGATTCAGTTCAAGGAGTTCGGTGTGCGCCTTAACTTCACGCCCACGCTCACGCCTGATGGGCTGATTCATCTGCACGTGAAGCCGGAGGTGAGTTCGCTGGACTTTACGAACGCGCTGACGATTCAGGGATTTTTCATTCCGGCGCTGTCAACTCGGAGAGTGGAGTCGGAGATGGATTTGCGGGACGGCCAGAGCTTCGCGATCGCGGGCTTGCTGGATAATCGAGTGACGGAACAACTAGAAAAAATCCCGGGAATCGGCGACATTCCCATTTTGGGGAAGTTGTTTACGAGCCGGAACCTGAACAAGAGCAAGGACGAGTTGCTCGTGCTCGTGACGCCCAGAATTGTACGGCCGATACAGTCCGGTGAGACACAGCCGAGCTTATACTACCCGAAGGCGTTTTTGAGCCCGACAGTACCGCCGCAACATTCTGAAGTGTCGCCGGGGACAGCGCTGGGGCAACAACCGAGCCAGGCGCCGAAGTGAATAAAGCGAAATTGAAAGCGAAACAAATTTCATTTTCATGCGGATCTGAAGACAGGGCTTCAAGAAAGTTGCAAGCATGCTGACTGCAGGAATTGTGATCGGAGACTCGATGAGCGCCCCGCCGCTGCTGGCGGCATTGCAGCAGACCGGGCTCGTAGGCGGCATAAAGCAGTGGCTGCTTGCCTCCGACCGCCTTCCAGAGGGCGGCGAACCGATTCCGGATGTGATCGTGCTGGACCTGGGCCGAGATCCAGAGCCGTTCTTTGCCTTTGGAACTTACGTGCGGAGGTTGAAGCCGTCGGTAAGAGTGATTGCGTGCTCATCGGTATTTCCGCCCAGCCATCAATTGCTGCTCGATGCGATGCGAAACGGTGTGCAGGACTTCATTCCGAAGCCAGTGGAAGCCCTGGCGCTGAAGGAAATTCTCGCAAGGCTTACTCATGAAGGGATAATTCCGGACCGGCGCGGGAACGAGAAGTTGATATTTGTGATGGGCGCCAAGGGTGGGGTGGGAGCAACAACCGTAGCGGTGAATTTGGGAGTGCAGCTAGCAACGTACGCGCGAAAGAAAGTAGTGCTGCTCGATGTGGCACGGCCGCTGGGTAACGTGCACCTGCTGCTCGATTTGCACCCGAGATTCACGATCCGCGATGCGGTGGATAGTCTGGATCGGTTGGACACGCACTTTTTTTCCGGTCTGCTGACCGCTCACAAAACGAAGCTCGAGATTCTTGGAGGCGCGACGCAGGCGGAGGAATGGGAAAACATTCCGGTAGCGCCCATCGAGCGCGTGGTGAATGTCGCTCAGGCCAATTACGACATCGTGCTGGCGGATATGGGATCTCAATTCGGATCGGACTGGGGTCCGATGATGCAGTCGGCCCGGATGGTGCTCCTGGTGGCGGAGGCGAATGTACCTTCATTATGGACGCTCCAGCGCAGGATCACGGCGCTGGGAGGGTTCGGAGTGGATCAGGACAGAATTCGCGTGGTCATCAACCGCTGGCACCGCGGAGACGAAGAGGCGCTAAAAACGATCGAGAAGGAGATCAAACGGCCGATATTCGCCTACCTGCCCAATGATTTTCGCAAGGCGAGCATGTCGGTGAACTTAGGGACGCCGCTAATGGAAAATCACAACAACACGCTCACAAACCGCTACCGCCAGCTGGCTTCCCAACTGACAGGGATGGAGACGGTGCCGTCCCAGAAGAAGAGCGGCCTGAGCAGCTTCTTATTTCCAACAAAGAGGTAGAGCAGCATGCCACCAATGCCCATAACAACAGCGCGCACAGATTACTCCGCGATAAAAACGGCGATTCATCGCAAGCTGATTCAAAAACTGAATCTGGACAAGCTGAGCGAAATCAAGCGCGAGGACGTACGGCGCGAGGTGTCGCAGCTATTGGAATCTCTCGTAGTGGGCGAATCTGCGCCAATGAACCTGCAAGAGCGGGAACGGCTCTCGCAAGAAGTGCTGGACGAAGTCTTCGGCCTGGGGCCTCTCGAGCCGTTGCTTGCTGATCCCACGGTGTCCGACATCCTGGTGAACACGTACAAGCGGATCTATATTGAGCGAAGAGGCATACTGGAAGTGACGCCCATACAGTTCCGCGATGACGCGCACCTGATGAGCATAATCGATCGTATCGTCTCGGCGATTGGGCGTCGCGTGGACGAATCGTCGCCGATGGTTGATGCGCGATTAGCGGATGGTTCGCGCGTAAACGCGATCATTCCGCCACTATCGGTTGACGGTCCTTGCCTTTCGATCCGGCGATTCGGACATGACCGGCTGACGGCGGAAGATTTGTTGCATAACAAGACTCTGACACCGCCGATGCTCGAGCTGCTACAAGGATGCGTAAAGGCGCGGCTGAACGTGCTGATTTCCGGAGGCACTGGAGCCGGCAAAACCACATTTTTGAATGTGCTGTCGTCGTACATCTCGAATCGCGAGCGGATCGTGACGATCGAAGACGCGGCGGAATTGCAGTTGCATCAAGAGCACGTGGTACGGCTCGAAACGCGTCCGCCGAATATCGAGGGCAAGGGAGCGGTTGCGCAAAGACAATTGGTAATCAACTGTCTGCGTATGCGGCCCGATCGCATCATCGTGGGTGAGGTGCGCGGCGAGGAAGCTCTCGACATGCTTCAGGCCATGAACACGGGCCACGACGGATCGTTAACTACGATTCACGCGAATGCTCCGCGAGACGCCCTGAGCCGGCTGGAGACGATGGTGGCGATGTCAAACTTAAATCTTCCAGACAGCGCAATTCGCCGCCAGATTGCGTCGGCAATCGACCTGGTCGTACAAGTGAGCCGGATGAGCGATGGCACGCGTAAGGTGGTGAGTATCGCGGAGATCACCGGAATGGAAGGTGACATCGTCACGATGCAGGACATTTTCCTCTTCCGAAAACGCGGGATCCGGGAGAATGGGGAAGTGATCGGCGAGTTTATGCCAACCGGAATCCGGCCGAAATTCAGCGAGAGGCTCTTGGTGACGGGAGTTCAGCTGCCCATGTCCATGTTTGAGCCCCAGAAAGGATACTGAGCATATGGCGTCGCTGCTTGCAATTTTGACCTTTGTAATCGTCATTATCGTGTTCCTCGCGTTCTGGCTGTTCGCGTCGACGGACACCCAGCAAGAGCAGATTCGCCGCCGCATGGAATCGGTCCAGAAGGTGGAGCGGCGCGGCGGGGAGTCGTCGCTGGGGCTGAATTTAGTCCGTGATGAAATGTTGAGCGGCGTTCCAGTAATTCATCGGGTGATGATGCATTTCTCATGGTCGAGCCGACTGAAGGAATTCATCGAACAGTCAGGTATGAGTGCAAAGCCTGGGAAAATCGTTCTATTGAGTTGCGTGCTGGCTGTAGGAACGTATGTGGCCACCAGGTTCTTTCACGTTCCGCTCTGGGGTTGTGTGGCAGCAGGCTTGGCGTTAGGAGTTGTTCCTTTCTCCGTAATTGCATTCAAGCGAAACAGACGCCTGCGCCAATTCGAGGAACATTTTCCGGAAGCCCTCGATTTATTGGGCCGCGCTGTTCGAGCGGGACACGCATTTACGACTGGAATGGAGATGATCGGCAAAGAATCACCGGAGCCGATTGGAAGCGAATTCAGAAAAACGTTTGAGGAACAGAATTTCGGCCTGCCAATGCGCGATGCGCTTTTGAACATGACGGAACGAGTCCCGCTCCTTGACGTTCGATTTTTCGTGACCGCGCTCTTGGTGCAGAAGGAAACCGGCGGAAATCTTGCGGAGATTCTGGACAATCTATCACGTGTGATTCGCGACCGTTTCCGCATCTATCGCGAAGTGCGTACCAAGACAGCGGCAGGAAGATTGTCGGCAATGATCCTCATCGCTTTGCCGCCCATCATGATGCTCCTTCTGAGCAATCTGAATCCGGGTTATATGCGGGTGTTGTTTGACGACCCGAAGGGGCCGACCATTCTTGCGATCGCAGGCACTTTGCAGCTCATCGGGTCGGCAGTTATCTGGAAGATTATTCATATCGAAGTCTAAGGACGAATCGAATCGGGAGTAAGGAGGCCCAAGATGTTGTGGGCGATAACAGGCATAACGTTTCTTGCGACGGTCGGCATCCTCGCCGCGTTGCTCTATGCCTTTTCTGCCGGAGAGACGGGAGTTGGGCGGCGGCTTTCGCGTGTATTAGACACAAGCGTTTCGACTCAGCAAGAAGCTTTTTCGCAGAAGACCACCGATCGCTTTCGCGTATGGCTAGCCTCGATCGGCGGCCTTTTTCCTTCAAGTTCTGGCCAAGCCTCACGGTCGCAGCTGATGATGGTTCGAGCGGGCATTCGGCGCCCGGATGCGATGCTGGCGATGCGCGGGATCAAATTGCTGATGCCGGTAGCTCTTGTCGCGACGGCCATTTTTTCTGGAATCTATGAGACGAATCCGTTTTTCATTCTCATGGTGGCGGCAGTCGGTGGCTACATGATTCCGGAGATGTGGCTGATGCGGCGGATTCGTTCGCGCCAGCACAAACTTCGCCGCGGATTGGCCGACGGACTCGATCTGCTCGTTATCTGCGTGGAAGCAGGCCTGGGGCTGGACCAGGCGCTCTTGCGTGTATCTCAAGAACTGAATGTACCTCACCCCGAACTGAGCGAAGAGCTACAGCTCGTCAACATGGAGATGCGGGTTGGAAAAAGCCGTATGGAAGCGTTGCGCGGGCTGGCGAAGAGAACCGGACTGGACGACATTCAATCGCTGGTGGCCATGCTTGTGCAGACAGAACGATTCGGAACCAGCATCGCGCAGTCGCTGCGAGTGCACTCTGACGACCTGAGAATAAAGCGGCGTCAGAGAGCGGAGGAGCTGAGTGCCAAGACAACGGTGAAAATGGTCCCACCACTCGTGTTTTTCATTTTTCCAGCGTTGATGGCGGTGATCTTGGGGCCAGCGGTGATTACTTTAATGCGGTCATTTGGTTCGACATTAGGAGGGCACTGAAATAATAGGTTGAAACGGGGATTTTCGGTGAGGGGTAGGCAGAGTAAGTCAAACTTTACTGGAGAAAACGATGGACAACGTAACCTTGATTCGTGTTGTGGCAGGTGCACTAGCGGTGGTCGTACTGTTCATTATCATTTGGCGGCGACGTCGGAAAATGATCGAGTAAGAAGGATGTTTGACCAGGATAAATATTTGAGGGCTTCGGAGTAGGCAATGGCGAATAATCACGAGAGCGGTGCAATTTGTGTATACAACAAGACCAGGGAGAGCTTCGTCGCGACCGAAGCAACCGTAGCGGACAGCTACGTGCGACGGCTCGTAGGCCTGTTAGGAAAGACCAAACGGTGGGCGCGCCTTGGCGTCGGCCTCTGGATCGTGCCTTCCCAGGGTGTACATACCATTGGAATGATGTTTCCAATCGACTTGGTCTTCTTGAGCAAGGACAAGGAGGTAGTTCACCTGGAAGAGCACGTGCGGCCCTTTCGCATCTCCGCCATCTCCCTGCGCGCGATGAGCGTGCTAGAGCTTCCTCCCCACACCATTTATCGAACGGGCACGAAGGTAGGGGACCGGCTAGAGATCTCTAGGCTCAACGGGGCGCACTAGGCGATACGAACCGGTGACATCTGGGAAACTTTGAAATGTTGACTTGGTCCGTGGCAGTCCAGGACGTGACCAGGGCAGCGGCCGCGTCGGCGCCGAAGCTATCAATCGTCGTCCCGCTGATCGCGGCATGCATCTTGATCGCGGTTTCAATCTCATTCTTTGCGCATCGAGGGAAGCTGCATATCCCTGGCTACGCCGGGATTGCGGCGCTGGGGTTTGTCCTCTCGCTCATATTTGGGAGATTTGCGGGAGCTCGCTCGATCGCCGGAACCACGCTCGGCGTGCTCTTCTCGATTCTCTGCTTTCTGCTCCTGGCTGTAGTTGTTGGCTCGATCATCGCACTTTTCTTTTGCCGGCATTCCTCTGGGGCTTAGGTCTTCTCGAGCAAGTAAGTGTACCCAAAATGTGGACGAATCAATTTCGAAGGGTTATTGTCCGGATATGGTAACTTTCAGTATGTCTCTCCTGGCATGTAAATAAGGGTCTTATCTCAAACAGGATTTGGCAGCAATGTTGCTGCACGTGTCGATTAGCACTCTGCTCTTCCTCGGGATAGCCTTTGTGCTCGCCTGTATGACTCTCTTCTTCTTGCTGAGCAATGGCTGGAGGCCGCACCTGGGTATACCTCATTTCTCACTGGGATCACATCAATCCGGAAAGGCCAGGCTCAGCATCAAGGTTTGGGTCAACAGGTCGAACGGCGTCTATTATTGTCCCGATAGTCCCTTGTATGGCCATACCGAATCAGGGGCGTACATGACCCAAGGAGATGCCGTACAAACCGGATATAGCCCGGCTTTAAGCGAGCCTTGCGAATAAGTGGGCACAGAAACTCGAAGCATTGCTCACGAGTGGGAGAAGCGTCCTAAGGTGTGGAACTTGGCTGATATAAAAGCAGGAGTGCAAATGGAATGGCGGACCGGAAAGTCGATCAATTAGAGAGTGCATCTACAGATCGTAAAGCTGCGGAGGCTCCTGACAGCATGGGGCATTCTGCCGTGGCCTCCCGTCGAAGCTCAGTTTCCGTCGCGATCTTCTCGCTCACTCTGTTCGTGAGTGCCGCCCTGCTGTTCCTGATGGAGCCAATGTTCGCGAAGATCACCTTGCCGGTTCTTGGCGGCACGACGGCGGTTTGGACCACCTGCATGCTCTTCTATCAGGCGATGCTGCTCGCAGGCTATGCTTACGCCAATGCAGTGACGCATCGGAGTACATCCCGGTGGCAAATATTATTGTGCGTAGGTCTCGCATTCGCGCCGCTGATAATTCTGCCTTTCAGGCTCCCGGCCGGACGAGTTCCACCCGTCGAACGAAACCCCGTACCGTGGCTGCTCATGATCCTAACGTTTGTCGTAGGTCTACCATTCTTCGTGCTGTCAACCGTCGCGCCGACTCTCCAGAAATGGTTTGCAGGCATCGGCCACCCACTTTCTAAAGATCCATATTTTTTATACGCGGCAAGCAACTTCGGAAGCATGTGGGGCTTGTTGAGTTATCCGATTCTCATCGAGCCGCATTTCCGTCTGATGGAGCAAGGCCGATTGTGGGCGTACGGCTACGTGGTTCTTGTACTGCTCATTGTCGTGTGCGCAGTCACGTTGTGGCGCGCCCCACGGTCACAGAATTCGGGTGAGTCGGATACGCTCCCAGAAGGCCAGCCAACCTCAGTTCCCGCATTCAGCGAGCGATTGCGCTGGCTGGCTTTGGCATTCGTCCCCTCAAGCCTCATGCTCGGCGTAACGACCGTTCTCACGACCGAAATTCCACCGATTCCTTTGTTCTGGGTCTTACCTCTCGCGATCTATCTCGTTAGCTTCATTCTCGTCTTCGCAAAAAAACCGCTCGTCTCTCATTCTGAGGTCGCCGAAAGCATTCCACTTCTGATCTTGGCCAGCATCATTCCTCTTCTGTTGAAGGCAGAATGGCCCCTGTTCCTTGAAGTTGCCTTAAATCTGATGATGCTCTTCGTCGTCGCAGTCGCATGCCACGGCGAACTCGCCAAGCGACGTCCCCCAATCGGGCTCCTCACAGGCTTCTATTTGTGGATAGCTCTTGGTGGAGTTCTGGGTGGTGTCTTCAATGCCGTAATCGCACCGTTGATTTTCAGCACAGTTTTGGAATTCCCGCTTGCGCTCATTTTCGCTGTGCTTCTGCTACAAATCATACTGCCCGGGGCAAAAGCAAAA
>Ga0209380_10002355_pt1 | contig 12179 bp, 7 predicted proteins | sample HubBroMetageWFT6_FD_188347 | JGI IMG/M metagenome (GOLD analysis project Ga0209380, IMG submission 188347) | Warmed and freeze-thawed soil microbial communities from the Hubbard Brook experimental Forest, New Hampshire - Hubbard Brook CCASE Soil... | ecosystem: Environmental > Terrestrial > Soil...
CGAATCGCTCGAAATTCTCGAGAAGGTAGATACAGTCGTAGTCGACAAGACCGGTACTCTCACCGAGGGGAAGCCTCGCGTCACGTCGGTACTCCCCGCACCAGGAATAGACGAAGCCTATGTGCTCGAAATCGCGGCTGGGCTTGAGCGTGCGAGCGAACATCCGCTTGCCGCTGCGATCCTCGCATCCGCGAAGGATCGCGGAATCGAAATAGGCACCGCTACCGATTTTCTTTCGCTTACCGGTAAAGGCATCTCAGGACACATCGGAGAAAACACCGCCGCACTCGGTAACCGCGCTCTGTTAGCCGACTTACAGATTCCACTCGGTCCGCTCGACGATCGCGCCAAACCCCTCGAAGCGGAAGGTCAAACCGCGATGTTCGTGGCCGCAGGCGGAAAAGCAATCGGCGCCATCGGAGTATCCGATCCGATCAAACCCACAACTGCTGAAGCGATTGACCGCCTCCATCGCGACGGGATCCGGATCGTGATGTTAACGGGCGATAGCCGCGCCACCGCAGAATCCGTCGCGCGAAAACTCAAAATCGACTCGGTAGAAGCTCAAATCTTGCCAAATCAAAAAGCTGAAATCGTGAATCGGTTGAAAGCGGAAGGCCACATCGTCGCGATGGCCGGCGACGGCGTTAACGACGCCCCCGCTCTCGCCGTCGCGAATGTCGGAATCGCCATGGGCACGGGGACCGATGTGGCTATTGAAAGTGCCGGAATCACGCTCCTCAAGGGCGATCTCGTCGGCATCGCGCGAGCTCGTGCCCTCAGCCGTGCGACGATGCGCAACATCCGCCAGAACCTCTTCTTCGCGTTCGCCTACAACGCGCTCGGCGTTCCCATCGCTGCCGGAATCCTCTATCCACTCTTCGGCCTTCTTCTAAGTCCTATCCTGGCGAGTGCGGCAATGACTTTCAGCTCCGTTTCGGTGATCACCAACGCACTCCGCCTGCGTCGCGTCACTCTTTGACAATGGCATCACGCCTCCCCCATCACTTCAAGCCGCGGATGCTATAATTCCGCGCATGACACTCATGACCGTCACCTACGAACTGCAGGACCGGCTCAATCCAGCGCAATTCCGCACGCTCGGCGAATTTTCAAACACCTACGGTCTGCACAAATTCCGCTACGACGAAAAAACTAACCGCCTAATGTTTGACTACGACGCTTCCCGCCTCCGCGAAACCGTCGTCGAACACGTTCTACGCCAGTCCAGAATCCCGGTGCTCCGCCGCGTCGAAAATTCCTAAGAGTCGTAAGTGGTAAGACGCAAATATGCACCACTTTCGTCTGAACGCTCTCCCCTGAACAATTGTCGCGGTAAATATGACGCGGAACATGCTAGCTATGCGCAGCGTTGAGATGCTTCGGTAGGGCGACAGATCGGCTGAAATTCTACGCAACAAAAAAAGAGGGGCTCTCGCTTGGGATCGAGAGCCCCCAAAGGCCGCGTTCCATTGATTCGACCTAGGCGTGATCGAATCATGGGGTCATCCATCCTAGCTTCCCTCTCAGAGGCAGGTGGGAACGACCCGTTCCTTCCGATGTCTGGGCCCCTTCCTCCCCATTCACCAGTTGGGCGGATCGTGTTGGAACGCGACCCACTCCCCTCCTTATGCAAATGCGTGGCCCATCGTAGCGCTCTCGTTCGCAGCCAACATGCCTGCGTTTTCAATCACTTAGTTGCGACCCTTTGAAATCAGCTCGCGCTTCGAATTCCACCTTGGGAAACCGCGTCCCGGACTGGAACCGTACCCATTTCTTCAATCCCGCTCTCAACTAAACTCGTCCGCTCTCCTCACTTTTCGCGCACAATTGCGATCCAAACTTGTCCCACCTCTCGCGCTGCTGCATAATGAGAGCTTCGCAAGGCAAATCATGGCAAAACCATTCATCGCGATTCTCGCAATCGTCGCCGGTCTGGCAGGCCTCGCGATTGGCATGGCAGCCTCGCGTGGGCGCCATCTGACGACTCAAACCCTGATATCGCACGCGACAGAGACGGAGAAATCATCGAACCTCAAGCCAGTGTCAAATTCGCAAGTCCAGCCTGATATGACTGCTGCGGTTGACGACGATGATGACTCGGTGATTCGTTTCGCGAGCAACCCGCAGCCAGTTCCACCGTTTCTTGTGCAGGATCTCGACGGCAACGTCGTTTCCACCGCACAATGGCAGGGCAAGGTCGTAATTTTGAATTTCTGGGCCACATGGTGTCCGCCATGCCGCGAAGAAATTCCTATCCTCACTGGGCTCGCCAAGAAATATAAGGACAACTTGCTCGTCGTCGGCGTGTCTGTCGACGATGGCTCCACGGATGACGTCCGGGAATTCGCAAAGGCTTTTCACATGAACTATCCCGTCGTGATGTGGAGCCGCGAACTCATTTCTGAATATGGCGGTGTTCCAGCTCTGCCCACCACCTTTCTGATTAACAAAGATGCCCGGATCGTCCAAAAGCATGAGGGGTTGTATCCGCCCGAAGTGTACGACACGGAAGTACGTGCGCTGATGGGTCTACCTGTGAACGTAAAGATCGAAACTTTTGAGGATACTGGGCAAATCTTTTTGAAGAATGCGGTGCGGGCCACCGAACTTCCCGACGTCGATTTCTCTGGACTCTCGCCCGAGCAGAAAACGATCGCACTCAAAAAACTTAATTCCGAAGGCTGTACTTGCGGATGCCGTCTGACCCTGGCTCAATGCCGTATCAACGACACATCATGCGTTCGCAGCAGGAGTCTCGCGGCGAAGATAATTCAGGGAATGGCGAACGCAGGACCGGTTCCACCATCCCCGGCCACGTCGCCAGCGCCGGCCACCAGCAACTGATTTCTCGGACCGAGAATACAAATCGCTCGCAGCGCCTCAACTCCATCGCATGGCGCTGCGAGCGATTGGGATCCGTGACCTCATTCCTTCTAGTGATTCTCGTGTTCCCTGACCTCAAGGGCTTGATTTGCCTCTCCTAGCGCCAAGTCCAGATGCTTCATCGCCTTTTCCCGGTGACCGCCAAATGACCCAGGCGCGCCCGCCAGCAGACCGCGGGCCTGCTGCATCAAATCTCGAGCACTACGCACATCTCTCAGTGCCTCGTGCTTCTCTTGCGCTGCCACGGTCGTGACAGTGTTCGCACCCGGAATCAGATGCGAAGCCGCACCTGCAACGAAAGCCACTGCAAAACCCGCCACGATCAGCAATCGAGAAATCTGATTCTTCATCGAAAATCCTCCAGTTAGATTTGATCATTCTGCTTCCAGAATACCGACACCCTCCCAAACGACCACTGAGAGTGATACTAATTGAAGTTCGAATGAATTACGCAACTGTGTTCTAGATGTGTCGTAAGAGGATTCAGTTCAACTACGGTGTGGTTAATGCGCTTTCCGTCGCTCAGTTTTGCTAGGGTGTCTGGGAGGAGTCTCCGGGAGCTTTCACCGACACGGGTGGAGCACTGTCGGTTTGGGAGTTCAAAATCACCAGGTCGATTCTACGGTTCATTGCTCGCCCCTCGAGGGTTACATTCGACGCCACGGGATAAAACTCCGAGTATCCTGACGCAGAAAGGCGCGATGGGGTGATCCCATATCTCGTGATTAGCAATTTTATAATCTCCGTCGCTCGCGCGGTGGAAAGCTCCCAATTGGACGCGAATCTCGTGTTGTGAATCGGCACGTTATCCGTGTGGCCCTCGATTCGTACCCTAATCCGCCTCGGCCCGATTACTCTCACGAAGTCCGCCAGAGTTGGCTCCGCTTCTGGCCGCAACGATGCCGAGCCGCTGTCGAAAAACCCCATTTCCCGCAGGCTCACCACAATCCCCTCTTTCGTCGGGGTCACCGAGACGGTGTGCTTTTCGATCTGCCCCGCCAGTGCTGTCTTCAGCTGCCTCTGGATTTCATTCAGATCGGCCCGATCCGGACTCTCTCCCAGCTCTCCCCTCGGCGCGTTGACCAGTCGCCCCATTGACTGCACCCGCTCCTGGTTTTCCACCATCTGTACGTTCGAAAACGGCATCGGCTCGGAATTGGCCACCGCTGGCCTCGTGTTCGAAGCGTCGAAGACTCCCATCTGCTGGAAGGCCACTTGGATCGCAATAGCCAGCTGCCCCACTCTTCGCTTGTCCACCTGCGCTGAGGAATAATTGATGTAGACGTCCACCACGTTCGTCATCGTGTCATGCGATAGGTTCCAAACGTGTTCGATTATCTGAGACCGCGTCACGCGCTGTCCCGCGTTGCGCATCAGAAACTCCAGAAGCGAGTACTCCTTCGGCGTCAATTCAATCGCGCGGTCGCCGCGCCTCACGGAGTGCTCCACGCGATTTAGTTCCAGGTCTTCTACGCGCAACACGCTTTCCGGAGAACGCGTGCCCCTTTTCAATAGCGCTCGTACCCGTGCCGACAGTTCAGAAAAGGCAAACGGCTTTACCACAAAGTCGTCCGCCCCCATATCAAGTTCGCCCGCGCGTTCCGTAATCTGGCTGCGATTCGTAAGCACCAGTATGGGCATACCCTGCCGCGAGATCCGCAAGTGCCGAATTACGGCGACGCCTTCTTCTTTCGGCAGGCTCAAATCCAAAATGGCGAGATCGTACTCATTTTCCCGCACAAGGCTCTCTGCCTGCTCTCCGTTCTGAGTCAGGTCCACGGAATAACGCTCTGCGCCAAAACCACGTTGCAGGAAAATTCCTAACGATGGATCATTTTCGGCCACCAGCAACCGCATAAGAACTCCAGTGAAAGGGGGACAACCACAAAGAAAATCTTGAAGGGGGATGTGAATCTAATGAAGAGTCGCAAAGATGTCAAAACAAATCGTTGCTCGAAGTTAAGATTTTTCGAAGAAGTAGTGACGGTGTTTCGTCGCGGTACAAAAAACTCCCTCCACGCTGCTCGCTGACCCGGTTCAAAGAAAAGCCAGTTCCGCTGTGGAACATGCTCACGGATGCGTCATTTTTTCTGGCCGCACAAGCTCGTCAAATTCCTTCTCTGTGAGATATCCGAGCTTCAACGCGGCAGCTCGCAGGCTACTGTGATCGTGATGTGCTTTATGCGCAATCTCAGCGGCCTTGTCATATCCGATTTTGGGGGTTAGTGCGGTTACCAACATCAATGAGTTTGCTACATTTTCCCGAATGCGAGCGTGGTCCAGCTCCAGTCCCACAATGCAGTGGTCCGTAAACGAACGGCACGCGTCGGAAAGCAATCGCACAGAATTGAGAAAATTATGAATCATCACAGGCTTGAAAACATTCAGCTGAAAATTACCCTGGGAACCAGCGAATCCAATCGCTGCGTCATTGCCGAACACCTGCACGGCAACCATCGTCATTGCTTCCGACTGGGTAGGGTTTACCTTGCCCGGCATGATCGACGAGCCTGGCTCGTTTTCAGGCAGCGTGATTTCACCAAAGCCCGCTCGCGGACCGGAAGCAAGCCATCGAATATCATTGGCTATCTTCATCAATGACGCGGCGAGCGTTTTCAGCGCTCCACTCGCGAACACGATCTCGTCGTGCGCGGAGAGAGCCGCGAATTTATTGGGATGTGATTTGAAGGGCAGTCCGGTCAATTCGGCGATTTTCTCTGCCGCGCGCTCGGCAAACTCCGGATGCGCATTCAACCCGGTTCCCACCGCGGTACCGCCAATCGCCAGATCGTACAGCCCCGGCAGCACCAACTTCAGTCGCTCGATATCGCGGTCCAGCAAGCTCACCCAACCAGAGATTTCTTGCCCCACCGTCAGCGGCGTTGCGTCCATCAAATGGGTCCGGCCAATCTTCACCACGTCCTGAAACTCGCGCGCCTTCGCATCTATCGCGTCGCGCAGCCTGGTCACAGCGGGAATCAACCCCTCTGCCACTCGAGTCGCGGCCGCGATATGCATCGCCGTGGGGAATGTATCGTTCGATGACTGCGACATGTTCACGTCGTCATTCGGATGGATTGGCTTCTTGGAGCCCATCACGCCGCCGGCAATCTCAATCGCCCGATTTGAAATCACCTCGTTAGCGTTCATGTTCGTCTGCGTGCCGCTGCCCGTCTGCCAGATTCGAAGTGGAAAATGTTCGTCAAGCTTTCCGGCTATCACTTCATCGGCAGCTTGAACGATCAAGCGTGTCTTCTCCGGCGAGAGCTTCTCTAGATCCTGGTTCACCAGCGCTGCCGCTTTCTTGAGAATGCCGAATGCCCGGATCAACGAGGGAGGCATCTTGTCGAGCCCGATGTCGAAATGGATCAATGACCGCGCCGTCTGCGCGCCATAGTAGCGATCGTTGGGAACCTCGATTTTGCCCATGCTGTCCGATTCAATCCGGACTTGCGGCTTTGCAACGACCGTCGTATTCGCGTCCACTTTCGTTCCTCCAACCTTCGCTTGTCATGCCTCCCTGAAGGAGTCCAGAACTAGAGAATACTGCGGAATGAAGCGACGCGCAGCCCGATTCGTCGCAGCGACCAGATAAACGGCCGGATAAGTGTCTATATGCATGGCGAAATACGGGAGCTTGGTCCGGGCATCCACCTCAATCGCCCGAACAGCTGTACGAGAGTTGCACTTTCGTACAGGCGCGATTTCAGAAACGTTCGCGTAGGATGCCCCGAGGCGATTCTCGAATCAGACTAAAATTGATGCCTGGGGATTCCACCTCTTCGACGATTGACGTTCACGTGTAGGCGCAATTCGTCCCCATATAACGGGAGCACCTAGTCTCATGGCGTGGAGATTTCGGCTCGGCTCGCGACGCGGAGAAACCGGAGGCACAGGTGTACAAGTTGCTGAAGATCTACGCGAAGAAGCGGTGTCTCAAAATGTAGCCACCGAAGACTCTGCTGTCCCAGCTTCTGTCCCGGAATCCATGACCGTGGGATCTCTCGACCTGGCCGCCATATCCGAGATCCGCGAGTCCGCCGCCGTTACAGCAGAAGCCCAGAAAAGCGAATTCGACGAGATCACCGCAGAGCTCAAATCAGACAGCACCACTGTCAACGCTCTCGCCGCCCAATCTTTGCCCGAACCACTCACGGCCAGCCCAACCGCTGAAACTACCGAATCTCTACTCTCGGACGCGAACGAGCCTATTGCGCCAGCGTTCCCTGCGATCGCCAGCGACTGGGCCTTCGAAGAAAAGCTAGCGATCCACAAAGAATGGGTTGAGTCTCAGGGCCTTTCAGGACAAAAAATCGACCTGGCCAGCGCCAAGCTCGAAGGAGCTGAACTGGTCGGCGTTAATCTCCGCTACGCCGACTTGCAAGAAGCAGACCTGAAAGCAGCCGATCTTCTACTTGCTGACCTTCGCGACACCTGCCTCGCCCGCGCGAGTCTCGAAGAGGCATGCCTCGTCGGGGCGAATCTCGAAGGCGCCAACATGGAAGGCGCAGCGCTCGCCTCTGCCATGGGCCTCGTTCCGCGTCAAATTGCTGGCGCAAATCTGCGAGACGCCACACTGCCTCCGCAAATTCTCGAATTCCCCGCGCTGGCGGATTTTGCGCGCGCGTCGCGAACCGTGGTCTCGTTTTTCAGTGCCACGATTTCGCTCAGCCTGCTCTCCTGGTTGATGGTCTTCAAGACCAAAGACGTACAACTGATTTCTGATTCCTCCATATTTCCGTTCCTGCATTCAGCCGCCGCAGCAAGCGCATTTCCTACGGTGGAAATCTACCTGATCATGCCGGCGGTACTCGTCGCCGTCTATCTCACCTTCCAATATCATTTGCAGCGGCTGTGGGACGCGGTCCTGGAGCTTCCCGCAATTTTCCCCGACGGCAGCTCGCTCGACGAGCACAGGCCCTGGATAATCACCGGTCTTCTCCGCGCCCACTTCCGGTGGTTGAATCAAGACGCGCCTTCCACTCGCGTCATCGAAAAAGCAATTTCCATTCTGCTCGCCTACTGGCTCGTCCCGATTACGATCCTCTGCTTATGGGGACGCTACCTCACGCAACAAGACATGCACGGCACGCTCCTGCACGTACTTCTCTTCGCTGCCACCACTGGAGTCGCCGTCTATTCCACCACTCGCGTGGGCCGTCGTGAAGAAGCCTGGGCGTCCGAGAAGAAGATTTCAGCGGGTATTCTCGAAAAGGTGAAATCTGTCGGTTTCTCGCGCCTGATCGCCGCCGTTGTCGTCGTCCTTTTCTTTCTTTCGCTCGGCACAATCAAAGGGGTGCCGCATGACGTCGGCCGCGCCCCGCAGTTTGCTGTCGGAGATATCCGCCGCTGGGCCCCGAGCGTGTTTTGGTCTATCGGCTACGATCCCTACGCCGAGCTAACGGAAGCCGCGATCTCCACAAAACCCGAAGGTTGGACCGGCGCGGATGACCAGCTCAGCTCCGTAAAAGGCGCGCGCCTCAACGGCGCCAGGTTCCGCTACGCACAAGCCTACGGAGTCTTTCTCGCCGGCGCGCATCTTTTCCGCACCGATTTCACCGGCGCGTTTCTCTCCGAAGCGGACATGCGCGGCGCCGACCTCGGCCAGTCAACTCTTCGCCTCGCCATACTGGATCGCGCTCAAATGGCACACACAAATCTCGACCGAGGCAATCTCGACGGCGCAAATATGACCCGGGCCGATCTCCGCGGCGCCAATCTCTCTTACTCGTCGCTAGCGAATGCAACTCTCGTCGACGCCCAACTCGAAGGCGCAAGCCTTTATTCAGCCCGCATGAGCGGTGCAAGTCTCATCCGCGCCAATCTTGACAAAGCTGATTTCCGCGAAGCCCATCTCGAATCCGCAAATCTCGAACACGCCGCGATGCACCAGGCATATCTCTGGTCGGCCAAACTTTCCTCCGCTCACCTCGACAACGCGGAACTAAGCACCGCGATTTTTATCGACGCCGACCTGCGTAACGCCGATTTGCATGGAGCACACTTCCAAGGAACCGTTCTGAATGGAGCGAATCTGCAGGGTGCGAATCTGGACTACGCGGACATGCACGGCGCTTTGGGATTGAGCGCCAACCAGGTCTGCTCAGCAGCCTCGCGAAATGGCCTGCAGCTTGACGACGCGATGCAGCTCCAAGTCGACGCTCAATGCGGCGGAGGGATTCGCGCGCAGCTGCCCGCCCCGCCCACAACCATTGCTCCGCACTCAGCACCTACGGCCGACGCCGCCACCCCCGCGAAATCGAATTAAGGTTTCGCTTCTGGTCTGAGCGGTTCTTCCGCCGCCGACTTCTTCACAGGTTTTTCATATCGACTGGGATCAATCGTCACATTCGCGTCCATCTTCTGCCACGTGTATGTCGTCGTCCCATCCACTCGCGTCACCCGCACCGCAAATGGAATCTTCAGCCCATTCACTTCACGATAGTCCTCGTAATCGGTCTGAAGAGGAAGCGCTCCCAGCGGACTTTCGATGCGATGCGTTATTCGCAGCAGCAAACCACTCTGCACATCGAAGTAAATCCGATCCGCGCCGCCATCCTTCCACCACGCCGTGATCACATACGCATCGTGGCCGTTCACATTTTCGATTCCTCCCATCTTAAAACGCTCGTAATCCTTCTCGAAGTGTTCGCCGAGGTAGAATTCAGCCCACTGCCGGCTGCGCGCCAGTTCATCGCCTGATTCTTCCGTCACCTCTCCATTCGCTCGCTTCCCCCAGCCAACATTCCCGTCCACTCCTTCCATCACATCACCATTCGGCCTGTGCACGATCGCAAACGCTTTGTCCGGCGCCGTTCGATAAGTCTCAATCGCCGCATGAAGACCGTGCGGCCCTTCCACACTACCTTGCTCCGCGCGCGTCTGATTCTTCTGAATCGCCCCGCTTCCCCCTATCGCATCTACATATTTCGCCAGTATTTCATTCATGCTCGGCGTCGACCCGGACGCACCAGTCGGAGCCACACCAGTCGAAGCTGTTCCCGTCTCGCCGGATTCAGACACCCGACCTGCGGTATTCGGCGCGCTCGAAAGCGGCGCAATATTAGCTGCCTTCGCGACGCCCCGATGGCACGTGTAGCATGTTACTTCCCGCCGCCCGTTGAAATTATCCTGGTTGATTGCAAACATCATCTTCATCATGTTTCGCGCCCGCTGCTTGGTCGGCTTGTCATCGTTATCAAAGTGATCTGCTTCGTGGCAGTAGTCGCAACCCACACCCAACGCAGCCGATACGTACCGCATCGACGGTATCAACTCGCCAGCGGGAATATCCTTCAACACCTGAATATTCTTGAAAGCCTCACCGGCAGTCTTCTGCGTCTCCGGTCCAGCATCGCGCCCGATGTACACCCCGTGCACGAAGGTGCGCCCCGCCATTCTGACTGGCATCCAAAGAACGAACGCAACTGTCATCGCCAGCGCCGCGTATTTCGCACACCTAAAACAGCCCTTGAAGTCCACATTCATCTTCGCCATTTCCTTTCGACTCGACGCAATCGCGTCAATCCTTTTCAGTATGAGAACGACACAAAACAGCACGCGAACATACGCCAACATCCACCGTAAAGGAAACAGAGTCTTCTGGAGCCTAGCCGGCGCATTAGGCCAAGCGCCCCGCCTCAGGTAAAATCCTTCGCTAAATGATTTTATGAACAAACTCGACGCTGCCCAAGGCAGGCATTCCTCTTCGTCGAATTTCCTGCTCACCAATGCGTCGATGCTCGGCGTCATCGTAGGTGCGTGGCTTGTCGTCTACATCCCAGGCCTTTTTCACCCTTCGCTCCTTGACGACGCTGACTCCGTCCATGCCGAAGCTTCGCGCGAAATCCTCCTCAACCACGATTGGGTCACTCTGTACGTAGACGGTATCCGTTATCTCGCAAAAGCCCCGCTGATGTATTGGGTGGTGGCGATCACCTATAAGCTTTTCGGAATTTCAGAATGGCAAACGCGTCTGCCATTAGCTCTTAGCGTCCTTATCTTAGCCGGGTGTGTCTGCGTTTTCGGGCGACGATTTTTTGGCAAAGAAGCTGGATTTTACGCGGCACTTATCACTGTTACTTCGCCAGGACTTTACGTATTCACGCGCTTTCTCATCCCGGAAGTGATCGTCGCAATCTTCCTCACCCTCGGATTGTATTTTTTTCTCATAGCATGTGAACAGCCAGAGCCGTCCCGATGGCTCTGCTGGGGAATCGCCGTAACCGTTGCGCTCAACATTCTGACCAAAAGCCTGATCGGCTTGGCATTCCCCGTAGGAATCATGCTGGCGTATCTGTTTCTCACGTGCAACCTCAAGAAAATCTGGAAGCTTCATCCTTTATCGAGCACTCTGGTCTTCCTCGTGGTTGCGGTCCCGTGGCACGCTCTCGCCGCAATCCGGAATCCCGCGCAACCCACAGGCCCGGAAAAAGGCTTCCTGTGGTCCTACTTTATCAACGAACAATTCATGCGCTTCCTCAACAAGCGCATTCCTCACGACTACGGCAAAGTCCCGCTGCTGCTCTTTTACGGATTGCTTCTGCTCTGGGTCCTTCCCTGGTGCGCATTCTTTTTCCCAGCTCTGAAGGAAATTCCTCTGAGTCTCCGTGCCTGGCGGGATCGCTTGGACGCACGCGGTCGCGCCAATCTACTTCTGAGTATCTGGATCGCGGTGATCGTCGGCTTCTTCAGCTTTTCGAGCCGCCAGGAATACTATTCGCTCCCCGCAGTTCCGGCCCTCGCACTGCTCACTGCCGGCTGGCTTCAGCGCGAGAACAACTCGCCAGCCGATAGCCGCGAACGTCACGCTGGCCGAGTCGCGTCCGGAGTGCTTCTCGCCATAGGCTCTCTCGTGTTTGTCGCCTGCATGAGCATTTTTGCGCAGTCGCATCCATTTCCGCCGGGCACCGATATCGGCGACGTCCTCACCGCCCATCCAGGACACTACAAACTCTCGCTCGGCCACATGCAGGACCTCACCATCGAAGCGCTCGGCATGTTTCGACCTCAACTCTGGGAGTTTGGAGCCGCGATGTTGCTCGGAACCGGCCTCAATTGGTTTTTCCGCAGGCGCGGCTTCGCCCTCAAAGCCAATCTCGCCCTCGCCGCGATGATGATCGCCATTCTTCTTTGTGTGTACCAGGGCTTCGTGATCTTCTCGCCCGAAATCTCATCGAAGGGCCTGGCTCTCGCGATTCGCAAAGATCTTCAGCCCGGCCAAACCATCGTCTTCTACCGCAATTACGAAAGCGGCGCTTCAATCGTTTTCTACACAGGCCAACGAGTCCATA
>Ga0209380_10002357_pt1 | contig 12162 bp, 8 predicted proteins | sample HubBroMetageWFT6_FD_188347 | JGI IMG/M metagenome (GOLD analysis project Ga0209380, IMG submission 188347) | Warmed and freeze-thawed soil microbial communities from the Hubbard Brook experimental Forest, New Hampshire - Hubbard Brook CCASE Soil... | ecosystem: Environmental > Terrestrial > Soil...
TCATGAGCATGGGCTTATGTTTGGTCTTCTCCTCCATAAAGCCTCTGGAGTAAGAACCGTTGAGGTTGTTGTCGTTTTGCGAGGTCAATTCCGCCGTATAGTTGACTTTGCCTTTATGGGAGAAGAGCAGGAAGACTTGCTTGCCGCTGACGACGCCAGTGATATCCCAACCATCGCCATCTCCGGTCACGTCTCTGCTGCCCTGCGCTTGAATCAGGACAATCTTGCCCCATTCCTTTGCGTGCCAGTTGCCGTTGACATTGATTGCGGCCGCCTCGCTATGGGCATCGAGCCACGCTTTGCCCTTAGTTTCGAGATCCCTCGCACTCAGGCCAATAGCAAAAGTAAGAACCATGCCAACTGGCAATAACAGAGAGAAATATTTTTTCATCTTCGGCTCCTTGACTGCAGCGGCATATTTCCGAAATTGTTTCACAAACACCGATGACTTTAACAGCTCCCTGTGCTCGCACCAAGATCCAGAGAAATTCCGCCGGCCCTTCCCGTGAAATACGCGAAAGATGCCCGTATTTCGCGATTATTCCGAGGCAAACTGGACTGCAGAGAACGCACCGCGTTTTCGGAACCCTTCCGCGCGGCGAAAACTCGCCTCAAGTCAAGGAGTGTAATGGCGATTTATCGCCAAGAACCTGCTTGAGACAGTCGTCAACCCCTCGCCCATCGACTTGTTGTATCTTAAGACTTCAGCTCAATGACGTAATTTCGGCGGGAGGGCACCGTGTGGCGAGAACGGTCGCTGAAGGTTGTGTTGGTTGTGGTGGGCTTGATCTTTTGCGGTCTAGCTTATCCCATGATTATGTTTGTGAAGCAAGCGCCTGCGATGGCTATGATGTTCAGCGTGTACGTCATCCTTGGCATCTTTTTGCTCTTTGCGTCTCGTAAGCCATCAGCGAATCGGAGCCTGATCGCGTTCACAGCATGGTCGAGCTTCGTCCATGCAATGCTTATGGGAGGGCAGGCTTTCGCCAGGCTGGTCGCTCGCGGAGAACTCATCGGCTCGGCTGTGCTGGTTGTTATCGGCATCGCCTTGATAGTGTTGGCTCCGGCAAAAGAGTCAGTCGAGCGGCTATCCGTACCTCTTACATAGGACATTCTTGTCCAACTCGTTTAAATCAGACAAAGAAGGAATAGTGTTCATACCACACCTCCAAATTCGTGTTCCGTGGCACGTCTCCCTGTTTCGATCTGTCAATTGCTCTTCAGTCGCGACCTTCATGCGCTCCCACGACTCTTTGCCGCAATCCAAGTAGCAGATGTGTGCAATCCAGGTCGATCATCGTGCGTCCATGGCCTATGTGCATGAACACAGAGCTCTCAACAGAGATCTCCCAGCGCCGGCCTGTGTCGAACGATCCCGACGCCACGGTGCGGGTGCTCAGTATTTGGGTTTACAACCAGGTCTCGGTCCGCGCTAATACCGGTGTCGGTGATATTTCGCTCGAAGCTGCGAGAGATCCGCCAGAACAGAAACGAGCACAGCGCCAACAGGAGCAGCCCGAGTTTTACTGGAAGCTGCGGATTCACAAGCAAGAGAACGGCGAGAATGCCAGAGGCACACAGATCTCCCACTCGCTCCCCGATGACATCAATCAAAGGCCGCACCCTCGCGCGGTCTCTATCGGGAAAACGGGCATACGTCATTTCCGAGCCGAAGCGGAAAAGAGAGTTCCGCAACGAATATTCTCCGGTGCGCAGAAAGGCGAATGGCCAAAATCCGGGAGCGAAAGCGAGCAGGCAGCTGGCGATGCAAACAATCGCGGGGTGCAAATGAACAAAGGTCAAAACCAGTTTCTTTTGGAACACACGGCCCACGACGACCTGGGAGAGGAAAGCACCTAGGCCGAGCAGGCTCTGAAACAGGCCGAGAAAATGTAGTCGCTCGACCTGCAGCGGGAAGTGCTCAGCCACTCGAATGCGGAACATCAAATCCAGCAGCGTGGAGATGGCCGCCGCCACGACCGTCAGCAGCGCGAACTTCCGCAATAATTTGTGGCTTAGAAGCGCTCGATCCTGCAGATGACGAAAGGCAAAGCCGTGCCGGGTGAAGCAGTCTTCATTGCTGTGAAACAGGAGCGCCACGACCGAGATCATGTCCATCGCGGCTAAAATCAGACTTGCGCTCCGGAAGCCGGCAGCTGCCCGCAAATGAGTTAAGCCCACCCCTGCCAAACTGCCGACGGCCGTCCCATACAGCATAACCGCTGGGATCAGTCGATTCCGGTCGGCTTCGCAGCTGCTAGCCCAATCGCCGATCAGTATCCAAATCATCGATAGGCCAACGATTGTGGACACCGAGATGTCGATAAAAAACAATTTGTACAACCAGGGGAGCTGGGGATGGACGAGCGCAAACAGCAACTCGATAAGTGCGTTGGTGGCGTATATCGCGCGAGCGATCCGCGCCCGCTGCTTCGAGTGCAGAAGGTTTGAAACCACGAGGCTGGCGGTGACAGAGACAAGCGTTCCCCACAATGTGAGAGAAGGGAGCGATTGAATCCGGAGATGGCTACCCAGCAGCGAGTCGCGAAAAGCCCGACCGTAGACGAAGTGCATCATTAACGCCGCATAGGCCACAAGGAGTAATGTAAGACCTCTGAATGCCCTCGCTCCCGCCAAGTGTTTAATCGTCTTCATCTGCTAACCCTCTGCACCCGATTCAGCGACTCCATTCGCGCTGCTAGCGTTACTAAACCTCCTGTGGCAATCTCTTCCTGCACCGTCCGAGATTGTGATTGCAGCGAATCCAGTAGTGGCGAAATACCCGTACCATGCCTGGTTGAAACTTCTACATGACCGCCTCACCATGATCCGAGATCGCATCTCTGTTCAAAGCAAGAGCCATGCCAAAGGACGTGCCGCACATAAGTGCTGGAAAATGGGCGCTGTTAGCAGGAAGTCGACTAGCCCAAACTGTCGAAAGCGTCGAAATTGTCGATTGCTGTCGGCGGGCAGCGGAACAGGTAGCGGCAATTCGTGAAACCTTCACTGCGCTTGAGTCATCACTTTCGGGTAAGCTCTGCGGGGGGTGTCTGTCAATTCCGCCCCTTATCGGTCGATACGGGGAGCCTATAAAATCGCTTAGCCTTGCGCACTCTCTTTGCGACCTGTAGTAGAAGTGAGTCATCTCTTATTCTGGGGTAATTTGAAGCTTTGGCTTCAGCGCTGACTATAAGGCCATGGGTACAGAGCCGATCGTTGAGTCTCAAATAGACGGCTACCGCTATGAGGCGATTGTGCTCATCAGCGAGGCGATTGCTGCGTGCCGTGAACCGAAAGAGTTGGCAACAACTCTCGCGGATGAAATCGGCAAGCTCCTGAACTTTGATCACCTTTACTTTGTTGCGCTGAAAGAGAACTCCCAGGAGGTCGAATATCTGGCCTGGGGTAAGGGCCCACTGGCTTTTCCGGACCTGCCGATAGAAAACTTGCTGCCTTTGTGGGATGCTGTGCGTAGTAGTGACCCGCAGGATACTGCCAATTGGGACACAGAAGAGAGGTATCCGCACTTCAAGCCATGGGCGAAGAAAATGGGCCTCGGCTCGGGAGTGCGCATACCACTAACAACCCCGCAGCGCCATTTGGGTGTTATCAGCCTCATTCGCGACATAGTGGATCCATTTAGCGATGAAGAATTATGTTTCCTGCGTCTGATCGGGCGTGTCGTCGCGTTCGCACTGGATGACGGTTTGAATCTGAGGCGCGCCCAGAGTGCGCATGCGTGCCTGCGAAGTCAAAACGAGCGCCTCCAATTGCTTCTGGGCCTGACCAATCGAATTACATCGAATCTTAAGCTTCGAGAACTGCTACGTGCCATCGCAGCTAACATTCGCGAGGTCATGCAGTGTGATGCCGTTGCGGTTTCACTCCTGGACTCCGCTTCAGACACGTCCAAACTATATGTCCTCGATTTTCCCCAGAGCAAAGGTCTCATTAAGGAGGAACGGGTCCTTACAATAGCGGGCGCCTCCAGGCGCGTTATAGAGACATTGAAGCCGGCAGTTGTTAACCGGGCCGATCCTTCCGAAGTCCCCCCAGAGATCTACGATGACGTGGTAGCCGAAGGCCTGAAGAGTACCTGTCTAATTCCGCTGGTTAATCGGGGGCGAGCACTCGGAATCCTGACCATTGCGCGGACTACCGAAGATCCTTTTACCCCATACAACGTCGAATTTCTGACACAAGCTGCGGGACAGATCGCGATTGCGATCGAAAACGCGATGGCGTATCACGAAATCTCTGAACTGAAAGACAAGCTCGCCCAGGAAAAGCTCTACCTTGAAGAAGAAATCCGCAGCGAGATGAACTTCGAGAACATCATTGGGAACAGCCCGGCGTTAAAGCATGTTCTGGAACTGGTGGAAACGGTCGCTCCGAGCGATTCCACAGTGCTGCTGCTGGGGGAAACCGGCACAGGAAAAGAACTAATTGCCCGCGCCATTCACGACCGCAGTCGGCGCAAAGATCGCACGTTTGTGAAGCTCAACTGTGCCGCCATTCCTACGGGTCTGCTTGAAAGCGAACTGTTTGGTCATGAAAAGGGAGCTTTCACGGGGGCGATCAGCCAAAAACTCGGGCGAATGGAACTAGCAGATCAAGGCACGCTGTTCCTGGACGAAGTGGGAGATATTCCGATTGAGATCCAGCCGAAGCTGTTGCGTGCGTTACAAGAGCGTGAGTTTGAGCGGCTGGGAAGCACTCACACGAAAAGAGTTAACGTTCGCCTTGTCGCGGCAACCAATCGCGATCTTGAGAAGATGATTGCGGACCGCGAATTCCGGAGTGATTTGTACTACCGCTTGCATGTCTTTCCCATCCGCATACCCCTTCTGCGAGAACGCAAGGAAGATATCCCGCAACTCGTAAGTTATTTTGTCCAGAAATTTGCCAAGCAAATGCAGAAGAAAATCGACTCAATTTCGCCGGCTGTCATGAAAGGACTTACGGCTTGGGACTGGCCGGGCAATATCCGTGAACTGGAGAACTTCATTGAGCGGGCGGTGATCGTAACGCGGGGCAGATCACTGGACGCGCCTCTTGGAGAACTCCGGCGCACGAATACGGTAGAGTTTCCGCGTGCCGGCCACCCTAAACTCGAGCCGGTCGTTGCAGAAGGGACAAATTCGCAAAACGACAAAGCCAGCGTTCTTGACGAGTACGAAAGAAGACAGCGCGATGACATTGTTCGAGTGCTCACCTCATGCAAAGGGCGCGTCGGCGGTGCGGATGGTGCCGCTGTCCGCCTAGGAGTGAACCGCACGACATTCCTCGCTCGAATGAAGAAATTTGGGATCTATGCGAAGCAATATGCTTGATGTGCAGCCCTCCTTTTGCACCTTGTAACCTACTCCTGTAGGTTTGACAGTTTTGACCCTTTCAACTTCTTCGACCTTGATATTTCGAGGTCCTGGCGTTTACCCCTCCCAATTCAGTGGCTTACGGCTCAGCAACGTTTGGTCTGCGCCTTGCTCTAATCGCGAGCGGGAGAAGCAATGTTGAGGATCTCGCTCATTGATAACGACAGACGGCGACGGCTGATTGTCGAAGGGAAGCTCATTGCGCCCTGGGCAGCGGAGCTAAGAAACGCTTGCGAACAGGCAAGAGCAGACCTTCGAGGCCGCGAACTTGTCATCGAGATGAAACATATCAGCGCGATCAGTCAGGAGGGCGAGAACGTAATTCTCGAATTGATAAATGGAGGAGTTAAATTCCGCTGCGACGGCGTGTTTACAAAACATGTAGTGAAAGAGCTGACTCGACGCGCTGGCAGGAATGTCGGCAAGGTGAAGAGATGATTCAAGGCGAGCACATCCGGGTTCACGAAAAGGACAACAGTATGCAAATACCAGATTCGTATGTCGAAGCTGACGGCAATCCTGAGCTTCCCTGTGGAAGGGAAAGAACTCAAGCATTGGAGCAGATCCTATCAAGTGGCCTAACGTCATTCTACAGGCAAGCATACCGACTGCTGGGCAATACGGCGGACGCCGAGGATGCAGTTCAGGATGCTCTTTTCGCTGCCTATACCCACCTGGACCAGTTCAGAGGTCAGTCACAGATCTCTACTTGGCTGACTACCATCGTGCTTAACTGTTCTCGATTGCAGCTACGCCGACGGATGCGACACGTCCATGTTCCACTCGAGGAGTCAACCGGAGAAATCCAACAGATTTCGGTGTTGGAGCGAATGGCAGATCAACGACCTAATCCCGAAGAGGAGTGCAGAACTAGTGAGCTAAATACACAGTTGAGTCATTTTCATTACCAGCTTTCGCCCACTCTGCGTAGGACATTTCAGCTGCGCGTTGTTGAAGGTTTGTCGATCCGGGAAACCGCGCGAATCTTGGGAGTACCCACCGGCACTGTGAAGGCTCAGTCGACGCGGGCGCGTCAGAAAGTTAAGCAGTTGATGCGGCGGGCAGCCAGGTTCCGATATACCTGCTGAGTTTTCTTATGCTGGCAGATTACGATCCCATTTCGCGGCAGAAACGACAGAGATCGAGTGTGAAGCATAGCTGCACTTTCCATTCGAGCTTTTCGGGCCATTCCGCCCGGCACAAAGCCCGCGTTCGGACGGGATGCCTACTGATTGCCGCTGGCATCGCCGCGGTCAGCCTGGTTCTTATTTATCAGCCGGTGAAAATTGTGGGCAATAGCATGACTCCTCTGCTCTCCGATCATGAAGCGATTGTTATAAACAGGCTTGTCTATCATTTTGAGCCGATTCATCGCGACGAAGTTGTAGTCTTCCGTTATCCGCTTGACGCTTCGCAATCTTTCATCAAGCGCGTTGTAGGCTTGCCGGGAGAGACCGTTCAGATCCGGCGAGGTTTCGTCTACGTCAATGGGAATTGCGTTCCTGAGCCTTACATCCCATCACAATATGTGGATCCGAGCGACTTTGGCCCCATTCAGGTGCCCAGTGGCAGCTATTTTGTATTGGGCGATCGCCGCAACAGCTCAAATGATTCGAGAGTTTTCGGCACCGTCGCCAGGCGGTTGATTGAAGGCCGAGCGGCCTTCGCCTACTGGCCCATAGACCATTTTGGCTTGCTTTCGACGATGAGGACCACAGAAGCGAAGGCCAAATGAAAACTCCGTCACCAATCAGCCAGCCTTGAGACATGCACGAGATTAGCGTCGCTCAGGGCAGACCTTGGGGATGACGGTCACCATAAGCAATTCGAGTATCTTAGAATTCTGCGATTTACACATTGATTCTCATGCGAGTCCTCTCATGCAGCGGCGTTTGACCGGGCGCATTGGGCTCGGTGTAATTTTTCGAGTTCGACCAACTCTTCAATTGAGCGTGTCCGTACCGAAAAGCCACAGAAAGCGCATTTCGATTCGAGGAAGAAGACCGGGTTCTGGACGACGGGATTTCGAATAAAGTCGTGGTTTTTAAATTCCATAAGACATTCCTTTTGATCGAACAACCTGGTGCCGCAACGAAGGCGCGCCCCGTTTGCCTCCGCACGTCGTTCGCTCATATCGAGCTGACGCAATACATTTGCCAAAAATGGTGTAGCGGGGTTCGTTCCGCCCTGCACTTTTTAAAGCGATTAGGTCCACATCACCCCAATTTGTGCTGGTCGGTTCGGCTGTCGAGAATCGCATTTCTGACATTTTTGACCCTTTCGACAGCTCCGTGCTGAACCGTCTGACAAGACTCCTTGATTCGGCGTTACTTAGCATCGTTCGGTTCTTGGTATGCGATTTGCATTTGTGACAGAGGGGCTGTTAAGCAGCTCTGTCAGCCAGCCCACTTGTCTGTGAAGAAAGAGCTTTCGAAGTAGAAAGTGCAGTCGCGTGACTGACGCGCCTGAACCGACTAGACGACTCTCGGACCATCCTTCCCTTCAACCGAGCAGCGTCCCGATTCAGGCGCGCCAGTGACGCGACTGATGCGGAAATTCGGTAACTCGATTGAGGGAAAAATGATGAAGCAAATATCTACGGGGTTAGTTAGTGCGGTGCTCCTGCTGAATGGGCTTGGCTGCAGCAACGGTAAGGTGAGAGCTGCGGGCCCGCCTCCGCCACCGTTGGTGGAAGTTGCGCCAGTCATCCAAAAGGATGTGCCTGTTCAGGGTGAGTGGGTAGGAACGCTCGAAGGCTACGTCAATGCGCAGATTCAGCCTCAGGTGAGCGGTTACCTGATTCGCCAGGACTATCGTGAAGGGGGACTTGTCAAAAAAGGTCAGCTTCTCTTTGAGATCGATCCCCGTCCATTTCAAGCCGTGCTCGATCAAGCCAAAGGGCAATTGGCGCAGGCGGAGGCGCAGAAGGCGAACGCCGAGCTGAACGTAAAGCGCGATGTTCCCGAAGCGGAAGCTCATGCCATTCCGCAGAGCCAACTGGATACCGACACTCAGGCACTCCTTGCGGCGAAGGCCTCCGTCGAGGCAGACCAGGCGGCAGTAGAACAAGCGTCGATAAACCTTGGCTACACAAGGGTCACTTCCCTCATCGACGGCATCGCCGGTATCAACACTGTGCAGGTGGGCAACCTGGTGGGACCGTCTGTCACGCTCACCGCGGTTTCGCAAGTAAGTCCGATCAAAGTTTATTTCCCGATCAGTGAACAGGAATATCTGCGCATGGCCAACGGCGGCAGTCCGGGGAACTTGGACTTCCTCACACACGCTTCGCGAATCCCGTTGCAGTTGACCTTGGCCGATGGGAGTACCTACCCGCATCCCGGCAGAATCATCTTCGCGGATCGGCAGGTGAATACGCAGACCGGAACCATTCAGATCGTAGGCGAGTTCCCCAACTCCAGAAATCTGTTGCGACCGGGCCAGTACGCGCGCGTTCAGGCGCCAACTGGAAGCATCGCGGGAGCGCTTCTCATTCCGCAGGCGGCCGTGAATCAGCAGCAAGGGTCGTATCAGGTCACTGTTGTCGGCAGCGATAACCGGGCGCAGCTCCGTACCGTGACGGTCGGGCCGACGGTGGGAACTCTCTGGGTGATCACTTCGGGCCTGAAACCCGGAGAACACGTGATTGCTATTGGAGCAGACAAAGCCAAAGAAGGCGGGCTGGTGAACCCTACTCTATACAAAGAAGCGGAGGGCCGTTAAGCCATGGCGAACTTTTTTATTCGACGACCCATTGTCGCGATCGTAATTGCGATCCTTACCGTGATAGTCGGCGCGATCAGCATCGCAACTCTGCCGGTAGCGCAGTTCCCGCAGATTGCTCCGCCCGAGATCAGGCTGCAGGCAACCTATCCCGGCGCAGACGCGCAAACCCTTGAGCAAGCCGTTGCCACACCCATCGAGCAGCAAGTCAGCGGCGTGGACAACATGTCCTACATGTACTCCCTGAACACCACCGCGAACCAGCAAACGACGTTGTTCGTCGATTTCGATCTCAAAACCGATCCCAACACGGATCTGCTCCTCACCCAGTCGCGCCAGCAACTAGCCAATGGGCAGTTGCCGCCCGAGGTGAATAATTACGGAATCACCCTGAAGAAGGCGACCACTGCTCCCCTCATGCTGATCGCTTTGTATTCGCCGAATGGGACTCGCGATGCTACTTATCTAGCAAATTACGCCTACATCAACCTGAACGATCCGATCGGACGCTTGTACGGCGTCGGCCAGACTCAAATCTTTGGCGCTGGACAGTATGCCATGCGGTTATGGGTGAAACCCGACCAGTTAGCCAAGCTGGGCATCACGGTCACGGACATAGTTAACGCGCTCCAGGCCCAAAACACTGTGAATCCCGCGGGTCAGGTCGGTGGCGAACCGGCTCAGAATAACCAGCAATTCACCTATGCCGTGCTGGCTCAAGGCCGCCTGACTTCTCCCGAACAGTTCGGGAACGTCATCGTGCGCGAAGCGCCGAATGGTGGGACGGTTCGAGTCAGAGACGTGGCCCGAGTCGAGTTGGGCACGCAGGACTACAGCCTGAGTGGTCGCCTGAATGGCAAGCCAAGCGCCGTCATTGCGGTCTACCAGTTACCCGGAACCAATGCCGTTCAAACGGTTGTGGGCGTCCGGAAGCTGATGGCGCAGATGAAGCAACGCTTTCCGCACGGCATCGATTACGCCGTTTCACTTGATCAGACACTCCCAGTCACAGAAGGCATGAAAGAGATCCTCGAGACTCTCGTGATCGCGATTGTGCTGGTCATTTTTGTGGTCTATCTCTTCTTACAAGATTGGCGCGCGACCCTGATTCCTATGTTGGCCGTGCCTGTCTCGCTGGTGGGGACATTCGTCGTTTTCCCCTTGTTTGGGTTCTCAATCAATACGCTTTCGATGTTCGGGTTGGTGCTCGCTATTGGGTTGGTGGTCGACGACGCCATAGTGGTCGTCGAAGGGATACAGCATCACATTGAGGAAGGATTGAGTCCGAAAGACGCGGCCATCAAAGCCATGAAAGAACTTTCCGGGCCGGTCGTGGGCATCGCTCTCGTGTTGGCTTCGGTATTTGTGCCAACCGCTTTCATTCCGGGCATCACCGGCAGGCTGTACCAGCAGTTCGCTGTTACGATTGCAATCTCCGTGACGCTGTCGGCCTTTAACGCCCTCACGCTCAGTCCGGCGCTGGCCTCGCTGCTGCTGCGTCCTAAGAAAGAGACACGCGGACCGCTTGGGAAATTCTTTGGCTGGTTCAACGCCTACTGGGACCGCTCCACCGATGGCTTTGTCCGCTGGTCGGGAGACCTGATTCGCAAGGCTGCAGTGGTGATGGTGCTTCTTGTAGTCGCCGGCGTTGCGGCGTGGTTCTTTAGCAAACATCTGCCCTCGAGCTTCCTGCCCGATGAAGACCAGGGGTACATGTACATCAACATGCAGCTTCCCAATTCGGCGTCCATGGAGCGGACCAGCGAAGCTGCGAAACAGGTAGAGCAGGTTCTCGCCAACACTCCGGGAGTTCAGTACACCACAAGCGTCGTCGGGTTCAGTTTGCTCAGCTTCGTTCGGACTTCGTATAACGGATTCTTCTTTGTAACCCTAAAGCCATGGGAGGATCGCAAAACCCAGGCCGCACAATATCAGGCCATCAAGGCGAGTTTGAATCAGGAACTCAAACAATTTCCAGCAGGCACGGTTTTCGCTTTCTCACCACCCGCGATCCCCGGAGTCGGCACTGCCGGAGGCGTTACATTCGTGCTTGAAGACCGAGCCGGCAAGGATGTCCAGTTTCTTTCGAATAACCTGAACAAGTTCCTGGCAGCCGCTCGCAAGCGTCCAGAGATCGGTTCAATCTTCAGCACATTTCTGCCCAGCGTGCCGCAAAAGTTCATCAATGTGGACAAGGACAAGGTGCTGAAGCAGGGGGTCAATCTAACTGACGTTTACAACACGATCCAAGCGTACATGGGCGGCTTGTTCGTCAACTACTACAACGATTTCGGCCGTACCTGGCAGGTGTATGTAGAGGCCGAAGCACCTTACCGGGCGACGACCGACGATCTTGGACAATTCTACGTCCGCAACAGCCAGGGGCAGACGGTGCCTCTTAGCGCTCTCGCAAACTTTGAGACCCGTTACGGCCCTGAGTTCACCATGCGCTACAACGAGTACCGGTCGGCGCAGATCAATGTTAGCGCGGCGCCCGGTTACAGCTCCGATCAGGCAACGGCGGCGCTGGAAGATGTTTTCAACCAAACCATGCCGCGCGAAATGGGCTTCGACTACAGCGGCATGTCCTACCAGGAGCAAAAGGCGCGCGAAGGAGTGCCGTCTTCGGTCATCTTCGGATTTTCGCTGCTGTTCGTTTTCCTGATTCTGGCGGCTCTCTACGAGAGCTGGACCGTGCCTTTCAGCGTGCTGCTCAGCACGCCAGTCGCAGTATTCGGCGCTCTTGCTGCGCTCTGGCTGCGTCGCTTCGTAGTCGGCCTATACCTTCCTCAGTACATGGTTCAAATCGAGAATGATGTCTACGCCCAGATCGGGCTGGTGATGCTCATTGGTTTGGCTGCGAAAAACTCAATTCTGATCGTCGCATTTGCAAAGGAGGACTTCGAACGCGGCATGTCCCTTACGGACGCGGCGCTTTCGGCAGCGAGACTTCGCTTCCGGCCTCTCATGATGACCGCACTCGCCTTTATTCTCGGCTGCGTGCCGCTCTGGACAGCTTCCGGAGCAGGCTCTGTAGCACGCCAAATCATGGGCACAGCTGTGA
>Ga0209380_10002358_pt1 | contig 12149 bp, 12 predicted proteins | sample HubBroMetageWFT6_FD_188347 | JGI IMG/M metagenome (GOLD analysis project Ga0209380, IMG submission 188347) | Warmed and freeze-thawed soil microbial communities from the Hubbard Brook experimental Forest, New Hampshire - Hubbard Brook CCASE Soil... | ecosystem: Environmental > Terrestrial >...
CAATCATAGCTAACGCCCTGCGGCATGGATTGTTCCGGGGTCCGGCGCATGGATTGTTGCGGGGTCCGGCGCATGGATTGTTGCGGGGTCCGGCGCATGGATTGTTGCGGGGTCCGATGAGTTCTGGGCCACACTCGCGTCTGACGAGACAGAGCATCAGCGAAAGGAGCGTTCGGGGATGTTCGCGAACACGAAGGCGTTCAGCGGGTTCGCCGTCGACGACCTCGACCAGGCGCGGCGGTTCTACGGGGAGACGCTCGGCATCAACACCTCCGAGCAGTACGGGCTGATGACGCTGCACCTGGCGGGCGGCAGGGACACGCTGGTCTACCCCAAGCCCGGCCACACGCCCGCCAGCTACACGATCCTCAACTTCCCGGTCGACGACATCGAGGCCGCGGTCGACGAGCTGGCTGCGCGCAGGGTTCGGTTCGAGCGGTACGAGGGCATGGAGCAGGACGAGCGGGGCATCAGCCGGGGCGGCGGCCCGTTCATCGCCTGGTTCACCGATCCAGCGGGCAACATCCTCGCTGTGCTCCAGGACCGGTAGGCCGCCCCGCTACGAGCGCGGCCGGGCCGCGGACTCGGGGGCGTCCGCGGCCCGGTCCGGGTCCGCGGACGGCATCCGCCGCGGAATCACCATGATCGCCGCGATCGTGAGCACACTGGCCACGACCAGGCCGACGTAGACGTGGTGCGTGGCCGCCGAGATGCCGTCGCGCAGGTAGCTGGCGGCGGGGCCGAGCCTGCTGGCCTGGCCGATGGTGGCGCTGACCCCGCTTACCGTGCGCGGCAGATGCGCCTTCAGGTCGCTGGGCGCGCCACGGAGCGTCGCGTTGAGGCTGGTGTTGAAGATCGCGCCGAACACCGCGGCACCAACGCTCTGCCCGAGGTACCGGCAGAACATGACCGAGCCGGTGACCACGCCGCGCTGACTCCACCCCACCGTGGACTGCGGGCCCACCACCGTGCACACCGAGAGCAGGCCGAACCCGCCGCCGAGCACGAACGTGTCGACGACCGGCTGCCACACCGGCGACACGGGCGGGAACAGCAGGAACGCGCCGACCGCCACCAGGCAGATCGCGGCACCGATCAGCGCGGTGTCGCGGAACCCAAGCCGCAGGAACAGCTTGGCGGACTGCGAGGTGGCCAGCGGCCAGCCGAAGCTCATCGTGGCCAGCACCGCACCGGCGGCGACCGCGCTAAGGCCGAGCACCAGCTGGCCGTAGGTGGGCAGGAACGTGGTCGGCCCGATGACCAGCAGCCCGAGCCCGAACGCGGCGACCGCCGACCCGGCGATCGCGCGCTGCCGAAACAGCCACGGCGGCAGGATCGGCTCGGCGACGCGGCGCTCGGCGAGCACGGCCGCCGCCGCGGCCACGGCGGCCACGGCGAAGACCGCGATGCTCTGGGGTGACAGCCAGGCCCAGGCGACGCCGCCCTGCAGCAGGCCGAAGACCAGCGCGCCGGCGGCCACCAGCACGGCCACCGTGCCGGCCACGTCGATCCGGTGCCGGGTCCTGGTCACCTGCTCGTGCAGGTAGCGCGCGATCATGGCGATCGCGATCGCGCCCAGCGGCAGGTTGATCAGGAAGATCCACCGCCAGGAGGCGTACTGGGCCAGCGACCCGCCGATCGTCGGGCCGAACACCGCCGAGATCCCCCACACGCTCGCCAGCCAGCCCTGGACCCGGCCGCGGTCCTTCAGCTCGTAGAGGTCACCGGCCAGCGTGTTGACCGTGGCCATGATCGCGCCGGCCCCGACCCCCTGCAGCGCGCGGAAGCAGATCAGGCTCACCATGTCCCACGACGCCGCGCTCAGCGCGGAGCCGGTCAGGAAGAGAACGGTGCCGAAGATCAGGATCGGCTTGCGGCCCCACTGGTCGGCGAGCTTGCCGTAGATCGGGATCGACACGGTCTGGGCCAGCAGGTAGCCGGAGAAGACCCAGCTGAACAGCGTGAACCCGCCGAGATCGTGGACCACCTGCGGCAGCGCGGTGGACACGATCGTGTTGTCGACCGCCGAGAGCGCCATGGTGACCATGAGCGCGATCAGTATCGGACGGCGGTGGGCGTTCCCGCCCGGCGCCTCGGGAGCGCGGGGGCTGTCTGTCATCTGCGGATTAGCATACCGGCAGTCTCGTTTTCACTGCCGCCGCGGCCGACCGGCGCCGGTCAGCGCAGCGGGCCGTCGCAGCGGTCGGCCTGCTCCAGGATCCGGACCGGGTCACCGACCCTGATCGAGGCGGCGGTCCGCGGCGAGTCGGCGCGGCCGGGTCGGCCGGCGCGGCCGGGTGGGTCGGGGATCAAATTCACGCCGAACCACACCTTGCCGTCCCAGCGCCGGCTGCGGGCCAGCGTCGCGATCGGCTCCTTCCCCTTGGCCGCGGTGTCCGGGTCGATCGTGGTCAGCACGCATCGGTCACAGCCCTTGACGGCCCGGAACGCGACGTCGCCGATCTGAAGCAGCCGCCAGCCGTCCTCGGCCCACGGCTCGCTACCAGCCACGACCACGTTGGGCCGGAACCGGCGCATCGGCAGCGGCCCCTCGGCAGCGAGCGGGCCCGCCGCGATCAGCTCGTTGAGCTCGGCCAGCGAGCTCTCCGTGGTGACCAGCAGCGGGTAGCCATCGGCGAACGAGACCAGGTCGCCAGCGCGGCTGTAGCGGGGGTTCGGCCGCCGCCGGGTCGGGTCGTCGAGGTAGACCAGTCGCACCGGCTCCCCGGCCACCTCGCTGAGCCACGCGTCGGCTGCGTCGCCGGCCGGGGAGGCAAGCAGCTTGCTGTCCCACACGGTCACCGGGATCAGGTCATCGCCCGGCGGGACCGGCACGGTCAGGTCCGGCATGGCGGGCCCGGTCAGCCGGATGGCCTCGTCGCCGGGGAACGGCATGACCAGCAGCAGCCGTGGCCGCTCACGCGCGGTCACCACGTCGCCGCCCGGGTCAACGATCATCCAGCGGCGGTCCCCGGCCAGGCCCCATGGCTCGACCGCCGCCTCGGGCAGCCGTTCGCCACGGCACGACTTGACCGGGTAGCGATAGAGACCGGTCACGGTAAGCGACATATCACTGAGCCTAAACGGGCGTCCCGATGCCGCCTAACCGGTTATTTCGCCCTGGCCGGAGGCGCGCTAGGAGACTGCGGCGCGTTCCGGCCGGGTGACCGCAGCCGGATCGCCGACTAACAGGGTCTTGTCGGCGATCGCCAGCGCGCGGTCGAGCGCGACCAGGATCGTCTCGAGCTCGCTGTCGCTGACGATCAGCGGCGGGGCGATCAGCAGCGACGCCTCCGCGTTCGCTGAGATCAGCACGCCGACGTCGAGCGCCGCGGCGAGCATCTTGTCGGCCGGGGTTGGCCCGCCGGAGGCGGCGCGCCAGTCCTGCCAGCTTCCGCCGCGCAAGTCGACCGTCCAGTGCAGGCCGAGCCCGGCCACCCGCCGCACACAGGAGTGGGCCGAGGCGAGCTCGCCCAGCCTCCTGCGGAGCATCGCGTCCAGCCCGTCGGCCCGCTCCACCAGGCCCTCGCGCGCGATCCGGCGCACGGTGGCGCCGATCGCCGCCACGGTCAGCGGGTGGCCGCGGAACGTGCTGAACGACTGCCAGCGCTGGTCGCGCAGCTGGTCGGCGACGGGCCGCGATAGCACCACGGCGGCCGCGGGCGTGACGCCCCCGGCCAGGCCCTTGCCCAGCGTGATGATGTCCGGGCGGGACTCGCCGCGCTGCAGGGTCAGCCACCGGCCCTGGCGGCCGAGCCCGGTCACCGCCTCGTCGGCGATCCAGAGAGCGCCTGCCTCGCGGGCCGCGGCCGCGAGCTTGTCCTGGTAGGCGGGTGCCGGGTAGACGCCACCCTGGCTGTAGTCGATGATCACAGCCGCCGAGCCGGCGAGCGGACCGGTCAGATCGTCCGGCAGGCAGCGGCAGCCGCCGTTGGGCGTGCACGGGGTGTGCACGGTGCAGTTCGGCGCCGGGATCTGGCGCACGTCGGCGAGGTGCGGTACCGGGCTCCAGCCTCCGTGGGACGACGAAAGCCCGCCGTGCCACTGCGGCTGCGTGGTCACCTCGCGGGACAACCCCACCGTGCCGAGATAGGCGCGCTCCCTGGTGACCAGCGGGGCACGCCTGGTGAGCACCTGGGCGAGGCTCAGCGCCATGTCGTTGGCCTCGCTGACGCTGGTGCAGAAGCGGATCGCGCCGATCCAGTCCTCCTCGCCGGCGAACGCGTGCTCGAGCAGGTCGTCGGCTGCCTGCTGGCGGCCCTGCCAGCCCCACCCCTCGTTGAGCGCGGGGCTGCCCGACGCGCCGCGCACCACGGCGACCAGGTCGGGATGACAGTGGCCGAGCGGCGCGGCGGTATTGCTCGCGTCGATCACTCGCCGGCCGTCGGCCAGCCGGAACCAGACGCCGGCCGCGCCCGCGACCTCGATTCCGCGCAGCCCAAGGCCCGTCGACAGCACCGGAAGGTGCATATGCGTCTCCTGCCAGTCAAGGTGACCCTGGGTGAAGACGAGCGGCCGGCGCAGATGGTTGGAGATCCGCGCAGTCCCGACGAGCCCGCGGGGCACGCTACGCGGCCCCGCCGCAGCGGCGATTGTGGGGGGCTCGCGCGCGGCAATCTTCTCACCCGGGGCGCCACACGGGCCCCGGACGATCCCAGGGGTTTCAAATAATGATAACTCCGGCGATAGTGCTTCGGTTAGCGACCTGGTTGTCCCCCGGCGGGTCTGGGTTTCGGGGACACCCCCCGCGAGTTGTGCCAGCATGCATGAACGTGGCCGCCAACGCAGACGACCCGGTGACCAGCAGCCAGCAGGGCTGGCTGCGGGTGCGCGACTTCCTCAACTCACGCCGCTGTGAGCTCGCCAGGGCTGCCAAGGACCTCTACCCGCCGCAGTGGCAGGTCGCCGGAACGCCGCTGCTCGCCCGCCCGGAGTGGCTGCCCGGGGCGCCCATTGCGCTGGAGGAGGTCACGCTGTCGTGGAGCCCCGGCCGGCTCGGCAGCCAGATCAAGGGGACGGAGCCCGCGTTCGCCTCCGCTCTCCCGCTCAGCGGCGCCGGAACCCGGTTCGGCAGTTACGCCGCGGCCCTCGGCGTGCTGCGCCGCCCCGCGCTGTTCGAGGACCGGGCCTGCTACCGGCTGCTCGAGGCCCAGTCCACGCCCGCCGGGGCGAAGCTCGGTTTCGGCGAGGGCCGTTACTTCGAGGTGATCAACACCGTCGAGGCCATCGCCCACGAGTACGCCGCCGCCACGCTCGCCAGCGGCGCCGGCCAGCCGCCGGACATGACCGCGCTGCCGGCTCGCGCGCTGATCGGCGAGCCCACCGACCTGGCCAGGCGGCCCACGATGGTCGCGCTGTGCACGCTCGTGCTGCGGGCCGACCGCAGTTCCGGCGAGGCGGCGATGATCCTGCACTGGCGGGACCCGGCGCGGGTCGCCAGCGGCGGGGGGATGTACCAGGTCGCACCCGTCGGCGTGTTCCAGCCATCGCACGACGCCGAGTGGAACCAGGTCAACGACTTCAGCCTGTGGCGCTGCTTCGTCCGCGAGCTGGCCGAGGAACTCCTCGGCGGCGGCGAGGACTACCACAGCGACACCGCGCCGATCGACTACGAGCGGTGGCCGCTGCAGGCCGGCCTGGCCGGGGCCCGCCGGGCCGGCCGGCTGCGGGTGTACTGGCTCGGCCTGGGCACGGATCCGCTGACGCTGGCCACGGACATGCTCACGGTCGCGGTCTTCGACGCCGACCTGTTCGACGCCACGTTCGCCGGGCTGGTCGGCGCGAACGCGGAGGGCCACATCGTCGGGCCGGACGCCGCCGGGGCGGCCGTCGGCGTCGCGTTCAAGGCCGCGAAAATTGACCGCTTCACCGCCGATGAGCCGATGCAGCCGGCCGGCGCCGCGCTGCTGCGCCTCGCGTGGGAGCACCGGGACGTGCTGCTCGCGGGCTGAGCGGGACAATACCCGGATGGAACCCCGCGTTTTCGTCTCGCGGCGCGCCGTCCACGGCACCGACCTGGGCCTCGACGGCCGGCTGCGCCTCGACGCGCTGGCCCGGTACCTGCAGACGGCCGCCGAGGGCGACCTGGCCGGCGCCGGTTACCGCAGCACGTATGACTGGGTGCTGCGCCGGTGCGCGGTGCGCGTGCACAGCTACCCGCGGCTCGGCCAGCGGCTGCGGGTGCGGACGTTCTGCTCGGCGATCGGGCCCCGGTGGGCCGAGCGCACCACCACGCTCGCGGACGGCGACGCCGACGGCGACGGCGACGGCTCCGGCGACGGCTCCGAGCTGGTGCGGGCCACGGCCGTGTGGGCGGCCGTCGACTCCGAAAGCGGCCGCCCCAGCCCGCTGGGACCGGACTTCCTCCGCGTGTACGGCCCGAGCGCGGCCGGGCGCACCGTGTCGGCGCGGCTGTCGCATCCCCGGCCGCCGGCACCGGAAGGACAGCAGGCCGGCGGGGAACCCTGGCCGCTGCGGGCGGCGGACTTCGACGCCTCCGGGCACGTGAACAACGCGGTGTACTGGGCCGCGGTCGAGGACGCGGTGGCCGGGCTCGGCTGGCTCCCGGCCGTCGCCGAGGTCGAGTACCACCGTCCCGCGCTGCCCGGCTGCGAGCCCCGGCTGCTCCGGTCGCCCGGCGACACCGAGGCCTGGGCCTGGCTGCTGGACGGCGGCCGGCCGCTCGCGTCGGCCCGGATGTCAGCGCCGCTGTCAGCGCGCTGACGGCGCGCTGTCAGCGCGCCCGGCCAGCATGGCGGGCATGACAACAGTTATCGAGGCCGAAGGGCTAACCAAACGGTTCGGCGCAACGCAGGCGCTGGCCGGCGTGGACCTGCACGCCGAAAGCGGGCGGGTGCTCGCGCTGCTCGGCCCGAACGGGGCAGGCAAGACCACGATCGTGCGCATCCTGGCCACGCTGCTGACGCCGGACGCCGGGCGGGCCCGGCTGTGCGGCTACGACGTGGTCGCCGACGCGACGGTCGTTCGCCAGCTGCTGGCGCTCACCGGCCAGTACGCGTCCGTGGACGACGAGCTGACCGGGACCGAGAACCTGATCATGATCTGCCGGCTGCTCGGCTTCGCCCGGGCAGCGGCGCGCGCACGGGCGCACGAGATGCTGGAGCGGTTCGACCTCGCCGAGGCCGCAGGCCGCGCCGTGAAGACCTACTCCGGCGGCATGCGGCGCCGGCTCGACCTCGCGGCGAGCCTGCTCGGCGATCCCGAGGTGCTGTTCCTCGACGAGCCGACCACCGGGCTCGACCCGCGCGGCCGCGGCCAGATGTGGGACACGATCCGCGGCGTGGTCGCCAGCGGGGCGACGGTGCTGCTCACCACCCAGTACCTCGAGGAGGCGGATGAGCTCGCCGACGAGATCGCGGTGATCGACCACGGCCTCGTCGTCGCGTCGGGCACACCGGCCGAGCTGAAGGCGCGGACCGGCAGCCAGACCCTGGCGGTGCGCGCGATGGACCCCGCGCACACCGCGCAGGTGGCCGGCGTCGTGGCCGGGGTCGTGGGGTTGCGGCCGGACGTGGCCGAGAACGGCCTGGTCACCGCCGCGGTCAGCGACCCGGCGATGGTTCCGGCCGTGGTCCGGCGGCTCGACGACGCCGGGATCGTGGCCGCCGAGCTGAACCTGCGGCTGCCCAGCCTGGACGAGGTGTTCCTGACCCTCACCGGGCACCGGGCCGAAGACGAGGGCCTTGAACGAGAAGGGACGGCGGCATGACGACGTTGAGTGAATCCATCGAGGGGCGGCTCCCGGCGGGGGTGGACTCCGGGACGGCCGGCGGGCCGCCGCGGGTGCTGCGGCGGCGGATCGGCGTCGCCCAGACCCTGGCCAACGGGCTGACCCTGGCCTGGCGCAACATCATGCAGCTCAAGCACTCGCCGGAGAAGCTGATGGACGTCACGCTGATGCCCATCATTTTCCTGCTGCTGTTCCTGTACGTGTTCGGCGGCGTGGTGTCCGGCAGCACCCACGCGTACCTGGAGGTGCTGCTGCCCGGGCTTGTCGGGCAGATGGCGATGTTCGCCACGATGGGCCTGGGCACCGCGCTGTGCGAGGACATCCACAAGGGCGTGTTCGACCGGTTCCGCAGCCTGCCGATCGCGCGGTCGGCACCGCTGATCGGCGCCGTCCTCGGGGACACCGTGCGGTTCTGCGTGGTGATGGCGGTGCTCACCGGGTTCGGCTCGGCGCTCGGCTTCCGGTTCCACACCGGGCTGCCGTCGATCCTCGCCGCCTACGCCCTGGCCTACGCGTTCTACCTGGCGGTGTGCTGGATCTCGGTGCTGATCGGGCTCGTCGCGCCGTCGCCGGAAACCGTGCAGGGCATCTCGTTCATCTGGGTGATGCCGCTGGTGTTCGGCAGCAGCGTGCTGCTGCCGAACACGAAGACCATGCCGGGGTGGCTGCAGGCGTGGGTCAACGTGAACCCGGTGAGCCGCCTGGCCGACTCGGTCCGGGCGCTGACGATCGGCGGCCACCTGGGCGACAGCGCGCTCGTCACCCTGGCCTGGGCGGCCGGCATCGTGATCGTGGTGTTCCCCCTCGCCATGCGCATGTACCGGCGCCGCGCGTAGCGCGCCCACGGCCCATGATCCCGGAGGATTGTTCGCAGATGCGACAACAAATCCTCCGGGATCATGAATGGACCGGCCACCTTGACGGCCGATACGCAAATTGCTGCCGGCTGCGTCGAACCGTTTTGCTTCGCGGCACGTGGTTCTTTGTGTGGACCGGGGGGTGGGATCGGACAACCTTAGGTTCGTCGCGCCGTTATGCGCCGTCCAGGCCGATCCTGGAGGCGGGGGCCCCCGGTCATCATTAAGCGTTCGGCTGCGCCACGTCGGCCCGCGGCCTCCTCCGAGCCTGACCTGCACAATTGCGCTCGCCCGGTCGGGTGAGCGTTAACAACCAGGCTTGGGGAGCGGACACATGACATTCAGACCCTGGCGTGCAGCAGCCGTGCTGGCTCCTGCCGCCCTCACCGCGGTGGCGCTGGCCACGCCTGCCGCGGCCGCAGCCAGTCCCAGCTGGCAGCTCACCGATCAGTACACCGCCAGCCCGGCTTGCTTCACCACCGCCGGCGGGACCGAATATCTCGAGCTCAACCTGAACGGAACCTGGTCCACCCCGCTGACGTTCGGTGCGTCCGGCCTGCCGGCCGGCGGCTCGTATAGCGACATGATCCTCGACGAAAATCTGACCAACGACGTCTGGTCCACCGGCACGCCACCGATACCGCCGGGCTGGAGCAATGGAACGGGTCCGCTCGCGGTGGGACCGGAGACGATCGCCGAGGCCTACCCCGTTACGACAATCCCCGCCGGCCTCAAGGCAGGCTCGACGCTCACCATCACCTTCTGGGCCAGTGACGGCACCACGAAGCAGACCGAATCCGTGCCCATCGTGATCAAGTCCAGCTGCGCGCGTCGTTACTGAACGCCAGCAGCGCTGGTGTCCCGCGCCTGGTTCCAGGCGCGGGACACCGTGCGTGGCTGCCGGAATTGCGGCCCGGCTCATGAACCGTTCACCCTGGCCAGACGTGCTAGCAAGCATGGGGACATGGCCGTTCGGGGTTGCCGGGAATCGTCCCGGCCGTGCTCGGGCGGCGTTGCTGGACAACCGGAATGCCGGAACTTAGCCGTGACGACTGCGCGCAGGTCCGTAACCAGCTTGGCGTTTATCTGCTCGGCGCGATCGGGCCTGGTGAGCGCGCCCAGATAGAAGAGCATCTGGCGGCGTGCCCGTGGTGCCGCGAGGAGCTGGCAGGGCTGGCCGGGCTGCCGGGCCTGCTCCGGCGGGTCCCGCCCGACGTGGCGTTGCATGCCCGGATGGATGACGCCACCGGCTCGCCGCCCGGCCCGCCGCTGGACAAGCTGATCGCCCAGGTAATGGCAATCCGCTTCCGGCGGCGGCTGATCGCGGTGGTAGCGGCCGTGGTCATCGCCGTTGCTGCGGCTGCGGGCGCGGCGGCGTTCCATGCCCTCCCGGCCAGTACCACGGCCGCAACGACGCCCCGGTGGACCGGCACCGCCACCGGCGCCAGCGCGGCGACCGGAGTTTCGGCAACCGTCCGGTACGCAGCCGAGCCCTGGGGGACTGAGCTGCAGGTCCAGATCACCGGCGTTCCCCCGGGGACGCGCTGCGAGCTCACGGTCACCAACGCCCAGGGCCAGGACATCACGGCCGGGGGCTGGATCATCGTGGCGGGCAGCAGCTACGCCTGGCATCCGGCGTCGGTGCCATGGCCGACGTCCCACCTGCGCGGCTTCGTCGTCGTCGCGGGCAGCCAGATCCTGGTCACCGTCCCCGCCCGGCAAGCAAGCACGCCCGGCGCGGCTCTTTCAGGCCGGCCAGGCTGAACCAGATGGCCGGCCAGGTTGAACCAGATGACCGGCCGGGCCGTGTACGTAACGGACAGGTATCGTCGCTGGGCGCTTACGGTCCCGCTCACCGCAGCACGCCAGCCTCATTTCACGTGCAGGCGCGAAGCCTGCCTGAAGGAGGATTACGGTGAGACGGATCACGAAAACGGCCCTCACGCTCGCGGCCACAATCGGAATGGTGGCCGCGCTAGCCGAATTAGCAGCCCCGGCCTTGGCCACGTACAAGCCGCCGGTCTTTCGCCTGGCGTGCGGCGCGGCCGCCACCGGCGGCACGCTGCAGGGCAGCGTCTGCGTGCTGCCGTTCGGCACCACCACCGCACCAAACAGCTACTCCTCGACCATCACGGCGGTCGCCGGCGGCGCGACCACCACGTTCACCGTGGCCAGCGGCAGCCTCCCGCCCGGCCTGACCCTGCCCGCCGAGCCCGGGTCCGGCACCGACGTCATCACCGGGACACCAACCAAGGCCGGGGTCTACGACTTCACGATCAAGGCCACGACCACACCGTCGGGCGGCAAGACCGTGACGCTGGCCTACGAGATCACCATCACGGTGCAGGGAGCGCCAGATCAGCTGGTCTGCACCCCGGCCAGTAATGGCGGCTTCCTGGAAAGCGGCGTCTGCGTCCTGCCCGACGCCGTCACCGGCCTGGCCTACGCCGGGCACCTGCTCACCAGCCACCAGGCAGGCGGCGCGCTCAGCGTCGTCTCCGGTTCCCTGCCGGCCGGCCTGACCCTGCCCGCGACCTTCACCGGCTCCGGCGACACCGTCAGCGGAACCCCAGCCCCGCCCGGCGTCGAACCCGGCTCCACGTTCACCGTGCAGGGCACCGGCGACCAGGGCCAGCCGCTCTACCAGGCCTACTCGATCCAGGTGGACCCGAACGAGCCACTGGCCATCAACGCAAGCGGCGGATCAGCCTTCACGGGGACAGTCGGCCAGGCGTTTGCGCAGAACTTCTTCCTCAGCGGCGGTGCCGGGCCGTACACCTGGTCCCTGACCTCCGGTTCCCTGCCGCCCGGCCTCACCTTGCAAACCTACGTCGACCCGCGTGACGCTAACGATGAACTCGTCGGGACGCCGACCACGGCCGGCACGTACACCTTCACCATGAAGCTCACCGACTACGACGGCCAGCAGGCCACCCAGAAATTCACCATGACCATCGCTTCGTAGCCGGGGCGACGAGGGAGAGCCCACCGCACGTAGGCAGGCGACGAGGGAGCCCACCGTGCTAGCCGTACCCGAGGTTCGGGAGGCTGCACGGTGGATCTCTCTCTGAGGCGTGGCGAGCATTGAGGTGTAGGTGACCGGGGTAGCCGGCACCACAGCTCACAGGAGGCACCCGATGCACGCACCAACCGACAGCGTTCCTGGTTCGCGACCCGTTCTCATGCGGCTTCTGGTCAGGTCATGGGAGTACCGCCGCCCCCACCTTTGGGTGAGCGTGCGTTTTGCTAGCGGCGTCTTCAACGTCGCCCTCGGCGTCGCGCTGCTCGCCGCAGCCCCCTGGGTGGGGCCGCTGGCAGCGCTGGCAGCGCTCCCGCTGGCAGGGGCGGCCCTGATCTTCTGGACCGCCAGCCGCCTGCAGGCCAGTGTCCAGAGCTAGCCTGTCAGCACCCGTGGCGGGGTTGAGCACCCGGCAGAACCGGAGAATTTCATGAGCAACGGCGACGCCACCCCCGTTCTCATGCGGCTTCTGGTCCGGTCTTGGGAGTACCGCCGCCCCCGGCTGGCGACGGGCATGCGCGTC
>Ga0209380_10002359_pt1 | contig 12145 bp, 9 predicted proteins | sample HubBroMetageWFT6_FD_188347 | JGI IMG/M metagenome (GOLD analysis project Ga0209380, IMG submission 188347) | Warmed and freeze-thawed soil microbial communities from the Hubbard Brook experimental Forest, New Hampshire - Hubbard Brook CCASE Soil... | ecosystem: Environmental > Terrestrial > Soil...
GGAGGTTGTCCGAAAGTGGTATGCAGGCTGGGGGCAGAAAGACTGGGGCCCGCTGGATATCCTGCTCGCCGATGACTTCACCTTTTCAAGCGCGGCCGGCGACGACCACATCAGCAAGAGCGCTTTCAAAAAGCAATGCTGGGAAACCCAGATCAATTTCATTGGGCATTTTGATCTGGAGCGAGTCGCCACTGGCGCGGATGATGCTTTTGTGAAATATCTTTGCTACACCACGAACGGCAAATCGCTCCGAAACGTGGAGTATCTCCGAGTCAAGAATGGAAAGTTGCAATCCATTGAGTGTTATTTCGGCGCGCAATCCAGCTTTCCGTCAGCGGTGAGCACTGGGCAGAAGTAACCTACGGGCCTGCAAGGAAAGGCGTGGGTGCCGATCTGCCGAAATCACCGGTGATGCTGAATCCACGGTCATGTGGCGCTCCGGAACCAATCGACGTGTTTATTCCCGTGGGCAGGTGGTCAGACGGATCCGCTGCTCGGGTTATCTAGGACCGGTGCATCTGGAAGCAGTGCACTCGTCAATCTCACTTCCGGTAGCAGGCAGTCGAAACAGGAAGTCAAAACAGGAAGTCAAAACAGGAAGTCAAAACAAAGACCAAGGGGTTCCATCATGAGCGCCCGCGAACTTCAGGATCAGAAGGCCATTGCACCAAAGGCGCCACGAATCGCTTTCAAGGCAAACGGTAGCATCCTCCTCCTGAATTTAACCGACATCTCGGCAGTGCAAGCCGAAGGTAATTACGTTTCGTTGCAACACCGACCCAATCCCCATTTGGTGCACGAGTCCCTCTCGTCCATGGCGGAGAAGCTCAAACCCTATGGTTTTATTCGCATCCACCGCTCCGTCGTCGTGAATATTTCGGCGGTGGAGGAGATCCAACCCTTACCAACGGGGGAGTACAGGCTGCGTGTAAGAGGTGGGAAGGAATACCTCGTGACGCGTACCTACAAACACAATCTCAGAGATCTGGCTCAACTGTGGATAGGCTCAGAGCGACTTTGCAGCTGAGAGGCAGCAAAAGGTTTTACCTGGTTATTCCGTCGAGGCATTCTCGATGCGTCCTTCTAAAGTCAGCCCGTATACAGTGCGGCAGAATGAAAGCGCAAGCAGCATTGAAGTTGATAGATCCCTTTCGCAACAGTCATCTGAAGGGGTGGGTTTTGCTCAGATATTGAGCGGGTTAGTTCGTCATCCTTCCGTAATCGCTTTTCATGGCTTTTTGTCTGCAGGCGGTTGCACTATCTCCAAGTCCGCATTGCCATGGTTGTAGCACTCTTTGACTCCTTCGCGCGAGATGGGCGGGGCCACCTGCCCTTTGGGGACTGATGCACACCGCATCATTTCTTCGAAGCCAGGCTCGTTCCAGACAAAGACGAGGCTGATGTTCTCCTTCCCTGTGTTTTTCAAGCCGATCCAGGTTTCAGCCGGAATGAACACGAGTGCGCCTGGCTGGGCGTCATACTCTTTGTCTCCTAGCCACACGTGCGCGCTGCCTGTCTGGATTAAAAGAATCTCGTCCTCCCCGTGATGTTTGTGGTTCGGGATAACGCCGCCGGGCGGGATCTCCTCCGTCCCAAGTAAAAGATGCTTCGAGCCGTTGGTCTTCGGACTCACTTTCAGCAGGAAATCACTGCTGGGCGAGGCTACGCCCTCGCGCGGACGGCGAGTTCGAAGTTCGCCCTCGTTCTTTTGCAGAACGATAGCCTTGGCACCTCCCGCCGTAGAGGCGGTTTGGGCAGGGACGTATTGAGCACACAGCAGAATTGCAATAAGCAGCTTGAGCGTATCGGACATCTACGACCTCCTTAGGTCGCCGATTATACGCAAGACGCCCTAGACACCATGTGCGGAAGCGCTTCCAATGGAGACTAAGTACAGTTCTAGAACTAACTGTCTGTGACCTGCACTTCTGACCACTAAAATTCTTCCGCGCTTCGTGCTACCGTCGATCATGTATCACGAAAGAAAATTCGAGTTTCAAGCCGCAGCTCGAAAGCGAGCCGCTGGCGAGCAAGTTCGATCGGCTTGCTCGCTCGCAGCGAAACGCCCGCCGCTAGGCTCCGCCTTCTTCGTCGCCCGCACCGACCCAACGCTTTCCGATCGCCGCGATGGTGCGGCTTTCGCGCCAGGCAGGTCACGAGCTGTACTCCACGGATTTCTAATCGTTACGCCGCGATTAGAATTTCCCGCAACCGTAACAAAACAAAGCCCCAGCCGCATTTCTAATCGTTACAAACTCGCTGTTTTCGCTTCAGGATTTCCCGCTCCGGCGCGAAATCGGCAGGAGCCATTGCCTCCCGAATTTCTAATCGCAAATTTGGAATTAGAATTCTTCCTAAGAGCTTCAAAATCAGCGAAGTACAATTTTCTAATCGCAAATAAACGCGGCTTTTGCATTCGCCGGGGGCGGATTGCGCTTTGTGCCGCGGAATCTCTTTTTGCAGGCCGGAATCTAAGGTTCGAGAATCGGTCAACCATTCCCGCTCGGAGGCTGAAAACGATAATCGGCGCGATTCGAAGGACTCTGGTTAAAGTTAAGTCGCTCTTATGTTATGGTGACTCTCACTTTCAGCTGTGTAAGATGGTTACGAACAGCCCAAGCGTGATACTCGGAGAAAATTAGTTATGGCCAACGCCAAAGTCAGGGGCGCAGCGCGTGCTGCAATTCCGAGCGTAGCCCAGCGCGGAGGAAAACGAGCGGGGCGCCGAGCTGGTGCGCTCGGCATTGACGCGGAGCTGGGACTCCGCGAGCGCAAGAAAGCGCGGCTGCGCCAGGAAATTATTGAAACCGCCTTGCGGCTCTTCCGCGCCAAGGGATACGAAAACACCCGCGTCGAAGATGTTGTGCAGGTTCTCGAAATCAGCCAGCCCACATTCTTCCGCTATTTCCCCACCAAGGACGCGGTTCTCTACGAAGTGGGCAATCGCGGGTATTCCTGCATTACCGAAAAACTGAAGATGGAGCTTTCGAGCGACGCGAGCACCGCGGATCGCTTGCGGCGTCTCTACAGCGAATTTGCTCACGAGGTGGAAGCGAATCGCTGGCTTTGGCAGGCGGTGGTGCTGTCCGGTGCGATGGATCCGGTGCGATCTCCGCAAATGCGCGGACAGGAAAAAATTGCGGCGAGCCTGCTGCAGGAAATTCTGGAACAGGGACAGAAGCGCGAAGAAATCACGCGCGCATTTCCTGTGGACCACCTCGCCGAGTTCATGGAAGCGCTCTACAACACGGTGGTACGAAACTGGGTGGCCGGACCGGCGGGTCCAGACAAGCTGGTGGGACGCGTTCGCAACGCGGTTGATTTTTTTCTGCGCGGAGTGACGCCCTAAGCTTCGCGCCAGGGCAGCGAAAAACCGCCAGCTCATCTTCGACCAGGCTACCATCATCGAACGGATGCGAATGCGAGCCGCCGTCCTCTACGATTTCAAACAACCTCTCACATTTGAAGACATCGAGCGTCCCAAGCTGGATGCGGACGAAGTTTTGATTCAAGTCGAGGCCTGCGGCGTCTGCCACTCCGATGTGCATGTCGCGGACGGCGACTGGCCGCAGTTCGCGAAAATCGTGAAGCGCCCCCTGATCCTGGGGCACGAAATCGCGGGACGTGTAGCCGAGAAGGGCGCGAACGTTCGCAATCTGGAAATCGGCGACCGGGTCGGAGTTCCCTGGGTTTATTGGACGTGCGAAGAATGCGAGTTCTGCAAGGAAGGAAACGAGAATCTTTGCAGCAAGCAGAAAATTACGGGCGTGACGGTGGATGGCGGCTACGCGGAATATTTCAAAGCTCCCGCGAGCCACGCGCTGAAGATTCCAGATGGCGTGTCGTCAGCCGAAGCAGCGCCGCTCTTTTGCGCCGGAGTGACGGTGTATCGCGCACTCAAACAATCGCAAATCTCGCCCGGGCAGCGACTCGCGATTTTTGGCCTCGGCGGGCTGGGACATCTCGCCGTGCAGATCGCACGCGAGTTCGGGGCCGAAGTAACAGCAGTGGACATATCGGATGAAAAGCTCGCGCGCGCAAAGTCTCTCGGAGCTGCGAAGGCTCTCAACAATTCCACCGGAGATGCGGTGAAGGAGATCCGGAAGGCGGGCGGCGCGCACGTAGCACTTGTCTGCTCGGCAGCCAAAGCTGCTTACGACGCCGCGTTCAACAGCCTGCGTCCGACGGGCACTCTGTTAGCGGTCGGATTGCCTGCGGAAAGCATCTGCTTCCCGCCGATCATGATGGCCGCGCGAGAAGTGAGAATCAAGGCATCGTCGGTAGGCACTCGGGAGGACCTTCGCGCCGTTCTAGCGATGGCCGCGGCGGGGAAGGTGCATTGTGATGTCACCTCCAAGCCGCTCGAATTCGCCAATGAGGCCCTCGAGCTCCTGCGTACCGGCCAGGTCGCCGGACGAATGGTCTTGACCTTCCCGGCCTAAGCTTCTCCTGCTTTTCGCCACTGCTATCTCCCCTGGGAACACCACCCCAAAAATCTTGAGGTCCCCGCTTAATTCGGCTTGACGTTAGTCACTAAAATGTAATATTCCCTATCATAATTTTGGATGGGTGGAACGGGTGGACGGATGGCGGGTGATTCCAGCGAATTCGGCTCGATAGAACCGTGGACGTGGTGCGACTTCCCAGGCAGCCAGGCGATGCTTTGGCCTCACGAGGAGGATTTATGAAGTCAGCATTTCTAGCCGGTGTGATCGCGTGTCTCGTGTGCGTGTTGGTTGCGACTCCCGCGGTGCGGGCGCAAGGGGTCGGCGCGTCGGGCACTATCAACGGAACCGTGGTTGACCCGACCGGCGCAGTGGTGCCGAAGGTGCTGATCGTCGCGGTCGAAGCCGACCGAGGCACTTTACATTCCACCGAGACCGACACGAACGGCTTCTATCGCCTGACGGGTTTGCCGCCGACGACATACGACATTACGGCGCGGGCTACCGGTTTTGAAGCGATACAGCAAAAGGGCTTAGTACTCAGCGTCGGCAGCATAGAGGTAGTTGATTTTCACCTTACCCTCGCGACATCGAAGGCCGTGGTGGAAGTGAATGCGGCGCCGCCGATTGTTGAAGTGCAACGAGGCAGCCAAGCGGACACGGTGGTGCAGCGATACATCGAGGACCTGCCGATCGACCGCCGCGATTACCTGACTTTTACGTTGTTGATGCCTGGAGTTGCTGACTCCACTCGATTGGCCGGCGACCAGGATTTTCGCGTGAAGCAGACGCCGCAAAGCGGTCTTTCTTTTTATGGCAGCAACGGCCGCGGGAACAGCATCACGATTGACGGCGGCGAGGCCAGTGACGATGCAGGCGGCGTGCGCCCGACGTTGAGCCAGGACGCTGTGCAGGAATTCCAAATCAACCGGAGCAACTACCAGGCTGATCTAGGAGCGGCCAGCGGCGCATCGATCAATATCGTTTCCAAGTCTGGAACGAATGATCTGCACGGGAGCGCATTTGGCTTCTTCCGTAACGACGCTCTGGACGCCCGCGATCCTTTTGCCTTTAGCCAGGCGCTGGCGCCCGGAGAAGTGTTCAATCCGGGAAATCCGGATTCGGCAGGATCACCTATCAAGAATTCTTTGCAGCGCTATCAGTTCGGCGGCAACGTGGGGTTCCCGATCCAAAAGGACAAGACGTTCGCTTTCCTTGCGTTTGAGGGACTGCGTCAGGATTCAGAGAATTCAGTTCCGCTTCTCACCAATACGAATATCTTCCGCACGACGACGCCTCAAAACGCAGTCTTCGGCGGGCTCGCGGCTCTGCCTGGTAATCCGATGGTGCCTTGCATCAACAATCCCAATGGAACCGTCACGAGCTTGCCGGCGCAGACCTGCGCTTTCGGGCTGTCAACTTTGCTTACGTTGAATCCCAACCCGAATGCGATTCAGCAGAACTTTATCACCCCGGGTCAAGCGGCTCTCAATTCGTACCTGATCAATCAGTTTGAGTCGAACGGCGGGTTGTTTGCTTTTAACACGCATAACTATTTTTTTTCGGGTCGTCTGGATCACCGCTTCGACGAAGCGAATAATTTTTCGCTCATCTACCGGTTCGCACACGACCTGATCGAGAATCCCGACGTGCAGTCGTTGACCGGCTTCTCTGCCGGCAGTTCGATTCACAATTACGACAATAATTTGCAGGCCAGCTGGTTCCACACCTTCAGCCCTCGAACGCAGAATGAACTGCGGGTGCAGTTTAACTATGACAGCTTCCGAGTGATTCCGAATGAACCCGCGCAAGTGGGACTTCAAATCCCGGGCTTCGCAAATAACCTTGGCACGAATATCTTTTTGCCGAACCTGACGATTCTGCGGCGCTGGGAATTCGCTGACAACGTGACGATGGTTCGCGGCAGCCATACGATTCAATTTGGCGTTGACGAAATTCTCCGCGGCAACCACACGGAATCGCACACTTTCCTGCCGGGACGTTTCGTGTTTGGTTCGCTGCCGGGAGCTGCGCTGAGCGATTGCTTCCTGCCGTCTACCCCCACCAACCCGGTCAATCCCTGTGGCCTTACCGGCGCAGGAGCCGCGATCAATTCGTTGCAGGCTGCTTCACTCGCGCAACCGGTGGTCTATCAACAGGGCTTCGGCAATCCGGATTACCCCGCGTACACGCGACCGCTGACGGGCCTCTATCTTCAGGATTCGTGGAAGGTGCTCTCGAACCTGACGCTTAACCTGGGAGTGCGCTGGGAAATCGATTCGCAGTTCAATCCTCTGAACACCTACTTCGGCGACGTGGGGCCGCGCATTTCATTTGCGTGGGACCCGTTCAAGGATCACAAGACCGTGGTGCGCGGAGGCTATGGAATCTTCTACGGCCCTGTGGATGCGCAGATTAACCAGGTGGACCTGAGTCTTGGCGTGCTGAACAAGAATCATACGACCGTGGAAAATCAGAGAAACAAGACGCAGGTTCCGGATCAGGTGAATAATGTGGTGAACACCTGCGGCATCGGATTCCCCAACTTTCCGATTTTCCCCGGAGCCGGAACGAGTCCTTGCACCCGCTTCATTTCGATTTATGTAGACCCGATTAGTCCGACTGGTCTGCCGATTGTAACTGCACCGGGAGTATTCCAAACTTTGTTCGCGAACGGACTGATCCAGTGCACGACAGCGACGCAGGGGAACCAAGCTTGTATTACACCTCAGTCGCTGGGTCCTACTTCGGCCGGCGGCCTATTCCCACAAACTGCGCAGTTTCCATTTGGTTCCGGCATCGTTTCAACGAACAGCGGACAGCTTTCGCCGCTACAGGTACTGTTCAGCAATCCTCCCAACTATAAGCCGCCATACTCACAGCAGGCTTCGCTGGGAATCGAGCGGCAAGTGGCGCCGGGCTTCACGATCGGAGTCAGCGGAATTTACTCCCACACGCTGCGGTTGCCGGTGGCGATCGATACGAATCTGTTCCCCGCGCCAGAGAGCACGATTGCATTGGCCAACGGGCAGGTGGTTTCCTACCGGAACTGGAACACCAGTTTTGTGACGGACCCTGCCGCCGGCTTGCAAATCTCGGGTCCAGGCGCAGGCGGCGTGTATCCATGCGCCATCACGCTGAATGGTTTCGGCCAGCCAGTTTCGCCTTGTTTTGTGAATGCGTTAATCACGCAGAACAACCAGTACACAGCGGCCGCCTCAGCGCTTTATGAGGGGCTGATTGTGGAAGTGAAAAAACGGTTCAGCGATCACTTCACATTGTTTGGCAACTACACTTTCAGCAAGGGATTCGATACATCCACCGACTACAACACCGATTACGGTCCGCAGGATCCAACGAATCTCGGTCTCGATCGGGCGCTCTCGGAATTCGACGAGAGGCACAAGGTTGTCGTCGCCGGGGTGTTTGATAGCCCATGGAAGAATCCTATTCTTGCCGGATTCCAACTGTCTCCGATCTTCAACTATCACAGCGGACATCCGTTCAACTTGCTCGCGGGAACGGAAGTGAATGGAAACAACCACACGACGAATGAGCGCCCGATTGGCGCGCCACGCGACACCGGTCTGGGCCCCGACTACATTGATTTCGATATGCGTTTGAGCTGGTCGCACCGCATCAGCGAGAGGGCAACCATTCGGTTCACAGCGGAAGGATTCAATATTGCCAACCGCACCAACTTCGCAAGCGTGAACAACGAAGTGAGCCCCCTCTTCGGGCTGCCGGCGGATGTGGGCGGCGGCGGCTTTACATCGTTCAACGTGCACGGGATCCGACCGGGGCGGTTGCTCGCGGACGGAAGCACAGTTACGCCGAGCACTCCTCTGGCGTTCACTTCGGCGCTGCCGAAGCGTGAAATCCAGTTGGGTGTGAGGCTTGATTTCTAGTTTCGATCGAGCCGGATTATACGGCTGCCTGGTGGATTCGGCTTTGGCGAACAAATCTCCGCAGTGAAACGGCATGACTGAGGCAAACGAAATTCATGCCGTCTTTTATGAAGGGGGTGTCCGATGTGGCAAGGAGTCAAGCAGGGTGTTTTCGTCGCCTTATTTTCCGCAGTTTTCTTGTTTTCAGTAACGCTCACAACCAACGCGCAAGTAAGCGTCATGACGAAGGCGGGGTCGCTCGCCGACGGAGCGACATATCTGATCCAGGTGCCTTCGAACTGGAACCATACGCTCTTTCTGTATAGCCACGGCTATGTGGTTCCCGGCAGCCCGAATCCGGCGCAGAACGTTGGCGATCCGGTTACCGGCGCTTTTCTTTTGCAGAACGGCTTTGCTCTGGCCGGCTCTTCCTACGCTCACACTGGCTGGGCGATTCAGGAAGCTCTCGTGGATCAAATTCAGGTGCTGGATGTGTTCGACGCGGATTTCGGCAAGCCGAACCAGACGATTGCCTGGGGACATTCTCTCGGCGGAATTATCACGGCGGGTTTAGTCCAAAACAATCCGGGACGCTTTACGGCGGCCCAACCGATGTGCGGCGTGCTGGCCGGCGGAGTGGCGACGTGGAACGCGGCGCTCGATGGGGAATTCGCTTTTAAGACACTTCTGGCGCCGAACAGCGACTTGCAGCTTGTAAACATCACGAACCCCAATAATTTGAATCTCGCCGAGGGAATTCTTGCCGCGGCACAGGCCACGCCTCAGGGCCGGGCGCGAATCGCGCTGGGTGCGGCGCTGGCTGATACTCCTGGTTGGTTTACCCCGCTTTCACCCGAGCCAGCGGCGAACGATTTCGCTTCGCAAGAGCAAAACCAGTTTTTATGGGATCAGCAAGTTGATTTTCCATTTGTATTTGCATTTCGAGCCGAACTTGAGGCTCGCGCCGGCGGAAACGTTTCCTGGAACACCGGCATTGACTACGGCATTCAACTACTGCTATCGCCCAGCCGCGATGAAGTTTGGGCGCTGTATCAGCAGGCGGGACTGAGTCTGTTTGAAGATATCGAGACGCTGAATCGCGCAGCGCGAATCAAAGCAAATCCAAGCGCAGTGCAATACCTGGAACAAAATATAATTTTCGACGGTAGTATCAACATTCCAGTGCTGACGATGCACACCACGGGAGACGGCCTCGTCATAAATGAAAACGAATCGGCTTACCGGACAATCGTCGATCTGACCGGCAATCACAGATTCCTTCGCCAGACGTTCGTGTCTCGCGCCGGACATTGCACTTTCACGCCTGCGGAGACGATTGCGGCAGTGGGGACTTTATTGAACAGAGTGGAAACCGGGCACTGGTCGGCTGTCGATGCGAACACCTTGAACGGCGACGCGACGGCGCTTGGACCCAATTTCAACATTTTTCCATCAGGCAATACGGTAGTTCCCACGCCGCCGGCATTCGTGGAGTTCTTGCCGGGTCCCTACCCGCGTCCATTCGACTCTTTGGCTGTGCTATGCCCGAAGGGCGCGAATCACGGTTGCCCGTTTGCGTTTTTGCTGCAGCACTAGCCTCGGGAGCGTTTTACGGGACGACAGACGGATCGAAGGCGACGCCTGCTGGACGGCGGGCGTCGCTTTTTTCGCTCTGAATAAGTTCAGATCAGTGGCCTCAGTGAAATTTTCGGCGAGCAACTTTCCTGTAGGACGGGTCGCAGGATACTGAATGCACACCAGGCAACTCTTCGATCTCAGCGGGCGCGTGGCAATCGTTACGGGAGGTTCCGTCGGGCTTGGGCGGCAGATGGCGCAAGGGCTGGCGGAGATGGGCGCGAATGTGGTGCTGTGCGCACGGAAGAAAGAAAGATGCGAAGCAGCGGCGGAGGAATTGCGAAGTCTGGGCGTGAAAGCGATGGCGCTCGGCTGCGACGTGAAAGATCCGGCTAGCGTGAAGGATGTGGTTGACGCGACGGTTGCGGAGTTCGGGCGCATCGATGTGCTGATCAACAACGCAGGGATTGCCTGGGGAGCGCCGGTGGAGGAGATGCGGCTCGAGCACTGGAACAAAGTGCTGGAGACGAATCTGACTGGCACGTTCCTGTTCTCGCAGGCAGCCGGAAAAGTGATGATTGGCCAGCGAAAGGGGAAAATCATCAACATCGCGTCGGTGGCGGGGATTCGTGGCGCTCCGCCGGAATTCCAAGCCATCGGCTATCACGCGAGCAAAGGCGGGGTGATTGCGTTCACGAAGGATTTGGCGTGCAAATGGGGAATACACAATATTCAGGTGAACGCGATTGCGCCGGGCTGGTTTCCGACGAATATGTCGCAAGTGGTGATCGAGCGGAATAAGGATTACTTTTTGCAGCGGATTCCGGCGCATCGTTTCGGTGGCGACGATGATTTGAAGGGAGCTGCGGTGTATCTGGCGTCGAGCGCGTCGGACTACGTGACAGGAGATGTGCTGGTGGTTGACGGAGGGCAGACAGCTTAGCAGGCGGTGTTGAGAGCCTATGAAGATTCCACTGACTCCCATTCGTTTTTTGAGATATGCCGAGCAGCAATTCCCGAATAAGCTCGGGATCGTGTGCGGCGACGTGCGGCTAAGCTATGCACAAGTGGCCGAGCGGGTTCGCAGTCTTGCCGGAGGTTTGCACAGCTTGGGAGTTGCGCCCGGCGATCGCGTGGCGTTTCTCAGCATGAATTGCCATCGCTTGATCGAGGCTTATTACGGGGTGCTGGAGGCGGGGGCGATTCTGCTGCCTCTGAACATCCGGCTGGCGCCGCACGAGTTGGCGTTTATTCTGCGGGATGCGGGCGTGAAGGTGCTGTTCGTGGGCAAGGATTTCGTCGAGCTGGCGAATGCTTTCCGGAAAGATGTGCCGGGAATCGAGAAATTTGTTTTGCTCGAGGGCACGCCTGCGGCCGATTGGCTTGAGCGGAAGAATTACGACGAGCTTTTGGCTGGGGCAAAACCCGCTCGCGCCGACTTCATGCAGGTGGATGAAGATTCTGTGGCGGAACTTTTCTACACGAGCGGGACGAGCGCGAATCCCAAGGGCGTGATGCTCACGCATCGCAACGTGTATCTCCATGCGATGAGCGTTGCTCTTGCGTTCAACACGGGGCTAGAGAGCATTGAGCTGCATACGATTCCGCTCTTTCATGCGAATGGCTGGGGCGTGGCGCACTCGTTGACGTTGATGGGCGGGACGCATGTGATGGTTCAGCGATTCGAGACGCGCGAAGTGTTCCGCTTGATTCAGCAGGAAAAAGTGCAATCGTGCAGCCTGGTGCCGACGATGGCGACGGCGCTGGTGAATTGCCCGGAGCGGCCGAAGTACGACATATCCACATTGAATCGGGTGGTGATTGGCGGCGCGGCGTCATCGCCCACTTTGGTGCGCGAGGTGGAGGAGAAGTTGAAGTGCACCTGTTTTTCGGGTTACGGGCTGACGGAAACTTCGCCGATGCTTTCCATTTCGCCGATGAAGCCGTGGCTGCGTTGGGAGGGAGCTGACCGGTACGCAGGGCAGGCGATGACTGGTTATGCGGCGCCCGCGATGGAAATTCGAGTGGTGGACGCGAATGATGTGGACGTGGTGCACGACGGAGTAGCGATTGGTGAAATTGTGGCGCGCACTGACGGAGTGATGAAGGGTTACTGGAACGATCCGGATGCGAGTCGGGAGGCTTTGCGCGGTGGATGGTTTCACACTGGGGACATGGCGACGATTAACGAGGAAGGTTATCTGCTCGTTGTCGATCGGAAAAAAGACATTATTGTGA
>Ga0209380_10002360_pt1 | contig 12144 bp, 13 predicted proteins | sample HubBroMetageWFT6_FD_188347 | JGI IMG/M metagenome (GOLD analysis project Ga0209380, IMG submission 188347) | Warmed and freeze-thawed soil microbial communities from the Hubbard Brook experimental Forest, New Hampshire - Hubbard Brook CCASE Soil... | ecosystem: Environmental > Terrestrial >...
CGTGAGCCTGTTCGCGCGCGAGGACTTCCGGCTGGAGCTGTCGGCGCGATCGCTGGCGTTGCTCGGCCGTCTCGGACTGGCGGTGGCGCTCGACATTCATCCGCAACCGCATGACGCTGTTTCCCGGCCGCAAACCAGCTGACACCACGGCACCCGCCTGAAGAGTCGTCCCCATGAACGAAGCCAAGAATTCCGCGCTGCGCCCGGCGACCGAGCTCATCCGGACTCACGCCGAGCGCCTGGCGCTCGAAGAGCACGAACGCGCCCAACAGCGGCGGCTCGAGCTGGCGGAACAGCGCTCGGATCTCAACCCGCCGGAGGTGCGCATCCGCGCGTGGGAAAAGGTCCACGCCCTGCGCCTGCCTGGCGATCCGCGGCATCCGGTGCTGGGTGTCATCGCGCTGGGCACCGGGCTCACGCTCGCACAGGTGCGCGAGGAGCAGCGCGCCCGCGCGGCGCAGCGGGCCGCGCAGCCGCGTACCGCGGAGCCAGGCGTTTGAGCGCCGGCGTCAACGTGCCGCGGCCGCCGCTGCCGGGGTGCGCCCGATGAGCGCCACCATGTTTACCTTTACCGCTCGCCAGTGCGAAGTCGGTGCGGACGCGGGCAAATGGTTCACGGTCGTGATCGAGCGCCAGGGTACCCGGCGTACCGGGTACTGTGCGCTCGCGTGCCCGGGTCACAGCTCATCGGAAGAGGCACTCGCGCATCACCTGCAATACCAACTCGATCGCGAGACCGACCTGTGGCTCGAGCGCCGTGGCCCGCCGCGCGAGTGTGAGATCTGCGGGGAGCCGACCACCTTGCGGGCGCGGCTCGGCCGCACCGCCAAACTCTACGTGCTGTGCCGACAGCACCAGTCGACCAATAGCCTGCAAAAACTGTTTCGACAGCGGCTCGCGCAGCAGCCGACACCTGGTGTTGGCGCCTGAAAGATGAGAAAGCCGCGAACCTCGCGCTGCGCGGTCGCATCGCCGCGCTCAAACGCCAGCTCGTACGGGCCTGACAACGATAGGCGGCCGGACTGCGCGACGATCCCTGAGTTGGGCTGCAATGATCCCATGCGTGATCAGGTAGAACGGCACCAGCACCGTAGGCACCAGGCAAAATGGCAGGTGCTGCATCGCCTCTGACCCTACGCCGACGTGAATGAACTGCAACGGACTTCCCGCCGCTGAGGAAATGCCCAGCCCAATCGCGACCAGGAGATCGAGCGTCCCGAAGATGTTCCAGCGCATGACAGCGGCCGCCGGGAGCTTTTGCGAACGAGCCACACTCAATGCGAGCGGAATGGCGAGCGCGCCGGTGATGATGTCGCCCAGGCCGGCAGAATACGGGAAGGGGCCGCTCAGGCGCCCGGCTGCCGCCAGCAGCAGAAACAGCACGCCCAGTACGCGCAGCCCATTGAGCGCGATCAGCAATGGCAGGGGAATGGCCATGAAGGCGGAGCGCACCCTCGAGGACCTGAGCGCCAGCAGCCCTGCGACAAGCAACGGCAGGGCGAACAGCACTCCCACCAGCGGCACGGGCTGCTGCGGAGAGAACGCCAGCTTTCCCGCCGCGCCCAGCCCGGAAGCCAATCCAACCCAGGCGCCGCCGATCGCGGCCAGGATCAGCCGCCGGGCCAGCGAGCCCGGAAGCACGCTGGTAAACGCCACGAGGTTTATCGCGACCGCCGTCATTCCCGCGATCGCCCCAATGAGATCCAACATGATGACTCTCCTTGCAACTTACCCAACGATATGTACAGGCGGCGAGCCGGCACCCTGCCGCGAATGCCGGCCACCGCTCGCACGCGCGTCAGCCGCCGATCGATGCAGCGCTGCGCAGACCCAGAAGCACCCGCTGCGCCAGCGTGTGTTCGTCGTCGCGATCGAAACCGACCTTGCGGGAGGATTCGCGTCGCGCTGCATCCTCGGGCCGAGCAGCCGCAATGCCGTGCAGAGGCGAACCGGTCACGCCCAGCAGCACTCGGCGCAGCTGCTGCTCCACCTCATCGCTGCCGGGGCGTCGCGTGCTGTCAGCGGCCCGAGCGGCTGGCGGCGCCGAATGAGCGGGGATTGCGCCGGCAAGCATTTCCCTCGTCTGCTGTTGAATGTCGCCAGCGGAATCTGCGGCGACGGCGCCCCCGGCATGAACGAGTAACAGCGCCGCAGTGAGCGGCAGGGAACGGCTGAAAAATCCAAGGATGTGCGTTGACATTGGTAGTGCTCCGGGTGTCAGGTCAATGGGATTATTCATGTATATGCATGTATGATACCGAGCCGTGAACCGCCTCAACTCGCTGCCAGCCGGCTGGCGGCGAGATGAGCCGCCTTCTTCAGAGTCGCGGCCTCCGCGCGCCCCAGGCGCCTCTCAAAAGCTTGCTGCGCGGCCTCCCAGGTCGGTCGGAGTTTTCGCAGTTGCGTCTGCCCCTTCGCGGTCAGAGCCCAGCGTCGCTGTCGACGGTCACGGCCGACAGTGTCCATCGCCAGACCACTCTTGCGGATCAACGCCAGGGTGCGCGTGGCCGTCGTCTGGTCGATGCCAATGGCCTCGGCCAGCTCCGTCGTGGTCAGGTTCGGGACCGAATCGAGCACCTGCAACGCGGTGTACTGGGTGGCGTGCAGGCCGCTGTCGGCCAGCAGCTCCTCATAGAGCATGGTCACGGCTCGAGCCGCCTGGCGTACCGTCGCGCAGTAACAAGGTAGTGCCAGCAATTTCATGGCCAGCATGCTACATGCATATACATGCAATGTCAACCGGAGGAACCAGAGGCCCCGGCCGCGACGCTACGGGCCCACGGGCCGCACCGCCAATAGCAGAATCACACCGAGGATCAGCAGCACGAAGCCGACCACCGCCAGCGGAATCCATTGACGGCCCGGCGCGTTGGCCCCGGTGAGCGGAACCTCATCCGCGGATGAGGTGAAACTCGGGAGCGCTCGCCTGTACGCTCGCCACACAAGCGCGTACGGCAGTCCCACCACCAGGGCATAGATCGCAACGAACATCGCCAGGTTGACCAGCAGATGGTGCGCCGGCCGGTCGAACAATCCATAGGCTAACAATGAGGCGCAGCCCTGCGAGAGCAGTATCCCGAACACCAGAACGTACAGGTGCGCGAAATAGAACATCTCGAGGAACGATCTGATCTTCTGCTCGTCGGCGCCAGATCTGACGAGGTAACCGCGTTTGCGCGGATCGCCGGAGAACACCACGACCCGCCCGGCGGGCGTCTCGCGGAACGAGCGGTTCACGAGCGCTTCGATGAGGCCCATGGTGGTCTCTCTCCCTTGTTGAGGTGCCGTGCCCGCTGCTGGCGCTCAGGTCTCTCGCAGCTCCGCCGCCAGGACGGCCACCAGTTCCGCGGCCGGAAGAGCCCGCGCGAGCGGCGCGCCCTGCCCCGCCCAGTACGCACCGTATCCGGCCTCGTGCGCCGCCTGTGCAGCGACATTCAGCGCCTTGCCCGCACCATACGCAACGGGATACGACGGAATCTGCCGCGGCGAAACGTTCGCGCCCAGCACCGTGAAGCGATTGGGCAGACAGCGAGCGGGCCGCCCGGAGATGGCCCGTGTCATGACCGTGTGGTTCGCCGCATCGCTGGCCAGCGCCGCACGGTAACCCGCATCGGCATACGATTCCGGGCAGGCGATGAAAGCCGTGCCGAGTTGCGCGGCGCTCGCGCCCAGGCGCAGTGCCGCAGCGATGCCGGCACCGTCCATGATGCCCCCGGCCGCGATGACCGGAACGTCGAGATGGCGCACCAGCAGACGCGTCAGCGCCATGGTTGCGAGACGGTCATCGTCCGCGTCGGGATCGAATACGCCGCGATGACCGCCCGCTTCGTACCCTTGCGCAACGACTGCATGCACACCGGCATTCGCAAGGGCGCGACCCTCCGCGACACTAGTCGCGGAAGCAAGCAGTGCGATGCCGGCCTCGCGCAGCGCCCGCATCCGCGCGGCGGAAGGCAGACCGAAGTGAAAACTCACGATGCGCGGCTTGTCCGCCAGCAGCGCAGCCAACATCGCATCGTCTTCCACGAAACTAAGATAGGGCGCCTTCAATCCCAGTGGCGGTTGCGCGCCGAACTGCTCGAAGTGCGGGCGCAGGCGCTCGAGCCAGGCGGCTGTGAGCGTGTTTTCGGCTTCAGCCGGCCGGTGGCAGAAGACATTCACGTTCAGGGCGCGCACGGAGCGTTGGCGAAATGCCGCCACCATGGCGCGCGCCCCGGCGGCGTCCGTCGCGCCCACGCCAATCGAGCCAAGCGCGCCGGCGTTGGATACCGCCGCAGCCATCGCGGGCGAAGACACGCCAGCCATCGGGGCTTGAATGATAGGCAGATCGATGCCCAGGGTCGCGAGTAATGTCATCGGCTAACCATGGCCGGACCGGTACGCCGCCTGTGACCGGGATGCCCGCTATCATAGGATGGTTCTCAGCGGCCGGTCATGCGCTCCAGATTTAGACGCCGCCCCGCGCCTCACAGATAGGCGACCCAGAGAAACATGAGCGAATATTCGAGCACATCACCCACGTTGTGTCCGATGATCGGCGCTACCACGCTCTGGGATTTCTCGAGCCAGTAGGCATAAAGAACCCCAAGCGCGAAGGCGTAGAGCTGCTGCCCGAGCGCCAACGGCCATGCGCGCAGGTTGAAGCTGGTCGCGTGCAGGAGCGCGAAGATCAGCGCGACGATGACTCCGGCCCAGTTCATCTCGAAGCGCCCGAGACGCAATCGGCCCGGCATCGTGGCGGCGAGGTAGGTCACGAGCAGCGCGCGAAACGGAATCTCCTCGGTCGGACCCACGTACACGCCCTCGAAGAACAACCAGCCCGCGACGTTCGTTGCGGTGAGCGGGAAGCCCGGATCGGGTTTGTGATGGGCGATGAGCTGTGGCGCGTAGTCGACGAGCGTCATGATCAGGCCGAACAGCGCGCCCCAGAGCACCGCCGGCAGGATGTAGGTCTGGTGGCGTGGCCAGTGCAGCCCGTAGTCGGCCTTTACATAGCGCTTGGCGATGCCGATCGCAATCAGTGCAAGCAGCAACTGCGCAGCGTGCTGCATGTACAGCCAGGGCAGCGTCGGTCCGCGCGGCGAGGGAGTGCCGAAGATGTTGCTGCTGAAGAACGCGAGGTAACCCGCCAGATAGGGGATCCCTACCCCGAGCGCGGTGACGACGAGCAGCGGCAGCACTCTCAGGCGAAGGCGCAGGACAGACTGCTTTTCAGCCATGCCCCGGTTATAGGCGAGATGCTTCCGCCGCGTCTTGAACGGATTTGACCCGCCATGCCCAGTACCCCGGCGGGCGACCAGTGAGTGCGGTGACCGCGCGAGTCATGTGCGGCTGGTCGGAGAAACCGGCGCTGATTGCGATATCGGACAGCGCAGCGCCCGTTGCGAGCTGCGCCAGGGCGATTTGCGCACGCGCCTCGGCGCGAAAAGCGGCCGGCGACGTAGCGAATACCCTGGCGAAGCCGCGCGACAGCGTCGCCGGGGCCAGATGGTGCCGCTCGGCCCAGTCATCGAGCCGCAACCGTGGGTCGGCGAGCAAATCGCGCGCGAGCAGGTCCGGCCAATCATCCACCGACACATGGGCCGGCAGCAGCTGCTGCTTCAAGACCGCGCGGGCGGCGATGAGATCGGTGGCCGCGAGCCGCGCGATGGCATCGGGGTCGTCGACGCCGCCCAGCCCGAAGACAGGCTCCTGGTCGAGTGGCAAATTCAGCACCCGGGCACCGCTTCGTTCGAACCGATCGAGGTGCGCATCAAAGCTGCGGTGCAGGAGCACCTGACCGGCTTTAACGCGATAGCGGCCGTAGCTGCCGCTCTCCTCGTACCCGCCGGAGAAAATCACCGCCGCGTAAGGCTTGTGGTGGCGATGTCGTGGAATCGTGCGCAACCCAGCCCAGACTTCATGGCGGGCGGTGCCGCGGATCACCCCGTTCATCCATCGCCCCGAGGTTTGCGCCCCCACGTTGCCACTCCCCGCTTGGCGAATTCGATGCGATGCCGGGCGATTGGGTTTGAACCCGAAAATCCGCTGGAAAGGCAGGGATTCGGATCTCGACCGCGGCACTACGAGAGCACGAAGGTCGATAGTAGTGGGTAAATTGAATGATTTGTCGTGTGGGCGGTATCTACCGCCCTTTTTTTTAACCCGGTTTTCAGTGAACCGCGCTGGGCGCGACTGTTGAGGCGGCCGCTAACTGTCTGACCCATAGGCCAAAGCGCCGCTCACCGGGCTGACGTGTGCGCGATAGCTCCGGTCGTTGGCTCGAGATAGAAGGCGTGCTGGGCCAGGCAGCTTCGCAGGAAGCTTCGCAGGTTGTATCCGGCACGACGCAACACCGCGCGGTGCGTCAACCATACGATGCCCGCAGCGCCCGCGACGAAAGTCCGGTGCGCCAGCCGCATGAGCGCCCGCACCGGGCCCGGCCGGGATGCTCCCAGCGCCAGCAGCAACTGCGACTCGAAGCCGACATGCGCGAGCTCCTCGCAAACGAGAGTCCGGCACAGCACCTTCAGGCGCTCGCAACCGGTGGCCGCTTCGAGCGCACGGTAATAGACCTTGCCGATCAGCTCGGCGCAGATGAGCACATGCAGGTAGAACTCAAGACCTGCAAGTCGCCGTGCGCGGCGAAACACCCAATCGGTCCAATGGCTGCTCTTGAGCGCAATCCGGTGATCCTCCATGAAGCGCCGCAGCAGCGGCGCGTGGCGCTGTTCCTCGCGAATGAACAACTCCACGATGCGCACTAACGGGGGCAAATGGTGTGTGCGCGCGAAGCGCTGTGCGGCCCGCAGCAGCGTGGCCCCTTCCGACTGCTCGCCCAGCTGAAAGGTTGCAATCGAGCTGGCGATGAGCCGCTGCTCTTCATCGGTCAGATGATCGGCAAGACCCGACGGAACGCAGCGCGGATGCTCGGCGTGATATTCGAAGTGATTCAGCCAGATCCGCAGATCGTCGGAAACCATGGCGCCGCCCTCCTGATCCTTGCGCAGCAGTGTGCGAGCGCATTCAGGTCGACAGGTGACGCAATTCGGGCGAAATCGGGCTGCAGGGGCTCAGGCCATCGGCGCGTCGCAGGAGACCGGCGGATGGGTAGCCGAAGCTCCCTGATCGCTCCCCGTCAGTGCGGAGTCGTCACCTCGGCATCGCCGTAGGTTCCATGAAGCCGCCCGTCGCGCGCGAAGTCGCGGATCATCCTGAAATAGCCGGCAGCGTAGCGCGTCGAGATTCGCGAGCCGTCTGCGCCGGTCTCGAACAACGTCATGCCGTGCTCCGCGCTGGGATAATAGGCCAGGGTGAAGGGTTTTCCCGTCGCGATCAGCGACCCGATGCGTCGGCGTGTCTCGGCGCTTGGCGACTCGTAATCCTCCCCACCGAGGATCCACAACTGCGGAACCCTGGTGGCGCGCAAAGTCGGCATCGGATCGTAGTAGAAGGGTGTTCCCCAACTGAACTCGGCGCGCATGCTGCGGAGTTCTGCCTCCGAGTGGGGCAAGAAGAAAAATGTGTAGTCGCCGTGCAAATCCTTGTACCACGGCGCGTTCTTGTACCTTGCCCTCAAGGCATCGAAATTCTCAAACCCGCGCGTGAATCCGCTGGCAAACACGGTTTCCGCGGCGCTTGCGACGGCAAGGGCGCTGGTAATGTCGTCGGCGGAGTAGCCTTTTTCGCGCAGTTGCAGTTCGACCGACTCCTGGTCTTCGTCGATCACATTGACGGCCAGCCCGAAGCACACGATGACAAAATCAACTGCGGCGCGGTTGGCCGCGATCGGAGCCACCCATCCGCCCTGGCTGCCCGCTTGATAGCCGATGCGGCCTAAGCGTGCACCCGCCAGCTGTCGCGCTTTGCGCAGTGCTGCCACGGCATCGTCCGCCAACAGGCTGAAATCCTGGGTGTAGCGACCCCCGGACTTTCCAGTGCCCCGTTTGTCGTAGACGAACGCGCCCACGCCTGCGGCGGGCAGCATGCGCTGCAGGTAATAGTCAGTCAGCGCCGAGTCATGCTCCGAGCCGTGCAGGAGAACGACAATTGGCACTTTGTCCGTGCCCATCGGCATCACCAGACGACCAGCAAGCGCGACACCGTGACTTTTGAATGTTGCCTCCCTCACAGCGAACACAATCCGCTGTCCGGAAACGCCGTCGAAGTCGACGCGTCCGGTACTACAATCCGAAAGCGAGACGACTCTTGCGTCGCCACGGTCGGTCCAGCCATAGGTACTCGTCCAATTTCCATTTGCGGTTTTGTGGAGGGCGCCCGTCGCTCCATCGAATTCTCGCCAGCGAAGCGCATCGTCGTCGGATGGCGCAAGATCGACCACGTTTCCGTGGCTCAGTTGATAGCTGCCGATGTGACAATCCGGCGTATCGCCTGCGCGCACGATCGACGCTGCTGCGAACAGCGCACCAAGCGCAAAACAGGACCGGGCAACGCAATTCATGGACGGCACGACTTTGGCTCCTACGCTACTGGCACTGGATTCGGAAATCCCTGCATATCCAAGGATCCGCAGCGGTTTTAGCGCCCGGCGCAGATCTTGTATTGGACGGATTCAAGGTCGCGGCACCATCCCGGTCTCTTCTCTTGACGGCTTGCGCTGCAACACTTAATAAGGGGCCACGCCATCCTCGACGGGTAGGAATCGGGTGCTGCGAAGCTTCAGCGGAGTCTCTGTCAGAAGGGTCATCGACCGGAGCCACGCCTGCGTGCCGGAGCACGCCCACGACTGGCCGGTTGTTTCGCTCTTTGTGATGGGCTCCTATCTGAACGAGACTGACGTCGGCAAGACGTTTATCTCCGGGCCGTCCGCGGTCTTCTATCGCGCGGGGGCGGCTCATCGCAATACGACCGCAGCGCTTGGATTCGAACAGATCGAGATCGAGTTCGATCCGAACTGGCTTGGACGCGGGCTGGTTCCGACTCTGCCCGTGGTGCGGTGGGTCGGAGGTCGTGCCGGGAGGGAGACGCGGTACCTCGGTTACGCTTGCGAAGCAGCGGCAACCGAAAAACGCCTTCGCGCAGCGCTGCAACGGTTCCTGGAAGTTGCAAGCCGGCACCCCAGGTGTGAGCCTGCGAGCTGGATTGGCACGATCAACCGACGCCTGCGCGAAGACACGACCCTGAATATCAGCGACCTCGCGAGAGAGATAAGCCGGCATCCGTCCTGGGTCGGATCAGCCTACAAGCAGGCCACTGGGGAAGGGCTGCAGGAAACTGCTGCCCGGTTCCGTGTTGAACGCGCGACGCGCCTGTTACGCGAAACCGTCCAACCATATGCTGCTGTCGCGCTCGACGCAGGGTTCTGCGATCAGAGCCACATGAATCGAACTTTTCGGCGCGTGCTCGGACGTTCGCCCGCTGCCGTCAGACAAGAACGGTGGGCCTTTCGACAAACCGAGCACAATTGATTCCCTTACCAGCGAGCCTGCCGCCGGTGACGCACCGCAGCCGGGACAATTTCCCGAACCCGGTGCGGAACCGGCGACACCTGGAACCGCCTAGGGAAACAGGATTCTTCTAGAATCCTTTGCTGAGCGCGAGCCATATACGCGCCGAGTTGTTGGTTCCTATCAGCGTTGGTGTCGATCCCAGCGGGGCCGCAATGCTGGCCTTGGCGTTCCACTGACTTGACCAGCTCCAGTTGAGTCCGACCCCCGCGTCACTCAAGGTTGCGCTGTTGGGTCCGGCTACCCAGACGGTGTGGTTGATTGTCACGTGCTCGCGGTCGGCAAAGCCTACTGCCTGCATGCGTCCGTGCCAATGTACGCCCAGATCGTGGCGCCATTCGGCGCTTGCGAGAATTCCAGTATCGGCCGACAGCGCACCCATGTCATAGGCGCGCACCGTGTACGCGCCGCCCGCAATCATTTTCTCCGCAGGATCCAGATTGGCGTTGCTCCATTGGCCCGATATCGCAACATACAGCGCGTCACTTGCGCTCACGTGTTGCAGGCGGGAAAAATCGACATTCCACAGCGAGAATCTGCCCTGTGTGTTGGCAGTGGCCGCATCGGCGAGCCGCGCACTCACATCGTCAAAACCGACGCGTCCTGAGGTCCAGCCCAGGCTCCAGGTATTGACGCCGCCGGACAGCAGCCTATCGCGCACATCCCCGGCCACGCTCGCCGTTCCATTGTTCAGATGGCGGTCGGTGTGCAGATCACTCGCGCCGATCGCATCGTCGAGCTGCTTGTGATCGTATTGGAGCTGGCCGTAGAGATTGATGGTCGGCGTGCGCACGAGCGGATGCCTGACCCATAGGCTCTCGACCTCCGCGCTGCCGTGGCCATCGAGCGGCGCGAGGGTATCGCCCAGGATGTAATGCAGTGCCGAGTAAGCACCGCCCAGGCGGGTGCCCTCACCGTTCAACAGCGACTCGTAAGTGAGGCTGCCGTAGTCCATGTCGCCCGAAGTCAGGCCGGAGAGGCTCAGCGTGTCACCGTGCTGCATAGGGTCGATGGCGCTAACCGTACCGCCCAGCCGTGCTCTGCCGGTGTAGCGGTTACCGTCATTATCCAGCGCCGCGTTGCCGGTCAGGGCCGGTGTGGGGTCCGTCTGCACCTGCAAGTCCGAGGTGCCGACCGTCTCGCCCGGCTTCAACGTCGCGCCGACGGCGACGCCCGGGATATCAGACAACAGCAGCAATGCGTGATTGAGCGGAACGTCGCTGATTGCCTGCCCGCTCTGCAGCGGTGCAAGCGTTGCCTGCAGGAGGGGATCGACGACGCGGCTGCGATTGTCGAGAGCAATCTGACCGTAGTGCGCTTCGATGATTACGATGCGCACCATGCCGTCCTTAATGGTCTGGGCCGGAATGATCGCGCGATCCAGCGGGTAGCCGTGGCTGTGGTAGTAATCGGTGATTCGGGCGGCGACTCGACCCAATTGGGGCAGCGTGAGGCTTTTGCCTTCCGCCTCTGCAATCAGGGCGTACAGGGTCGGGGTATCGAATGCGGTATTGCCCGACAGTTGAATGGCCTTGACCAGAAAGGGCGCACTCGGCGGCAGTGTGCCACCGCCTGGCTGTTCGATGGCGAGTCCCGTTCCGGTGGCGGAGGGCGCGGGCGGCATGACCGGCTGCGTCTGTTGCAGGATAGAACCCGCACCGGGTACGACCGGCTCGGCAGCGTGAACGTCCAGCGACAGGAAAAGCATAGCCAGCGCCGCGGTCAGCAGCTTTCTGGTCCGCAGCCTCTTAGCGGGCATTCACGTCGACCATGCTTTCCGGCAGCTTCACCCCGCCGCATACGATCCGCAAAGACGGGACCATTGCGTTGATAACTGCTCTGTTATCCACGACGATGCCGTTGCCGAAGACGTCCGCGCAGTTGACTCCGTGGTCGGACTCCAAGCTTTGGGCCATGGCGACGTCCGGGTTGAGGACCGGCAGCGCCACCTGGATGCTCATCTGCGAGGAGAACAGGTCGGCCTCAAGCGTGCCCGCCGCAGTCTGGGCCTGACCCAACGTCGTCGCATCAGGGCCCGATAACGGCGGAATCACTGGCGGAATCACCGGTGGAATGACCGGCGGAATCACCGGCGAACTGCTGCTTTGCAATGTCAGCGCAGTGGCATCGCCTGGTGCCTCGACAAACACGTAGTTCGTGGCCGTCAGACCGCCGCCGTCGATCGCGTAGTGGCCCGGCTGACTGCCGCCGGTCGCGGTCGTGGTCCATACCAAGGTGCCAGCGGTGGCATTGGCCTGGTTGTCGGCCAGCACGAATCCGCCCAATGTGCCCGATAGGCCTGACGGGGTTTGTCCGGCCGTGAAAGTTGCCGCTGCCGCGGTATACGTCAGCGTTGCCGGCGTGATGTTCGCAAACAGGCCCAGCGGCTCGATCAGAGTGTAGTTACCTGCGCTGGCACCACCCATACTATCGCTCGCCGTGACGGCAACGCCGGTGCCGACAGTCTTCGATGCGAAGCTGCCCAGTTGGGTCAAGGTCACCGTGTCGCCGCTGAAGACGCCTACCAGAGTTCCGCCCGTCAGGGTGGCGGCCGTGCTGCCGTTATAAACCTTGTTGCCCGCCGCCTCACTGGTCACTGTCAGCGCCAGCTGCCCGACGGTATAGTTGCCCGTCACTCCGGCAAAGGTGTAATCACCGGCATCAGCCCCGGTGAGGCTGCTCAGGCTCTCGATGCCAG
>Ga0209380_10002361_pt1 | contig 12144 bp, 10 predicted proteins | sample HubBroMetageWFT6_FD_188347 | JGI IMG/M metagenome (GOLD analysis project Ga0209380, IMG submission 188347) | Warmed and freeze-thawed soil microbial communities from the Hubbard Brook experimental Forest, New Hampshire - Hubbard Brook CCASE Soil... | ecosystem: Environmental > Terrestrial >...
TTATGAAGTCGACATGGAACCGAAGCCGGTCAGCGAAGGTCACGATCCGCAGCTGGAGAAAGCTGTGAGCCTGGCGCTGGACGAACTGGCGAAGCACCCTGTGCCGGAACCGCACAAGCCGGAGTATCCAAACTACAATCGACACGGCGCGCAATAGTTCGCGTGTGACCGCGCGAGGGAAGGCCGCCAGTTGAATTCGGACTCGCCGTCGTCCCCGAATGGACAACAGTCGAACTGAAAAAGGATTGCCCCAGCTTGCGATGCGTCTCCAGGAAACCGCAGCTAGGTGCCTGTTCCGGCTGCGCCTTTCTCCACGATTCCAGCAGGACGAAGCACCGCCTGTTGCGCCAAAAATGCCCCTAGGCCTGCAGGGCTCGCTTGGCATGTTGGATTGGGCGTCAATCGACGAGTGAGTTGCCCGACGCTTCGCTTCGCGACCGGGGACACTCTTCACGTCAGGTCTTCTTCGCTTTCGCGGGAGGAGCCAGCGCGACCGCGGCCTCGGCGGTAAGCAACAGGAAGGTAAACGTCTCCTGCAGATACAGGCGAACAGCGGCATCGGTGTGGCTGGAATAGCCGATGGAGACGTCCTGGCCAATATGCAGGGCGAAATCGCCGCCACGGGTGCTCAGCACGAAGGCGCCGTGGATGGCGGGCGCCCAGATGATTTGATCGTTGACCAGCCGCTTGACGTGCTCCAACACCGGGTAGCCGTGGTCGCTGGTCTCGGCGAGTGCGGTGTAGGCGTCCGCGCCGAGCAACACCGAGTAAGGGCCGTTGACGCCGACGAGCCGCAACCGGCTCAAGGCTTGGGCAATGGCTTCCGGGTATTCGCGCACATCGGCAGGGAGTGTCATCGGCGGATTACTGCCCTTCCGGATGCCTACGATACCAGCGGCGGCATAGCCCTCGAAAACCGCACCATCCTCGGCAAAGGCTATCTTGCGCGCGGCGTCCTTCGCAGGTTGCCAGTCCGAGTCGTTCGCGCCACGATCGACGTCGTCGATCGCTTGCCGCTCCAACTCGAACGGAACACGCAGCTCTACCAACGACTTTACTTCGCGCTGTCTGGCGACGACGCCGTCTCTCGGAGCTGCGATCGTCAGCAGATGACCGGTGCCAACTGCGGAGAGACCCGCGCCTGCGGGCCCTTGCACGTCGACCACGCGCCGTCCAGCGAGGTAGCGCTTGAGCGTGCGCGTTGTTTCCTCTTCGATTTGAGCCCAGGCGACATCGGAAATGGGGGCCAGCTCACGATGCAGATTATTCATGTGTGAAATCCCCTTTGAGGGAACCGACACCAAGCGAACTATCGTTCTTCGAATGGCTGGATGGAGGGAGCTCAGCCGAGGCTGACGCAGCGGAAGGCACCGCAACAGCGGGCTGATCTTCGCTCACGGTCTCCAGAAATGTCGCGGACGGCACAAAGAACAGGTTTCCGGTGACGGCGCGGCTGAAGTCGAGCAGCCGGTCGTAATTGCCAGGCGGCCGACCGACGAACATGTTCTCGAGCATCTGCTCGATCGTGCGGGGGGAACGGCTGTAGCCGATAAAATAGGTGCCATATTCGCCGTACCCGACCCGGCCGAAGGGCATGTTATCGCGCAGGATCTTGATCTCCTTCCCGTCCTCAACGATGGTAGTGAGCGCGCTGTGCGCTGAGGTAGGTTTGACGGAATCGTCCAATTCGATGTCGGACAGCTTCCGGCGGCCGATTATTCTTTCCTGCGCCTCCGTGGAGAGCTTATTCCATCCGTCAAGATCGTGAAGATATTTCTGCACGATGACGTAGCTGCCACCAGCGGACGTAGGATCTTCGTCTCCGACAAGCACGGCGTCGATCGCTGCTTGGCCCCTCGGATTCTCCGTTCCGTCGACAAAGCCGATGAGATCGCGGTCGTCAAAGTAACGGAATCCGTGCACTTCATCGACTGGCGAAACAGCACTGCCGATCCGTGCCATGATCTGCGTTGCAAGCTCGAAGCATAAATCCATACGCTTCGCGCGGATGTGAAAGAGCAAGTCACCCGGCGTGGAGACCGCATGGCGCGTTCCGGCACGAATCTCACGAAAGGGATGCAGCATCGCCGGCCGCGGGGGCCCAAAGAGTTGGTCCCAGGCGTCGGACCCAAACCCGATGACGCAGGAGAGACCTCCTTCAATGTCGCGAAATTCGACTGCGCGAAAAAGCCCGGCGAGGTCTCCGCAGAACGACCGAACGGTGGTGCGATTGTCGACGCCTAAGTTTAGTGTCGCGACCAGAAAGATCGCGGCGCGTGTGAGTGGCGCGGCTACAGGCTGCGCGAGAGGACGCACGCCACTTGTCGCTTCAGGCGCGCTGATCGGATTGGACGCCATGGGATGTCATTCTGGCGGGACTAGCGGTAATTCAAACTTCGAAATATCACGCTGGCCTCGCACGCGAATAATCGGAACGCAAGCTTACCATCGCCCCCCGACGAACGTCCATGCCGTCTCCCTCTCGGTTCGGCCGCAAGTCGAAAAATGCGAAACGCATGCACGCGAAGCGCAAGCGCGTAAAACTCTGTAGGAGAAATCTGCGGCATCTTTTATTCTTAGTTCCTATTCACTGAATCTGTCTTAACGATGCCTTTCTCCACCCGGCAGGAGTCAGCGTCTTGTCCCAAACGAGCTTGCGACGCTCAATCGCCCGCCCACCGATACCTCTGTCTGACGCTTCAAATGATTCGAGGGGAAGAGAGCCGCTGATAAGCTGTCGACTGCGGGTTCATCTTAGAGGTGCGACGCGTGCAAAGTTCTTTCGTGAATGGGCAGCAGGCGTCATAACTTCTACGCTGAAGAGTCTGACACACGGCGAAGGCTCGAGCCTTCGACTTCAGCAACCTCGGCATACGCACCATCCGCGGCGGGCGAAGAGCCGGCCAGCAACAAGACAGCTCCGGCCAAAGCGAAGTGGATTGCCAGATAGTTCAAACCGTTCGCTATGTCCGAGGCCTTGGCGACTGTAAGGGGCAGGTAAACAAACAGCGCCAAAACAAGCACAACCAATCCGAGTACCGTTGCAGCGGAACGGGCATGTTTCCGAGTCATGAGGCCAACCGCGCACACAACAAAGATCATGCCGGTCGCATACGCCCAGAGCATATGTCCTGGAATCCATGCGGGCATAGTCACGAAAACCACCCCTTCTTGAGGAATGCCCGGAGCGAAGGTGGGGTACAAGTAGTGGTCGATGCCGAAGACCCCGATTGAAATCGCGATGAGGAAGCGAGCAGCTACGATCAATTTCGAGCTCAGGTTTTGTAAATGCGAATGCGGAGGCCATCCGGGGGTGCCCCCCACTCGTCTCTGCTCGGAGTTCGAAGCGGCGAAGGCTAGCGCCCCGCCACTTAGAGCCAAGTCTCTAAGAACGATAGTGAGCCGCGTCTTGTCATAGGGCGTCGCGAAGCAAGACGGCACGTGAATCAATAAAACGAAAAGAAATATCATGATGCCCAGCAGCGCCGCAGCAAAACGCGACTCTATCTTTGTAGCTAAGCTAAAGGCAGCAGCGATAAGACACACTCCGACAAAATAGGCCCAGAATAGGTGTCCCGGAATCCAGGAGGGCACCACTCCCGCGACTGATCTAGCCGCGGTTAAGTGGTCTGCACCGAAAATGGCCATCGGAATCGCAAACAACAAGGGGCCAAACAGGATGAGCTTATCAAGTCCATGCGCTTTCCGGACTTCGCCATTCCAAGCCATTGCCATTCCGATGACTAGGATGGCCCCTCCTCCAAAATATGGCCAGAACGTCCCACCAGAGATGGAGAACACAATCGCAGCAAACGGGAGACGGTAAAAGTCATGGAAGAAGTTAATCATAGAGGTCCGTAATCAAAATCGGCGAACGCCAGCGAATGCAACGCCAGCAGGAACGCGATGCTTCAAAATGCAGGGTGGTCATTTTTCTGTACGCCCCTGTCGGGCTCGACCGTGTAATGTCGGGTTTGAAAACGCTGGATGCTCTTTCCTCAAGCTCGGTGCTGGCAAATCCAAGCCTCCGCCCAATGTTCAGGATCGAACGTGGGAATTTCATTCCTCCGTTGTTCTTTGGCAATATCCACATTCGAGTATTTTGATATGGCCACTATAATCCTCCCCGCTGTGTCGCGGGACACCTACCTCTACCTCCTTGGCCAGCCACTACATGTTTCGCACTTTTGAACCGTTCGACTGCCATGCGTCGGAAGTCTTCGGGTCACCGCCGCCCCGCGCGCGTTCGTCATTTGTAGGAGCCTCCCTATCCCTGCAAAGTATAACTTTGGCCACTTTCTCAGATTGTGGGTTCACTTCACATGTGCAGCCGGAACAGGAAGTTTCCGACCACCGTCTGTGACTATTTGATGGAGAACGAGAAGTTGGCTCCCCGGGCTAGATTCGAACTAGCAACCTTCTGTTAACAGCCGAACAACCAATTGGCACTCGCGGATTATTGATGAGGAGGAACTCGTGGCCGAGCTCAAGGAGCTCCGTCGCAGTGGAAAGGGCGCATCCCGCTGAAACGATCATGATACGTGACCGCCGCAAAACGGTCGCGGCCTCGTCGGGCCTCTTGAAATGAGGCCCGGTGCTTTCTGTTTCTGGGTTGCTTGGTACCGTTTGCATGAATGCATTGCACGCGAAGACCTCACCCTGGGCTTATCCGCAGGGAACCAACCAGTCACACACGCACCACGGCTGCTCAAACGCTATTCAGACGCCAAGCACGTCTAAGGGCTCGGAGGAGTCCTCGAATGATGAAACTGCTACCCGTTTTGCTGTTGCTGCTGGCGGTTCCCGTACGTGCGCCGCTTCAAGCGCAAAACAAGAAACCCACCACGCTGCGAGAGGTATTGCTGGCGGAACTTCGATCGACGCACACCGAAGCAGAATGGTTTGTGCCCGCGAATGTCGCAGTGAAAGGCTTAACCGCCGATCAGGCTAGCTGGACGGACGGCAAAGGGAATCACTCGGTCGGGCAGCTTGCTTATCACCTGGTGTTCTGGAACCGACAGAATCTCTCGAGACTCAAAGGCGAGAAACCGGCGGCATTCAGCGGCAACAACGACGAGACCTTCAGCAAATTTGACAGCAAGACTTGGAATGAAACGGTGCAACAGCTAGACGAAGTCATGAAACAACTCGAAGAATGGGTCGAAACCGCCGACGAAGCAAAGTTGAAGGAGTCAGCCCAGGTATTCACGCACATCAGTACCCACAACGCCTACCACATCGGCGAGATCATCTATGTTCGCAAAGAGCAAGGCTCCTGGGATCCCAAGAACGGCGTGAACTAGAGACCTCCTGGTCGCCTGCACCTTGTAGGAATGACCGGTCTCCAGGTTGAAATTCATTGATTACTTTTGGTCAGGATTAGGAAGCATCTGATCACGAATCATCGCCGAGAGCTCGTGGCAAGCCGCGATAAACTGGCGAAGAGTCCGCCTGGTTGGGCCAAAAGAGTCGAACTCATCACTCGACAGACCGCCTTCGGTGTAGGCGCGCTGGAAATCCTCGAAGTGTAATAGAAGTTCATCCACAATTCTGGGATCCACGGGCTTGTCGATCCGCGAGATGACTTCGACATCACTCGAATTGAAACGAACCTGCCACTTGTAAGGCGGGGAGATCACCACCTCTCCGCCGATCAATTCGCTCCAGTGCATGTGATTGCGGAAAGCCGCAGAGAGTAGCCGGATGCGATATCCACGCTCACGAAAGAGTTTGTAAGTCTTCTTGAAGGTGGCGACTCCAGCCCACTCAAGATAGCCGGGATCGATCGTGATCGAGTTGATTTCCGCCAGAACCTTGAGCCAGTCGTCGAGTCGTCCCACCATGATCGTACACACGGGCCCCATGCTGGAAATGTCCTTGCCCTCGCCTTGCCGACGCTTCAAACCGCGCTCCACGGCCTCCGCGACGGCGATGCACTGCGGAAGGGTGAAAGAAACGGTGGCATTGATACTGATACCCTGGTAGGTAGCTTCTTCAATGGCTGCGATACCCGCTTTGGTGACTGGAATCTTTACAATCATGTTCGGCGCCAAGGCATTGAAATGCATGGCTTGGGCCATAATCGCTTTTCTGTCCCGGTAGAACCGGGGATCCGTCTGAATCGAGAGCCTGCCGTTGTTACCGTGGTGCTGTTCGAAGACCGGAATCAGGAGTTCCGCCGCCTTGACTGAAATTTCTTCAACCACCCTCCAGGCGATCTGGTCCTCGGTAGCAAGGGGCATCTCTTCGATGAGTTCCTGAATGCGACCCTTCCAGAGATGCATTTCCTTCTTCAGTACTTCACACACGATGACCGGATTGCAGGTGGCTCCCACCGCACCGTTCTCGAGCGAATAAGTCAGTTCCTGGAGCGATGCTGAATCGTTCCAGAGACAAGTGGGAGTCGTCTGTGTCATTTCGTGCAAGGGGCTTTTGAATTTTACGAGCTGCTTCATGGCATCCTCCGCATGCTGCCAAGTTCCGAGGTACCGTGTAACCGAGTCCTGGGACGCAGCCGTCCTACGTGAGCCAAGAATTCGAGGCCGGCGACGGCATTCCTGCGGCCCAACGGGGGGTAAGTATACACCTGACGATTGGCAGCAGAACGATTTCCCGAAACGTTTTGGTTTTGGCTTTCTGATGATTTCTAGTAAGCTCCGCTTTGCAAAGCAAGGTGCCATCTCCTAATCATCACGCTCCGGTTATTTTCGTTTGTGGCAGCTTTGTGGATCTCGTGCCGCAAAAACATTTATGAGATAACTTCATATTATCTCCAAGTAAGAATAGCGAGGCGAGGGGGACCGGGTTGAAGGCGAGAGCAAAGCGTGTAAAGCGGCACGTTACAATTCGCGACGTGGCGAAGGCGGCCGGTGCTTCCGTTTCGACAATTTCTGCCGCACTTAACAATTCAGACTATGTCAGCGCGGAGATGCGGGGCCGGATTGAAGAGGCGATAAAAGCGCTGCGATATCGCCCAAACGACCTGGCTCGAGGCCTTCGACTCCAGAAAACCCACTCCATCGCAATTGTGGTCCCCGACCTGTCGAACAATTTTTACATCGAACTGGTGCGAGGGGCGAAAGACTATTCGGCCTCGGCGAACTACACCGTCCTGATTGGAGATTCCAGGGAAAGTTGGGAAGAAGAGCGCAACTACCTGGATTCATTTCACCGCCGTCGCGTCGATGGAGTAGTGCGGGTCCCAGCGATAAACGCGGCGGGCGGAAAAGCCAAGTCGGTTCTGGGAAACCTTCCTGTGGTTTACGCGGACCGTCATCCGCTCGCGCGTGACTCCTTTGTCGGAAGAGTGGGAGTGGACAACACCCGGGCCGCGGAGACCGCCACTCGCTATCTCCTGAGCCTCGGACACCGCCGGATCGGGGTCATCGCAGGTGACGCCTCCAGCGGGACGTCCCTGGACCGGCTGCAGGGATTTATGCACGCAATTCGTAGCGCGAAAATTCGCGTGGACAGGTCGATGATTCATACCGGTCACAATGACATGGAAAGCGGCCATTTTCATGCGATGCAGCTGTTGACGCGGGCGCAACGTCCCACAGCAATTTTCTGCACCAACAACATGATGGCTTTGGGCGCCCTCGCAGCCATACAAGAGATTGGCCTCGCATGCCCGGAGGAGATCAGTCTGCTTGGGTTCGACGATTTCTATTGGGCCACGTTGCTACGGCCGAGGCTGACAGTGGTGCGCCAGCCCGCCAGAGAAATAGGGATGGTCGCGGCGAGACTCTTAATCGATCACATCGAAGGGCGGGCGAGCATTCCTACGCCAGCGCTTCTTGAAACACAACTAATCGTTCGCGACTCCTGCTGCCCCCCGAAGAGAACCTAATTGCCGCGCGGAAGCAGCACGAAAGTTCAGCGACAGGAGCCCTACCCCGCTTCAGGGGGAATCGCTGCACTCCATGGGGACCGAGAGGCTGCCCTCTTTTTTGCGCAACACTAACGTTAGACGTTGATGGCCGCCGAACGGTCGTTGCTTTGTCCCACTGGCCATGAGTGGATGGCCCTGGCACGGAGGAGGAACGCACCGATTCCCAACAATAGAAGTATCAGCGCGGTGCCAAGGTACTGGCGTTGCTCGGGAGTGGCTGCAACATAGACCCACCCTGCGAGCGCCACAATTGCCGGTAAGGGATAAAGCCACATGCCATAGGGGCGGTGGATTTCCTTGCGGTATATGCGGATGGCAAACAGGGCGAATATCTGAGGGATGAACTGGAAGACAATCTGAATGATCATCAAAGCCGAGAGCAACCGTTCCAGCGAAAACCAGCAGAGGGGAATGGCCAGGGCATTGATGGCCAGAAGCGAAACGGTTGGAAAACGGCCTGTGGGATGGACGCGGCCGAACACTCTAAAAAAGTTCCCCTCGGCGCCCGCGGCGTAGAGGATTCGGGAGTAACCCAGGCTCATGGTGAAGATTCCCCCGAGCGTCGCCGCCAGTATCAGGCAGGTCATCACGGAGGCCGCGCGCGAACCGTACAACTTCCCGATGAACTCTGACACCACCGCGTGAGAGACAGCGGCATCGCGCCACGGAATCGTTCCGATGATGACCACGCTCATAAAAAGGTATAGCACCGCGACGATGAGGACCGAGAACACAATGGCCCGGGGGATATTCTTCGCGGGATTCTTGACCTCGCCTCCGAGGTAGGTGATGTTGTTATAGCCGCCGTAGTTGTACATCGCAATCAACGTGGCAGCCGCCAACCCGTAAAAAAACGACTTCGAGGGATGAAACGCGTCAGGTGGAAAATCAAATGCCATTTTCGTGTTGATGTGTATGAGGCCGGACCCAATTACCCAAAGCATGGCAACCAACACCACGCCGAGCATTACCACCGAGTAACGCCCCACGGTCTTTATGGGACGATACAAGAGAAATGTAATGAGCGCACAGCCGCCGGCGGCCAGGGCTCCCACGCGGGCGTGGCTTAATCCAGGGAAGAAATAGTGGCTATAGTCGGCAAAGCCGACGCAGGCAGCCGAGATGGCTAGCGGAGCGACAAAAATTGTTTCCCATAGGAACAGGAACGAGAACAGATGACCCCAGGTGCGTGGGTTAAAAGCCTCGCGGAAATAAATATACGCCCCGCCGGCTCCAGGCATGGCCGCTCCCAGTTCAGCGTAAACCATCCCGTCGCAGACGGAAAACAGCGCGCCGAGAAACCAGCCGAGTACCGCTTGGGGCCCGCCCATCGCGGAGAGGATCACGCCGATGGTAATGAAGGGGCCGATGCCAATCATCTCCAACATATTCACGGCAGTGGATTGAACCAGGCCCATGCCGCGAACAAGTTTTTCGGTAGCTCCCGCGAATTCGGGGGGAAGGTCGGGTGCGGAGTTTTCGGCCAAGTTAGGCGTCCAGCATAAACGCTGTATCGGGCATCGAGCGGGCACTATAGCAGCGTGACCGAGAACCGGCAAGGGGGGAAGAAGTGCGCAAATACTGAAACGTTTCGGCACGGGACAACGCTTCCAGGACGGAAGAGATAGCCGCGTCCGATCGCGAACGTGCGAACAAAATGGGCGAACAAAATGGGCGTGGACAAGCCGTGGAACCTTACGTTAACCTGCGAGGGCTTTGGCGGATGAGGGCTTATGGCGCAGCACACGAGAAGGGATGTTCTGCTGGCAGGGCTGGCTCTCCCCGGAATCGCCGGCGCTTTTTGTCGCGAGCCGCTTGGCGACGATGGATCCTTAAAGCCGAAACGATTCGAGGAAACCGCCGGATTCGAAGTGTCGGATGTTGTCGCCAGTCATCCCTTGGCGATCCTGCCTCTCGGAAGCCTGGAGTTCCACGGCCCCCACAATCCTCTGGGATCGGACTCCATCATCATTTCTGGAATTGCAGAAAGGGTGGCTGCGCGGACTTGCGGCTTGCTGTTTCCCACAATTCAATTCACGCAGTGTCCCGCACATACGGCGCATTTTCGCGGAACCATGTCGGTTCGTCCCGAAGTTATGACCATGTACTTTGCAGATGTATTGCGCAACATTGTCCAACTTGGATTTCGGAAGGTCTTCCTCCTCAACGGGCATGATGGCAACATCGGGGCGGGCCGCGGCGCGGTAGCGCAAATCGCCGATGAGACGAAAGACGCGGCGTTGCTCTTTGCCAGCTGGTGGGAATTTCTTCCGAGCGAAGTGATGAAGACCTTGGGTATGTTTCATCAGGCCAATGGAGGTCACGGCCACGGCGGACCGCTGGAGACCTCCGCGGTCGCCGCGTTCCGTCCTGATCTGATTCATCTGAGCAAGGCGCAGGATCTTCCCGAACCGCCTGACCTCTCTGGCGGAGCGCCGTATTTTCTCGAAAAATCCACGGCGACAAACTGGCCAGGTTATTCTGGACAAGTGAGCGAGGCGTCCGCGGAAAAGGGAAAAAGACTCGTTGAAATCAGCGAGGAGGGAATCGTAAAGCTCGTCGAGAGTTGGTTGAAGCACGACGAAGTCCCCGGGAGCTGGTAGGTGAGTCGGAACCAGGATGCCATCGTCATGCGCAAAGCACAGTTCAGCCGCGCTGAAGGAAACAACGGGGGGAAGCGAGAACCGTGACGGTCCGCTGGATATTGAGGCACATCATCTTGGGTACCTGCGTTTCCTTGCTCTTTTGTTTGACGCTAACGATGGCCGGCCCCGAGAATCAATCCTCACCTCCAACGCAACGGCCTTCCTCCTCCGGGCCGCTGGCGGAAGCGCAATCCTCTCTTGCGCACGGAAATGCACAGGAAGCGATACGGTCTCTCTCGGGCTATCTCGAAACTCGCCCTAGGGACTCCGATGCGAGGATTCTGCTTGGGCAAGCGTACGCCATTGCCGGGCAGAACGACCGCGCCGAGCGAGAGTTCCAAACCGTTTTGCAAAATACGCCCGAGAACTACGTCGCTCTCGCGGCACTCGGCGAGATCTATGAACGAACAGGCCAGCCGGAAAAGGCCGAGCCCATGCTGGCGCATGCGGTAAGGGCCAGCCAGGGCGCTCCGCAGATTCGAACAGAGTGGGCGGTTGTTCTCGCGCGCCAACACAAGTATACGGAAGCCCAAACCGCGTTAGCAGGTCTCTCGCCGCCCAAGGACCCGCAAGAACGCATCGGATTTTACCGCTTGAAAGCCTCGGTGGCTCTGGGACTTGGAAATGCCTCGGCCGCCGCCTCAGAAATGGAAAAGGCTCTTGCCCTGAAGCCCACGGATTCTGGGCTCACCATGGCAACGGCAGTGGCAGAACTGCAATCTGAACACTGGCAGCGCACTGCGAGTCTGGCTGAGCCACTATTTTCCCGAACCCACGATCCCCAAGCCGGCCTCGTTGTTCTCGAAGCACAATTGGGGATGCATGGAGATTTCCATCAGACCCTGGAGTTGCTTCGCTCAACACAACTGGCTTCCAGTGACCAGCTGCTTTTTCTGCAGCACCTAGCCGAGATCCTGATCTCTCACGGTGAATACTCCGAATCCATTGAGGCGCTGAAGGCGGCCGTGGAGATCGACTCGCGTCGTGCTGACTTGCAGTTCAATTTGGCTCTCGCTCAGTTCCAGGCGGGGCGCCCGGACGATGCCGTAGGCACTGCGGAAAAGTGCAAGACGCTTGACGACAGCGCCGATCTCGAAGACCTGCTCGGAGACATCCAAGAGTCGCGCGGTGACAACCTCGCTGCCGTGCGGAGTTATCAGGCCGCGGTGGCACTGGCTCCGAACGAGGAAAAGTATCGCCTCTCGCTCGCGGTGGAATTGATCCGCCACAATAGCTTCGAAGCGGCCAAGGCGGTGCTCAAACAGACAGAGGATCTCGAGGCAAAGTCCTGGCGCATCCAATTGGCGCTAGGCATGGTGGAGTACTTTGCGGGAACCGACGAGGAGGCCACCCGCTTTCTTTTGCAGGCGGCCGAATTAGCGCCGGATCCCCAGCCTGCGTTGAAGTATTTGGGCGACATTCAGATGGACCGGGCCTCCACGCCCAATCCTGCCGCGGTGGCGCGGTTATGCGCGCATGCCGACCGCCAGCCGAAGGACGGCAATATGCAGTACTACTGCGGTGCTTTGCTCCTTCGCAGAGACTCTGCCTCCGGATACCAGACGGACGCCCAGGAAATTCTGCGGCGCCTGCACGCCTCTGCAGGTC
>Ga0209380_10002364_pt1 | contig 12139 bp, 14 predicted proteins | sample HubBroMetageWFT6_FD_188347 | JGI IMG/M metagenome (GOLD analysis project Ga0209380, IMG submission 188347) | Warmed and freeze-thawed soil microbial communities from the Hubbard Brook experimental Forest, New Hampshire - Hubbard Brook CCASE Soil... | ecosystem: Environmental > Terrestrial >...
ACGAAGCGTTTACCCGTATGCGTTCGCGCGGCGCCAAGGCGACTGACATTGTGGTGCTGGTGGTTGCGGCCGATGACGGCGTGATGCCGCAGACGTTGGAGGCGATTGATCACGCGCACGCCGCGGAAGTTCCCATCATCGTGGCGGTGAACAAGATCGATAAGCCAGAAGCTCTTCCGGACCGGGTGAAGAAACAGCTCGCCGATCGCGGGTTGATGCCGGAAGACTGGGGCGGTAAGACCGTGTTCGTGGATGTGTCCGCGAAAAAGAAAACCAACCTGAACCTGCTGATGGAAATGATTGCCCTGGTCGCCGACCTGGGAGAACTGAAAGCTACGCCCGAGCGCGCCGCCACGGGCGTGGTGCTCGAAGCCAAGCTCGACCGCGGCCGCGGGCCTGTGGCCACGGTGCTGGTGCAGAACGGCACGCTGAGAGCCGGAGATAATTTTGTGGTGGGGAACGTGTACGGCAAAGTCCGCGCCATGTTTGACGATCGCGGGGCGGCGTTGCAGGAGGCTCCTCCGTCGACGCCGGTGGAAATTCTGGGTATGGAAGGTTTGCCGCAGGCGGGCGATCAGTTCGTGGTAGTTGCGGACCGCGACAAGGCGCGCGGCATTTCGGAATATCGCGAACAGAAAGCGCGCGAGGCGATGCTGGCGAAGAGTTCACGCGTGTCGCTCGAAGGCCTTGCGGAACAGATCAAGACTGCCGGCACCAAGGAACTGAACATCATCCTGAAGGGCGATGTGCAAGGGTCGGTCGAAGTGCTGGGCGATCTGCTTGCGAAATTGTCGAACGAAAAAGTTCGCCTCAAGGTGCTGCGGTCCGGAGTTGGCGCCATTACGGAAACGGATGTGCTGCTGGCTTCGGCGTCGAACGCCATCATCATCGGCTTCAACGTGCGGCCCGAGCGGAAAGCGCAGGAACTGGCCGAGCAGGAAGAAGTGGACATCCGGCTGCACTCGATCATTTACGAACTGCAGGACGAGATCAAGCGCGCCATGACCGGGTTGCTCGAACCCACGATCAAGGAAACTTACCAGGGCCGCGCCGAAGTGCTGGAAACTTTCCGCATCCCGAAGGTGGGAACGATTGCCGGATGCCGCGTGACCGACGGCCTGATCAAGCGCGATTCCGAAGTGCGACTGCTGCGCGACAACGTGGTGGTGTTCAAGGGCAAGATCGGTTCGCTGCGGCGCTTCAAGGACGATGCTAAAGAAGTGACCAACGGTATGGAGTGCGGCATCTCGATCTCAAACTACGGCGACATCAAGGCGCGCGACGTGATCGAGGCGTTCGTTACGGAGCGGATTGCGGCAGAAGTGATCGCTTAAAGCAGGGGCCAGGGATCGGGGATCAGGGGCCAGTTTTTCTGATCCCTGAACTCTAGCCCCTGGCCTCTTTTTATGATCGCCTTCCTTACCCTCGAACTGCACATCGAAGCGGCGCAGTCTCTCAAGGACAAACGGCAGGTCGTGCGCAGTTTGAAGGATCGTCTGCGCGCGAGTTTCAACATTTCTGTGGCCGAGCTGGACGCCTCCAACTTGTGGAACCGGGCTACGGTCGGGGTGGTCAGCGTCTCTGATTCGCGTGACTATCTCGATGGCTTGATGAGGAACGTGGAGCGGGCGGCTACCCGCATCGCCAATAACCACGGCGCGGATGTTGAGGATTCTTCGGTGGAGTACTACTAGACCGTTTTCATTGCGACGTTCCGCGCAGGACGACTTCTCATGAGCGCAGGACTCTTACGCCAAGTGCAATCGGAGGCGCAGCTTAGTTCCCCGAAAGCGGCTAATCTGAACAGGGGCCCGCAGCGGGTTGACCCCCGGTGCTCGCGCCGAGACTTGAAGATAGTAGACGTGTCTTCCCCTGACTGGAGCGAGTGTGAACTGGCCATCTGAATCTGTGTTGGTCGATCGCAGCGCCTCCTTCCAATCTGGTCCGAACTCTTCCACCCTAGCGTTCTGCGCCGGGTCACCGTTGGGGTATGTGACGATGCCACAGAGACACTTAGAATGTTGCAGTTGAAGTTCGATAGTTTCTTCGGCTGCTTGGATGTACCCCTGAAGCGTGAAGAAAGACAGTAGCACCACCGGCGCAAGCCACCGATTCGATCTCATGGCTCCTCCCACCGGGTCATTCTAGCAACCCGCCGGCCGTCTATCGTCTTGTTACTTCTGTACTTACCCCACCCCCACGAAAGCGCGAGACAATGATGCTCTTGGGCTAACACACGCGAGCGATTTTCTGATATTGTCATGGGTTTTATCCGAGGTGAAGTTTGGAGAAGCGTGGGCTCAAGTATCATCGCGGTCGTGTAGGCGAAGCCCTGCGCGAGGAGATTGAGACTCTGGTCGAAGGCGAGCTAGCGGATCCGCGGATTGGGCTGGTGAGCGTGAGCAGTGTGATGGTGGCGGACGACGGGCGGTCGGCGCAGGTGTGGGTGTTTGTGGATGGCGACGATGCGGAGGCCGACCGCAGCCTGGAGGGGCTAGAGGCTGCACGGGAATATATAAGACATGAACTGGTGGAGCGCCTGCGTTTGCGACGCGCACCGGAATTGCATTTCCGGCTGGATCGTTCCGACATCGAGAAGGCACGAGTGGAAGAATTATTGCAGCGCACGAGGCTGCGCGCGAAGAAGAGTGCGGCCCGCAGCGCGGCACGGGCGAAGGAGAAAAAATAGCGCCATGTTGCAGGACGTTCTAAAGCAGATTGAGCAGCGTGAACGTTTTGTGCTGACCTCGCACGCGCGTCCCGATGGGGACGCGGTGGGGTCTGCGCTGGCGTGCTGCCAGATTCTGCGCGCCTTGGGGAAGCACGCCGATGTGGTGCTGCACGATGGAGTTCCGCGCATCTATCGGGCTCTGCCTTTCGCCGATGAGGTGCTGCAGTCCAACACCGTAAGCGGAAGTTATGAGGCGGCCATCATTCTGGAATGTGACAGCATACATCGCACGCGGCTGGAAGGTCTGGAAAATCGATTTCTGATCAGCATCGATCACCATGCGACCGGCCGTCCGTTCGCGCACGTCAACTGGATCGATCCGCATGCGGTGGCGACCGCGGAGATGGTTTTCCGGCTGGCCCGTGAAGCTCGCGTGAAATTTTCCCCGGAGATCGCGACCTGTCTTTACACGGCGCTGATGACCGACACCGGCTCGTTCATGTTTCAAGGCACCAACGAAAACACGTTCGCACTGGCTCGCGAGCTGGTGTTGGCGGGGGCCGATCCGGCGCACTGCGCGCGCGGCATTTACTTCGCACATTCCGGCGCCAAGTTGCGGTTGCTGGGCGAGGCGCTGCGCAACCTGCGGCAGGAAGGCAATCTGGGCTGGGTGTGGGTGACGCAGGAACAGATGGATCGTTGCGGCGCCAGGGAAGAAGATTGCGAGGGACTGGTGAATTATGTTCTGTCGATCGGTGAAGTGGAAGTGGCGGCCTTTTTTCGCGAGCTTCCTGATGGGCGCCAGCGGGTGAGCTTGCGCAGCAAAGGCAAACTCGACGTTGCGCGTATCGCCCAGAACTTCGGCGGCGGGGGCCACGAATGCGCCAGCGGCTGTTCGGTGGACGGGCCCTTGGCCGAGGCCGTGCGGCAGGTTCTGGTTCATCTGCGGAGCGGGACGGCGGTGCAATAGAAAGTCGATTGTTGATTTCTGATTGTTGATTTCTGATTGAAGAACCCAAACTGCCGGCTGTTGAGGTGTTCAATCAGCAATCAAGAATCAACAATCAGCCATTCCCCATGACCACCCGCACGCGCACCGACGTCGTTCTGCTGGCGGGTTTTTGCGCGTTTCTCTTTTTCTACGGCTTAGGACAATTTGGACTGGTGGGCGCTGACGAGCCACGCTACGCGCAGGTCGCGCGCGAAATGCTGGAACGCCACGATTGGATCACTCCGGTTCTGGGTGGACAGCCTTGGCTGGAAAAGCCGCCGTTGTATTACTGGCAAGCGATGGTTGCCTATTCTTTGTACGGTGTGAGCGACGCGGCAGCGCGCGTGCCTTCCGCGTTCGATGCGACCTTGCTGGTGATCGCTGTCTATGTTTTCTTGCGCCGCTTCCGTCCCGGAGTTGAGTTGGATGGCGCCCTGATTACGGCTTCCTGCGCGGGCGTGATCGGTTACGCGCGGGCGGCCGGCACCGACATGGCGCTGGCTTCCACGTTTTCCATCGCCATGCTGGCATGGTGGGGCTGGCGCGAGAGCGGCAAGAGAGCTTATCTCGCGGCGTTTTACTTTTTCCTGGCTTTGGGCACTCTGGCCAAAGGCCCGGTTGCCCCGTTTCTGGCTGGTTTGATCATAGTGTTCTACGCGGTGGCCGCCCGCGAATTCCGGGTGCTGGTGAAGACCCTCTGGCCGCCTGGCACCGCACTTTTCTGCGCGATTTCTGTGCCCTGGTATTTTGCCGTGCAGCTGCGAAACCCTGAGTTCTTCCGGGTTTTCTTTTTGCAACACAACCTGGAGCGCTTTTCGAGCAATCTGTATCACCACCACGCGCCGTTCTGGTTTTACCTGCCCGTCACCTTGTTGGCATTGGTGCCGTGGGCGGTTTTTGTGGCGGCGGCACTGGTCGAGGCGACGCGATTGTGGTGGGCTGAGCGGTCGTCGAACGCTCCGGCGAAGGAAAACTGCGAAACTCAGTTTCGGTTTTTTCTGTTGTTGTGGCTGATTGTGCCGGTAGTATTTTTTTCGCTTTCGCAATCCAAGCTGCCGGGTTACATACTTCCAGCGGTTCCGGCGGGCGCGCTGCTACTTGCGGATTATCTGGGGCGGCATCTGAAGCAAGAAGAAGATGCAAATCCCGCGAACTGGCTGGTGGTGTTACATGCTGTGCTGGCGGGCGCGTGCATCGTGCCGGCGTTGTTCGCCGGCTACGTGGCGATGCAACATCGCCTGCCGCGGGGACACTCCATGGTGGGTGCCCTGGCTTTTGGTTTTGTGCTGGCGGCTGGCGTCGCCTTCACGCTATTCAGCCGCGCGGGATTGCGCGTGCTGCGTTTCGTTACGTTGATCCCGGTGGTGCTGGCGGTTGCGGCTGTTCTGAAAATCGGTTCGGTGTCGCTCGACCAGACTCTCTCGTCTCGCCCTCTGGCCAGGCAGATCGCAAGCGTGGAAACCTATTCCTTGCCGCTTGCTGTCTTCGGGGTTCGCCGCGAAACCGAGTATGGCCTGGCGTTTTATCGTAACCAAATGATTCTTCGCTATGGGAGGGACAGTGTTCCAGCCGAGGAGCATCTGCTGGTAGCGCCGGAGAATTCGCGGGCGGAAGTTGTGGCGCAAGTGGCCGACCGACGCATTCTTCTGCTGGGACACTTTGCTCCGCAGCACGTTGACTACTATTGGGTTGCGGCAGCGGGATCCGGCTCGCCGCACTAAAGGTTAGGAGAAACCCTCGTTGGGGACGCAGAAGCGCGACCACCGGGCTCAGCCCGCAGTGATTGCAAGAGTTTACGCGGCGCTGAAGCGCCGCGGTTCCACGGGAGGGCGCGCATTCGTAAAGATCTCAAGGGCCACGGCTGTTGCCGCCCGTTGTTCGGGGTGTTTGCCTCTGGTCAGCGAACCCACTACACTCGAACTTTTGCCGCCGCGGTGTTTGCCACCTCTTTTCTTGCGGCTGACGAAGCAGGAGCGCTTTGGAGATTCTCGACCTCAGGCATTTTTCTTCTGTGGATTTGCGCCCGCTTCTCGAAGACGAGACGCAGCTCTGGGCGGGCCTGCTTTCGTGGGACTATAGCGGCTCGGCGGAGATGATTCTCCGCTACGTCGATGCCAAAATTTTGCCGGGCTACGCCGCGGTGGATCGTGGGCGCATCTTTGGTTATTCCTTTTTTGTTTATGAAGGAAGCAAGGGAGTGATCGGCGACCTTTACGTGACGAATGGCGCGCGCCTGCCCGATTCGCGCCAGGTCGAGCTGCGGCTGCTTACGCATGTGATCGAGACGCTGCAACAGTCGCCGGGGATTCACCGGGTCGAGGCGCAATTGCTGGCGCACGAAGCCGGAGCCGTGGCGCGTCCGTTTCTGGAGCAGGGATTCCAGCGCCACCCCCGGCTGTTTATGGTCTTGCCGCTAGAAGGTAAGGCGGCCACGCCGTCTCGGGTTCTGCACCCGGAGGTGGAAATCCGCCGGTGGGCTGAGGGCGATTACCAAGCCGCCGCAGCCGTGATTACCGCGGCTTATCGCGGACACGTGGATGCACAGATCAACGATCAATACCACACGCTTAGCGGGTCGCTGCGCTTTCTCAATAACATTGTGCGCTTTCCGGGATGCGGTTTGTTCGACGCGGAATCTTCGTATGTCGCGCTGGATCGAAAAGCCAAGAATCTGATCGGGTTGATTCTGTGTTCCCGCGTGCGCAACGATGTGGGTCATGTGACCCAGATCTGTATTCTGCCGGACTACCGGTCGCGCGGCATTGGCGAAGCTTTGCTGGCAGCAACGGTCGCAGACCTCAGGAAACGAAATTTTTCGCTGCTCTCGCTGACCGTGACTGAAGCGAACGCCCGCGCGGTGGATCTCTACCGCCGGCTGAATTTCGATACGAAGCGAATCTTTGATGCGTTTGTGTGGCAAGGGTGAGATAGGCAGCTTTTAGCTGTTAGCTTTGCCGGAATGACTCGCTCTTTTTCGGCGACTTGGTCAGCTTCAGGTTGATTCAGAATCGGTGAGCCGGAAGGCAAATAGCGAAGAGCTGATCGCTGAAAACTATCTTCTCAACAGCCACATCGCCCACCCGGCCAGAATGGTTCCGCCGAGGAAGACGGCGAAACAGTAGAGGCCGTAGCGCACCATGGCACGGGTATTTTCCCGGTGTGTGATGCCGAAGACGATGGAGGTGAACAGCGCAAACACCACCGCCGCGCTGAAGTGGCCGAAGTGTAGCGTCACAGTTCCTCCGCGGAGCGGAAGGTTCCCGCTGACGGTTGAGGGCTGAGAGCTGAGAGCTTTTTCATTGTTTCTTCCCAATCGCGATGTGATAGGCGTCAGCGACCGCGATAAAGTTCAGCAGTCCCGCGACGATCATAAACTTTGTTCCGTAGTCGGCCGTGGCGAAAGCGATCGCACCCTGGCCCCAATCCTGAGCGAGGGTGACGATGTAGAGGCCACCTGCTCCCATGTCGCCGATGAAGCCGAGGATGTCGAGAATGTCGCCGCCGTTCACCTTGTAGATGCGGCCCTGCATCATCAGTCCCAGCACGAAAAGAGTTGCGATCGAGATCAGCAGCAGGATGCCGCGTATCCAGCGCTTCTGGATCATGTGGCCGGCGCCGGGAATCAGCCATCCCAGCGCGGGAGCGACCACCGCCATCACATTGACCGACGCGGTCTCTTCTGTTCTTGCTTTTGCCGTGGAGTTTGCCATTAGATGGTCACGATCTCGCGTTGGATTTTTCCCGTCACATCCGCCGACTTTGCGCGCACCAGCACGTTCACCTCGCTGCGGACGCCAAACTCCGGCAGGTAGATGCCGGGCTCAACGGAGAAACAGGAGTTGGGAAGAAGTTGCCGCTCGTCGTGGATCTCGAGATCGTCCATGTTCGCGCCATTGGCGTGGACATCGGTGCCGATCGAGTGTCCGGTGCGATGAATGAAATATTCGCCGTAGCCTTTTTCCCGAATGTGGCCGCGCGTGGCCCGGTCCACTTCCCAGCCGGCGATGCGGCGTCCGGCGGCGATGGCGTCGATCGCAGTTTTCACTCCGGCATCGCGCGCGTCGCGCACGATCTGAAAAATCTCACGCATGCGTCCCGAGGGCGCGGCCCCCACAAAACCCATCCACGTAATGTCATAGTAGACAGCGCCGGGAGTGTTCTTTTTTCCCCACACATCGAGCAGCACGAGATCGCCTTCGCGTACCGGCACAGGACGACCGGGGTTAGGTTCGTAGTGCGGATTGCCAGCGTTGGCGTTTACCGCAACGATGGGCGGATCATCGGTCAGCAGGTTTTCGCGCTGGAACGCTTCCATAAACCATTGCTGAATTTCGTGTTCTTTGGTTCCGCCGTTCCGCACGCGCCGCCCAATCTCCTGGAAGGCCGCGGCCACAATCTTGTCGATGCTGTCGCGCGCGGCAAAGTGAGTCTCGATCTGCTCTTCGCTCCAGGTTGATTCGAACTGCGCCACCAGGTCCGCGGAACTTACAACGTTTTTTCCCAGTCCGCGGATCAAGTCGATCGTGCCGCCATCGACGAGCGAAACCGTGAACACGATGTTGTTGGGCGAGTACTGCATGGCGAGGTCACGGTAGGGAGCCAGGATCGTCTTGAGGGTGGCGAATAATTCCTGCCAGCCGGAATACAGATGCTTGCTGCCGGGAAGCGTGTCGAGATGCCCCGCCTCAATCTTGTGCACCAGTTTCGCTGGCTCTCCCTCTGCGGGAATCAGATAGAACCAGCGGCGCGTGACCATCAAACCGGGAGACAAACCGAGCACGCGATAGGCGATGGGATCGCGATGGTGATGGTCGTAGAAAAGCCAGCCGTCGATGTTCCGTTCGCGCAGTGCAGCTTGGATGGCGGGCAGGTTCATGGGCAAACTTCTATTGTAAACAAAGCCGAAGCATTTGAGCGAATCGCCGAGGCAACGTGAGGCAAACTCCACCTAACTACACGCGGCAACCTACCGTCCGGCCGCGCACTTTCGGCTGCGCGCGCTAATCGGCCAGGATGCGGTTCTTCATTGTCCCCGGCAGCGTTTCGCACGCGGTGCGCTGCACCAGGCGTGGCGCACGCCTGCGAATCTTCATCAAATACGGCACGGTGCGCTTGGGGTCGAACTTTGCGGTTTCGCGCAGCAGCCAGCCCAGGCCTTTCTGCACCATGTCGTCTTCGTCGGCGAGAAGCGAATTGGAGAGTTTCGTGATCTCAGGGAAGAACATTTTCGCCCGTGTGCCCCGAATCAGAGCTACGCATGCCGCCCGCCGATGCCAGCGATTTCGAGACTTCGCCCAGCGAAACACATTCTTCACGCGCGCAGGACTGGACGCTACCATGGGCGCGATCAGGTCGTGCACTAAGGCGTCGTGGTCGGCCCAACTGCTGATGCGGTCGAGCCAGGATTCGAGCAGTTTGAACTCGCGATCGCCGAACTCAGCGTCGAGCTTTTCCAAAAGGAACACGGCGGCGATTTTTTCTTCCAGAACGCTCCCCGAAAAAAGTTCATCGGCGACCCTCACAACGAAATCGAGTCCGAACTCCTTCCGAATCTCCCGCCGGAAACTTCGCGCTGCCCGGCGCAGGTCGGCCGTGTACCAGCCGTGCGACTTGATCTCATCTTTGAAAAACCACTGCACGCCTGCGGCATGCTCGGGCGATCCGCCGCTTTTCAGCATTTTGCGAATCTGTGCGGCGAGTTCTGCTGGAGTGTTGCTGCGTGAAGGCATGGAATTCAACTATCTGAAAGCTAGGTAGTGAGTCAGCTTGCCGACCGTGACGAAGAAACCGTCGAGCTTCGCTCGACCGGACAGCCCAGGGCGGCGGTTCCCGCATAAGCATTACCTCAACTACTATCCCAAGCATCATCAAGCTGAGCCTATCCACAAAGGCGGCTGCAAGGGCCGCCTCTGGCGGTTCGTTTCTTTATTTCTGGCCGATACTCATGCAGCGCGCGCGGGGGACGACGCAGGCCGATACCCGCATTCCCCAGCCTTCTTCAGGGCCTGCAACGCTTCTTCCGGGGAAATCAACGGCGTCGTCTGAACTGACTTGCAGGCCCCGCCGCCCGCGAAGGCCATGGCGATCGCGGCTGCGCTCACGTTGTCGGGGAGTTGCGCAATCACGATCACGTCGTAGTCTCCGAACGAGAACCAGGCGGCTTCGATCTTGCCGCCGAGTTTCTCGATTGCCGGTCGCACCGCCTCAATGCGGTTCTGCGGATTCGCCAGCAGAGCAGCCCAGCCCTCGCGCGAATATGCTACCTGGTGCAAGTAATGTGGCATGGAACCTCCTTCTGATTTCGCTTGCTGGGGGCGAATGATTCCAGAGGCCGGGACCGAAGTCAAGGCGGCAAACCTCGCGCGCTAGCCGGCTGGAGCGACGGCGGGGACTCTCGCGTATTTGTCGTAAATCCACAGCAGTATTGTGGTGGCGACGCCAACCGCAACCACCGACCACCAGACCATGGCCGGCCGGTGCATCTGTTCGCCGAAGTGATGCATCAGCCACCCGCTGAACTTGCCCGCAATAAACGATCCGATACCGAGCGGAAGGAACGCAAACCCCATGTAGGTCCCTTGCTGACCCGCGGGTGCGAGGCGCGAGATGTAGTCGTAATAGCGCGGCTGTTGCGTGATTTCGCCGATCGCAACCACAACCAGCGTGGCCACGGCCATCCAGACCGACGGATGCACGATCAGGAGAATCCACGCCAGGCTCGAGATCAGCGTCCCCAGGACGATGGCGTGAAACGCCTGCATGCGCTTGGTCAGAAATCCGATCACCATGGTGAAACAGATCACCACGATCGGATCGGTCGCCAGTATTCGCGCCGTGTCGGCTTGGGGATCGATGTAGGCGGAGATGTAGAGCGGGAGCGCGATAAATTCCTGCCAGAAGACAACCCAGTATCCCGTGAAGATCAACAGAAACAACATGAATCGCGGGTTTGAAAGCACGGTGAGAAAGTTTCTCCCCACCTGGCGGAGACTTGCCCGCTCGCCTTCCTCGGCGCGGTGCGGCTCTTTGAACAGCAAAAGCACAACAAAGAACATGAGGAACACACTCAAGGCCGCGATGCGAAATACATTTTCGACGATGCCATGTTCCTGAGCCCACGAGGCGAGCAACGGTCCCGCGGTGCTGCCGACGTTCACTAGCGTGTAGTAGATGGAGTATCCCACTGAGCGAACGTTTTCTTTGGATGCTCGCGCTGTGGTTCCGACCACCGCGGGCTTCACCAGGGCGACGCCCAGCGCGGGCAAAATCAGGATGAACGCAACCAACGTCACCAGCGGCACGTGGTTGCGCAACGGAGCGAGCCAGGCCGAGCCGATCGACCCTAGCATGAAATAGGCAAAGGTAAGAAGCAGGTAGGCTAGCGATAACGCGCGCCGGAAACCGAGCCGGTCGGCGATTGCTCCACCGACCACCGCGAGAAACCACACCCAACCACCAAACATCCCGGTGAGGCTGCTGGCCCGCTCGACGTCAAAATGCAGGCCCTCATGCAGATAGCGCGCCAACACGGCGAACACGGCGTAGTAAGAGAGCCGCTCGAAAAGTTCGCTGACATTGGCGACCCAGAAGGGACGCTCGAACCCGGTGCGGATATCCTGCAGTCGTTCAGAAAAGGTCAAAGTGACTCCTGGCGGGTAACGGCACTACACGACGATGCGCTGGCGAACTTCGTCGGCAGTCAACCCGGCTACGCATACGACTTTGTTCCGGCTGCTCCGGCCGGAGGCAATGGTAACGGAAGATCGCGGCACCTTCAAAAGTTTCGCGAAGAATTCGATGCAGGCTTGGTTGGCGCGGCCGTCGATGGGAGGCGAGGTCAGGGAAAGTTTGAGCGCGCCGCCGAGTTCGCCAGTGATGGAGTTCTTCCTGGCGCGCGGGTGAACCTTGACGGCGAAGGTAACCGCGCCGCGGGATTCTTCGATGGAGATCACGCGTTTTTTCTCAGCGAGAACACGGTTTGAAACGTCAGCAGGCCTGCCACCAGAAGAAGCTGAGGGTTGCGCATTGTAGTCGCTTGTCCGATGCTTGCCATCAGCGCAGCGAAGAAAACGAACATGGTCAGGTTGCCCGCGATGCAGAACATTCTCAGTCCCCGCACCGCGTATCCGTTGCGAATGCGCAGCAGGTTGAGCATGGCCGTGAAGAGCAGAGCCAGGTACGTGCCCAGGATCCAGATTCTGCCGGGGTAGCTCTTCGGCACGAGCAAGCACTCGACGATTGCGAGCAGAAAAAGAGTTCCTGCGCAGAGACGATCGAGAAGTTTCATGTCCTCTGTGTTCCTCTCCGTTCTCTGTGGCTAAGCTTTCATTCGTTCGCCGAAGATGGCTGTGCCTACACGCACGCAGGTTGAGCCTTCTTCGATGGCCATTTCGAAGTCGTGCGACATGCCCATGGAGAGGACATCCATGCTGACGTCTGGCAGTTTGCGCGCGGCGATCGCATCGCGCAGCTCGCGC
>Ga0209380_10002368_pt1 | contig 12130 bp, 12 predicted proteins | sample HubBroMetageWFT6_FD_188347 | JGI IMG/M metagenome (GOLD analysis project Ga0209380, IMG submission 188347) | Warmed and freeze-thawed soil microbial communities from the Hubbard Brook experimental Forest, New Hampshire - Hubbard Brook CCASE Soil... | ecosystem: Environmental > Terrestrial >...
TTGGTGATGGTGACAGTCCTTTGTTTCTGGCTTACCCACCACATCATTGCGCCCATTCAAGGGATTCAATCCGCTGCAAGAAAGGTGGCGGCAGGCGATCTGAGCGTTCGAGCGCCGGTCGAGATCTCCAGGCGACACGACGAACTGGCGGCTTTGGCGGCAGATTTTGATGTCATGGTTGAAAGAATGAGTGCCTTCGTGCGTTCGCAGAAGGATCTATTGAGCACCGTTTCGCACGAACTGAGGTCCCCACTCGCGCGATTGCTGATGTCTTTGGCACTTTTGCGAAAGCAGTCGTCGCCCGAGTCCGAAGAATTATTACAGCGGATGGAGCGCGACGTTGAACGGATCGATACGCTCATAGGACAGCTTCTGACGCTCTCGCGTTTGGAAACGGGTGTATCGTCCGAGGAAAAGGACAACGTTGACTTTTCTCAAATGATTCAGGAAGTGGTGGCTGACGGCGATTTCGAGGCACATTCTTCTGGCAAGTCTGTGAGGCTGGAAGCCGAAGGAGGCATAGTTATCGAGAATGCCGATCAGCAGGCATTGCGCAGCGCCTGTGAGAACATCCTTCGTAACGCCATTAAGTTCACCAGGCCAGGGAGTGAAGTGGAAGTGATTTTGAAAACCGAGAATACGAAGCCGTTAATGCAAGCCGTACTTCTAGTCCGCGATTGTGGCCCGGGCGTCCCTGGTGATTTGCTCCAGCAAATCTTCCAACCATTTTTCCGCGTAACAGAACATTCTGGCGATCAGATGGCAAGGGCGAACGGCACCGGCCTGGGACTGGCCATTGCTCTCGAAGCGATTCGTCAACACCGCGGCACAATCATCGCCTCGAACACCAAACCGATCGGCCTCGAAGTTAAGATCACGCTGCCGACATGCTGCATCTGAACTGATTCGCCATTCCTAAACGGCACGTAATACATTCCATCACAGCGGCCAAGCATACAAATAGCCAACCCCGCGTACGCTGCGGATTCTTTCCGTGCGGTTCGCTTGCGGGCCCAATTTTTGACGGAGGTTGCTCACGTGTAGATCGAGGCTTCGATCAAAAGGTGAAAATTTCCGGCCTAGTACCCGTTCCACCAAAGCTTCCCGAGAGAGCACCTGCCCAGGTGATTCCAAGAACGCATGCAGCAGATCGAACTCTGCCGAAGTCAAGTGCAAAGATTTTCCCGCCTTGGATGCAGAGTGTGCTGCTAGATCCAGTTCCAAATCGCCCGACTTGATTGAGAGCGGCCGCGGTGTAACTTGCTCGGACTGCCAACCCGATCTGCGAAGGATGGCCCCAATACGTGCAATCAGTTCGCGTGGGCTGAACGGCTTTGCCAAATAGTCGTCCGCCCCCATTTGCAGTCCCAGTACACGGTCAAACTCGTCGCCTTTGGCGGTTAGCATCAGAACCGGTGTACGAACGCGCGAGCGCAATTCTCGCAGAACATCGAAACCCTTCACATCGGGCAACATCACATCCAGGACGATCAAGTCGTAATTGCCGCTTGTCCCTTCGTGTCGGCCTTCAGCACCGGTATGCACGGCCGATATCACGAACCCCTCAGCTTCCAAATAACGTTGCACGAGGTCACACAGATCCGGATCGTCATCTACGATTAGGAGACGCGAATGCTTGCGCATCGTTGCTTCGGGTCTTGCAACCTGCATCATGTGAAAACCCCCTCAAGCCCAAACGCGGGTCTGCTAGGCGGCAGCATGCAGAGCGTCGGGGCCTCTCTCGAAGCATGATAAACCTACGGCGGCCTTCGTTCTTAATGCTTTGGAGCCCACCAAGCGGGTAAGATGTTATTGATGCGTAGCTTTTTAGCCCAAGGCCCCCATTGGGGTTCGAACTCAGTAAGGACGTTCCCAATGCCAATCTGCAGGAACTCGCTCGCCATGTGTTGTTCCGCGTGTGTAACGTCGTTATAGCCATCGGGAAGGATTCCCATCCCAACGAACCCGCCGGCGGTTGCCGAAGCGAAATTACTTACGGCGAAGGTGGTTCTTCCAGAGTCCGTTTTGTCAAAGACGGCGAAGGCAAGTGCATGTACGGTCCGCGTCAACGGGTTGGCACCGGTCGACCGTAGGTAGCGAGGATCTTCGTGCAGGAGGGCCCCCGCCACAAATTGCGCGGTGTTTCTGGATGTATGATCTGCCACTCGGTATCGGTAGTTTCTGCCGAATGCGCCAGCGCCATCTTTCCATTCCTTGGGATATTTGCTCGGTGGATTAATCATTCCAAACCCCGCTCCAAAACCAGGCAAAATGACGGCTGGTGGACCGAAGGTCTTATGCTCGTATATACGAAATTTATCTGGAAATGAAACAGGAGTTCTGATCAGTCCTGGAGGCAAGACTGGATATTGATTCAGGTGTATTTCAGGGACGTCGGCTGGCGGTGGGAGCGGGTCCTGCGCCTGCTCCTGGTCTTGCGGCATTGGGGCGTCGGGAAGAGTGGCGACCCGTGCGTCATCAGCCGAGGATGTGCGCTCGTTAGGCGCAGAATCATCCTGTGAACGCAAGGTAAATGGAGGTCGATTTTCCACATCTTGTGAAAAAAGTGCGCACGGGTGAGCGGAAAGTACGGAACCGACGATCAAGAGGCGAGAGAGGCGTCCAAGGTTAAGGCGATGGTTTTTCATGGTACTCCAACCAGGAAAGGTATCCTGTTTGCAACGTACCGAGAACAGAACGGGTGCGCCGTCAGGAATGGTGAGGCGTTGGTAAGACTTTGTATGCTCTTCACGAGCAGTAATCGTCGAATATCTGAACGACAATGCGGAAAGCAGAAGAATCGAAGCCATTGGCTGGCATGCTCGAATTCTGCCGCATGAGATCGATCTTGCGGGAGTGCTCTAGGTGGATCGTATGCAGACTGACACGTTAACCATACTTGAGAATCTCGGACGCTTTGGAAGGATTCGCCAACGTTCGAGTTCCTTCCGAATGAAAGTCCGTCCTAATCAACCGAGCACTTCACGGCAAGTCTGCGCTGTCATTGCTAACGATTTGCGTAATTCACTTCTGCAAAAGCTGTTGACATCTCTCTTGGACTCTGTTTCCGCTGCAATAGCGCGGCTCCCCAGACCATAAATCGCAGCGATCCGCGCATCGATCACATCCCGCCGCAAGCACCCCATAAGTATGGAACACTCGTGCACGGTGTACTCTTCCAGGATCGACATGACGAAGATAAACCGCTCGAATGAATTGAGTCGTACGATGCGCGCGTAGTTTGGATAGGGCTGCGCCGCTGCGGGCAGTGATCGATTCAACAGCAAGAGCCTCCCCTTATCCGATTTAGTCTCGCCGTTCGGCCGGGGGCGGAGCAACCTGATTGCATTAAGAATGATGCTGCGCCGCGCCCACAGGTGTGCCGACTCCTTGAACACGTAAGTACTGCTCACCGAATCCTCAAATCCTGAAAGAAAACACTGCTCAGCTTCCTGAGGATCTGCGGTCAGCAAGAGAGACAGCAGATAAAGACTGTTCATCTGTTCGACGTAAATGCGGCAGAAATCACTACGAATGGCATATTCCGTTGATCGTAGGTCCTTGACCGACTGTGTCACTTGAAGCTCCTTTTCGGTTGCGACCAGAATAAATTCAATCCGGGGCAACACGCGTTCTGGCTACTCCGGCACTCTGAGCCGCGGCATTATCAGAGTGTCCGGAGATTGGTCAATGTGACTGCGCTTGAAGGTCGGGTTCGGCTGATAGCTGTGGCTTGTCCTCGATCCGTAAAAGTACCGGCGTATTAATTGCAAGATCTACATTCGAACCTTTGGCAAAAAAGGCCTGGTAAACCTTCAGGGCACCACCGAAGTAACCGAAGCCAATCGCCGTGGCTGCTGATGCCTGCGCTGCACCCGCGCCCAACAACCCGAACCCATTACGTCCTTCTCCTGCACGGGACCAAGCAGTTTTATCGACGGTGTTATCAACAACCGCCCTTGATGGACCGATCAGTGCTACGGGCGCTCGCAAGCGAGAAAGAGTCGATGTTGTCGCCTTCACGTCGCCTTCGAGCCCGACCGCAAGCCGTTGGTCGCCTGTCGCCTCGACTCCGGCGACGGTTGCGAACATTCCGCGCGTGGTCCCGTCAGGCGTCTGCGCCGAACTAAAGGAGATTAAAAGCCCGCCATTCTTCTTCATCCAGCCAGCGGCAATGGCTTTTTTCACAGTGCCTTCAACTTTTGTGCCGACCGGGTACAGCAGGACGTGATCCGAGTTGTAGTACGGGCGTGAGACCGCTGCCTCGATCGCGGCCCCGTGCGTAATCATGTCGGACTTTAACGGCGTCAACAGACGAAGGTGGAGGTAGTTATCGCCGAGAGGGTGCTGGGCGTCCGCTGATTCAAAGGGCTGTGGCGCTCGAATGGCGTCGAGCAAGGTTACATCGAAGGTCGTTCCTTGATCGAGATATGAGGGGTGATAAGGCAAACTGGTGATGGCAGCTTGGCGCAGTCTATGCAGCTTGTTGGGTGCAGTCAGGGGCTTAGCAGCATCCGTTATTTTTTGGCGGACGCGGGGACGTTGCGACTTGGGGATATACACTGCGGTTTTGATGTCGCTAGCTCCGCTGGTCGCGTCAGTGTGAATCTGCACCGCTTTGCCGTCGGGAAGAATGACCTGGTCGAAAGTTACATTCGCAATCCGCGGACGCGTTAAATCCCCGCTTAGAATCTGCCCTATACGTCTGGGCGCATTGGAAATTGAGGAGACATGGCCTCTCATCGTCGAACCCTCTGGAATCGCGATGGTCGTACCCACGTAAACGGGCTCAACCAGCTTTGCTGTGATTGGCTCGCCGGGCTTCGTGATGCGCAGGCCTTTTTCGAGCCGGCACCGAAAATCGCTACCGGCTTCGACCGCGATCATATTTTGTGAGGATTGAGTGTCCTGTGCGGCCGCAACGGATGATAAGGATGCAGCCAAGACCGAACACGATATGACAATGCTGTTGATGTACGTCTTCATCATTCACCTCGGTTGTATTGATAGAGTGACTTCGGGATGAAGCAACAACTCTTGCGGTCGCTCCCGTGACCTTGACGTTAGCTGAGCGGGTTGAGCAACGCCGTCAGGATGTGTGAGAGAAACGTAAGGGTTTGTACAAACAATACGGGATTGGTCGTGGTTAAGATGGTTGACAGAGATTGCCCTATTCGCTCGGGCCGGCAGCCGCAAGACGCACTGTGCTTAAGGCAAATCGGAACGATGTTTTTCACTAAGGTCGATTCGTGCGGTCGAAATTGCCGGAGCCTGATTCGAGATCGGATCCGAGCTAGTGACACTGAATTAGCGTTGCAGCGGGAGGGGTTCCCGCTGGGAAGTAAAATCTCCTCGCGCTCCCATGATGAGATCCCGGTAGGAACGGTCATCTGCTGATCGCCCCCCGCACGGACTCGGACGGGCGCTCATTAGAAGCGCATCCGGCTCTTATCTCGGATGACTGGCGGCAAACCGATCAGCGGGATAGGGATGGAGCACACGCGGTGAAGGAAGCCATCGCCGACCTAGCTTGAGCCTGCGTGTCCACGAGAGTCGGCGCTTTCGCTCCGGCGGCGAAGGGTATGCCACCAAAGTCGTTGCACGGTCTATCCCGGCGCGCTGTAATAGAGATATTTGGCCAAGTACCCTCCTCCCGTGCCGCTGCGACTATTCCACTATGATCCGGTCCGCCCATTCGACCAACGATACAAAAATCGCCGGATTGCCAAATTTTGCACCCCAATCTTTCAAGTCTGTTTCCGTGACCCCACGGGCCCGGGAACAGGCACCTCAAGCAAAGACAGGAATGTGTTTGGCTACGACTTTGTCCAACATTTCGCTAAGCGGCGGCCAACCCACCGGGAGTATGACTGAAGCTGTGGCCTTCCGCATCAGGTACGTTGCTTCACCGAGAAGGAAAATCTGAACCTCGTGACCCGCGTCGGCCAATGCCAGCCCGTGCGCGAACGGGAACGACGCACGAGTGGGGTCATCCGATCCCCACGCACTCTTCATCATGATCTTTAGTGGCTTACGTGCTGCCGTCACTTGAGCACCGACTGAACCCAAGCCGAGCAGACTAAGGCCAAACAGTTGAGGGAGCTTTGAGAGAAGCTGTCGTCGTCGAATCATGACATCCTCCGGCAGAAATCCAAATTTCAAAACATGGGATGAAAATGTATACCCTGCACCATACTGACGTAAACAGGCCACTACACGTTTTGACCCCGGTTTAGAGTCCTCGGTTCACATCAACCGCACACTTTTCTAAACTTCACTCGGATGTTGCGTCTAAAGCCCATGGCCATAACCGATTCCATCCAGCTTAATTCCTCGGTCCGTATTTAGAGCATGAAAAAGTCGCCGAAGCGCCGTCCGTTTGCCTACTTGCAGGTCGCAGGAAGAACGGGTGCACAATCGGTGAGATGGCAGAGCGAATTGGCAAGAGTCAAGGCACGCGCAAACTTTTGAGCGAAGCGCGAGTCGTCCCGGGCCTGCGTCACATAGTCATGTTCACCACGGAAAGATACCCTTCGTACCCTAAATTTGTGTTACTCATGTGCTAGACAATGCCCATGGGGGCCATTGCCCCGGAGCACATCGGGTCGTAGTCTGATGTTGAGCAGTTTTCGGGGGAGGACTGATCAACGAGCGTCCCGTGACTCAACGAGTCCCGGGACGTTTTGTTATGTAGACAATGACCGCGTTCGCCTTTGCGGACTGCCAGACAGATCGCCCGCGGCGCAGCCTTCTCTACAGGAAACCGTCCTTCCATCCATCCTTATTTTCCTGCTGGATAATGCGCTACATTCGTGTAACCCATGGCCGCCAATTCATGGGTGGAGTATTCGCTGGCGTGTCAAATGCGTGTTGGAGCAGTAGGTGACGATTTCAGCATCCTTGACAATCCTTGACACGCAACAACTTGGGCGCGAGTTCTTTGATCTTTTCTGGCGGAATATTTATCGCACTGGGAATGTGGGCTTCACGGTAGCGTTCAGGGGCAAGTGTTTCGACAACCATGATTTGCTTGTGGTCTAGCTTCGATTTCAAGTCGTCGGTAGTGATTGTGGCTTCCATGCTGACCTCCTTGAGAACTCGCGTGCTGAGTCAAGACAAGCGTAAACTCTTGAGCGAAGCGCGAGCCATTCCGCCACTAATGTCAGGCACAATGATCAACTCCAGTACGGCAACATCCGAGAGATCAACTTGAAATTCCTCGCTCTCGCTATTTGTCTCGGGCGGGCTGAAATTCCATTGCTGGCGCACGATTTCTCGAAACGAACGTCCGCCATCCGAAGAACATCGCAAGACGAATTCTTGGGTGCGCTTTAGTTTGTTTTCCTCGAAAAGCAGCGAGATGCGTCTAAGTCTTTGCGGCTCATCGAAGAGTAGCCGGATTGTTTGAGTTCCAGAATCGCCGGCACGCCAGCCGCGCTTTTCCTCAGATACCAGCGCACCCTCAATCCCATAGTCCTTCTCTTCCGATGTAACGTCGACCGAGGCGACACGGTCGAGGTCTAGGCAATCATCGTCTGGTGGCGGAACAATGGCTGGACTCGGAGTGATCAAGCGCTTACGCATATGACCTTGATCCTACTACGCTGCTTCCCGTCGTGGTTCAACTGGCAATCCGGCGTTCTGCCAAGCACGGAATCCTCCTTGAGTGCCCACACATCCTTGTACCCGCGTTTCTGAAGTTTCTCCGCTGAACGGGCGCTCGACCGCAGCGTTAGTGTTATTTGCGTTTCACGCCTTGGCTCGCATCGTCCTGCCTTTTACCAGCGGAATATAAAAAGCCAGAAAGGTGGCGGCGAGCAATCCAATGAACACTGCGCCCCATAAAGTTCGTGGTGCAATGGTCTCCCCGACTGGTCGGTAGCGGACGATGAAGTAGGAGTCCATCCAGATAAGAATGCTGCTCAACAGACCCGGCGAGTATTCGCGGAAGCGGATCGCCCACCACACATGCCAAAAACCGTTGCACAAGCGTTCGATAGCCCACGCGAGTGGAAGAATGAGCCAGCTTCCGCCACGCAAATCATAGGCAACCACGCTGGCGATCATGATGACAAAGTAGCCTGTGTTAAACCAAAAGAACTTTCTCCAAGAATATTGCGGCCACCAATGCTGCTGAACCTTTTCGACAAAACTGCCACCGAGCAGGGATTCATCAATCACATGGATGACATACGCCCCTAGCATGAACCAGAAAGAGAAGATCAGCGGAACGTTCATACCGTTGGGCTCCTGCTGCTCAAAATAAAATCGGGATTGTTCCTTGCCGAGGCAGTGTTCTTTGGCAACGCTCCAAGTATATTATTCGCTTCGATTGCGAGATCGCTACGCAAACCTCATCGTCCCGATAGCCCCAGGCTGGGACCATGCGTACTACATGTCTTCCGGTTCCCTACAGGCAACACCCGATCGCGCGTTTTTTCAAATCAATTGAATCTAGGAAAGTTGTCGACCGCGTTGGACCTGACCGCCGCTCAGCGCCCCTAAGCTCCTCGCTGTACAGGGGCTATTCCGCAACCTGAGCAGACAGAAGGAAGGACATGCGTACTACCGCGATTCGCTTATTGTTGTTTTCGTTTGTTTTGCTAGCTTTGTCCCACGGAGCATTCGCTCAAATCGGTGTCGGCATTTCGGTGAATTTCGGGCCTCCGGCACTTCCCGTTTACGAGCAGCCGATCTGTCCCGGTGACGGCTACCTATGGACACCCGGCTACTGGGCCTATGACGACGACGATGGCTACTACTGGGTGCCCGGAACGTGGGTCGAGGCACCCCAGGTCGGATTTCTCTGGACCCCAGCTTATTGGGGCTGGGGAGGCAGCGCATTCCTTTTCCATGAAGGATATTGGGGACCAGAAGTGGGCTTCTACGGCGGCATCAACTATGGCTTTGGCTACGGCGGTGTTGGTTATGAGGGCGGCCGTTGGGAAGGTGGTCACTTTTCCTACAATACTTACGTGAATCACGTGAACACCACCATCATTCACAACACCTACAACACCAGGGTGACGAATGTGTCCGAAACTCACGTCAGCTACAATGGTGGTACGGGTGGCGTGGAAGCCCGTCCCACGTCGCAGCAAGAGTCCTACGCTAACCAGCACCATGTCGGTCCGGTAGGCGCGCAGACGCAGCACGTTCAGGCAGCGCGAAGTAATCCCGAGCTGCGTGCTTCCGCCAACCAGGGCAAGCCGCCCATCGCGGCTACGGCCAAACCCGGGGATTTCAAAACTGGCGTTGTGGCCACCAGACAAGCAGGCGGCGAATACAAGGCTCCTCCGGCGAACGCGGCACGCGGCAATGGAGCGCGTCCCAGCACGGAAAGTCGCCCAGAAAATACTACGGAAGCTCGCCCCAACACCACAAATCACGCCAGCGAATTGCAGCAGCACAAGTTCACGTCGCCAAACACGGGCAACGCCGCCACCGACAAGAAGTATCAGCAGCAACAAGACAAGCTAGCTGCTAAGCAGGCGCAGGATCACCAAAAACTCCAGCAGCAGCAGGAAAAAGAACACCAGCAAGCCACCAAGAAAAACTACAACGACGCGCAAAAACAGCCGATGGAGCAGCGCCACGCGCAACAAACGCAACAGCTTGAGCAAAGGCATGCCGCTCAGCAGAAGCAGGTGGAGCAGCGCCAAGCGCCGCGCCAAACTACACCAAAGCCGGAGAGCCGTCCTCCCGCGGAAAAGCCGCACTAAAGGGGGGCTTTGCCGAATCAACCCTTAACAAACGGGGCTGGCGACGATTACGGCTTATCGTTGTCGGTGCTGATTCTTGTTGTCGCGCGGTACTAATTGATAAGAATCGACAACGCTGTGTTTTCAGTAGTTTCTCATTTTATAGTGCCGCTGAAATGGCACTTAATCGTAAGCAAATTGGCACTCAAACAGGAGAAAAAGCGACAGCTGTTTTTCGAATGCATATCCAGAAATGGATAGCACTTAATCGTAAGAAGTTGTATCGCTTTGCCTTCGCCCCCAACCGAGATCCGCCATCTACTCGCACAGACAGCCCTCTTCTCTCCCATCATCGACTGACTCACGACAAGTGCAATTCGTGCACGATCGTGCTGAGAATTGGCCGAAAAGAGATTGAAAAACGGATTTTCTCCTTTCTCCTGCCGTATTATTTACGGTAGGACAAAGGGAAGACACGGACAGGGTCACCCCGAAGGAGAACCGACAGCGGCACGCAGGAACTGAGGACTGTTTTGTCCAGCAATCCGGGTTCTGAGCGCTAACGTTGTTACATCAACTGGCGATGAAGGTCAGAGATTCCTGGGACACAGAGAGCATACGGCACTTTGGCGTCCCTGTGCTTGCGCCTGGCACGCCACGCCAAGCACGACAACCATCGCGAAGCTTCGTATTGCAAACTTCCTCGGAACCTGCCGCTTCATAGATTTCTCCTGACATGGAAGTTTTTCTTGTGAAACAAACCGCCTGGCCCCTGATGCTTCATCTCCTCGGGCCGCTTTGCCATATACCTTGATATCACTGCTTCGTATTTCACCCGAGGGATTCTCCCTCTACCGGCTACCTCATAGATCACTGGACGGGCACTGCTTCTGCGAGCGCCGCAAACTGGCGCTCAAGCGCCTTGACCGCACCGCTGCGCCAACTCTCCGCCATGGACTCTGACATGGGATCTGGGAAGATATCCTCCTGCCCGTTCTCCACTCCGTCGAAGATGGCTCGCGCAACGGACTCCGGAGAGGCCTTCGGCACGTCGAAGCCTCGGGACATATCCGTGTCCACGGGGCCGGCTAGGACGGCGTGGACCCTCACGCCCCGTCCGGCCAAAAGAGCACGCAGCGATTGTGACAGGGAGAACGCGGCCGCCTTTGAGATCGAGTAAGCCGGGACGATCGGCAAGGTGGCCAAGGCTGCCACCGACAGAACGTTGACGATGGCTCCCCGAGAACGCGTCAGCAACGGAATGAAAGCCCGGGTTACGCCATAGGTGCCAAAGAGATTGACGGCGAGGTGCTGTTCGAGCGCAGCGCGATCGCTCAAGTCGTCGAAAAACGCCAAGCCAGCGTTGTTGATGAGGATATCGAGAGATTCGACTCTCTCGACTGCTTCCTGAATCTGCGCAGCGTTGGTCACGTCCAGGGTCAGGGGCGTGACGCGCCCATCTAAGTGGGCCAAGGGCTGGCGCGTACCGGCATACACCCGCTTCGCGCCTCTCCTCAGGGCTTCCACGACCAGCGCCTGTCCGATACCGCGATTGGCCCCAGTCACCAGTACTGCTTGGTCTGCGATTGTCATATACCCTCCTGTGTAAATAACGACTGTTCCGCGTACGCCATCGTTGAAGTCGATTTAAGGCCTTCTCGAACGTTCAGCGTGTGGATAAGGCCCTTGCAGGCCAGTACGGCTTGTCGGCATCCGCCAGTCGGCCGTCTTCGTAACGGTCGTGGTGGCGTACCCAAGCCATGGGAAAATACAAACCATCTTCGTCCCTCCCCTTCGGCACCAGGTCGAGATAGTTGTATGTGTTGACAACGTTTTCGGTCCCGCGGGCGTAGGCGGAATAGGTGTGAAAGATATCTCCGTTCTCGTCCTTGTAGAAGACGCTGATTCCAGGAGCTTCCTCGCTCGGAAATTTGTTCATGCCAAAGTTGTAATCCACCTCGCCCTTGGCGAGTTCTTCCTTGGTGAACGCCACGCGATAGTCTCGGTTGAAATCGTTGCCGTTGGAAGACACCCAGTTGAACCCCCAGCCCATGCGTTTTTTGAACGGGGCAATCTTGGGGTATGGTGCTCGTGAGATCGCCGCAAAGGACACGTCGCGTTGCGCCAGATGCACGAGCGCGGCGTCCGTGTGGTCCATGTTGAACGAGCAGCTCGGGCAGCCTTCGTTCCACTCCGGGCCGAACATGAAGTGGTAGATAATCAGCTGGCTCTTGCCGTCGAAAAGGTCCGCGAGCGTCGCCTTCCCGTTCGGCCCGTCGAAAACGTAATTTTGTTCGACCTTGACCCAGGGAAGCTGGCGCCGTTCGAGGGCGATTGCGTCGCGCTCGTGCGTGAGCTGCCTCTCTTTGGCCAATAGTTGCTTCCGGGCCGCAAGCCATTCATCTCGTGACACTATTTTCGGGTTCTCA